>Ga0180438_10012019_pt1 | contig 10355 bp, 9 predicted proteins | sample SS_ome_12_FD_132455 | JGI IMG/M metagenome (GOLD analysis project Ga0180438, IMG submission 132455) | Hypersaline lake sediment archaeal communities from the Salton Sea, California, USA - SS_3_D_2 metaG | ecosystem: Environmental > Aquatic > Non-marine Saline and Alkaline > Hypersaline >... | reverse complement strand
CTGTACAAGAATGATTTGCGGCCGCTGATCGAGGACCTGGACTCGCTGCCGTTCCCCGACCGCCGCGTGTTCCCCTTCGAGCGCAGCTTCGACCTGGGGTTCATGAAGCGCGGCGTGTTCATGGGCTCGCGCGGCTGCCCCTACAACTGCACCTACTGCTGCAGCCCGGCGGTCAAGCAACTGTACGGCGGCAGGAAGTACATCCGCTTCCGCAGCCCGGCCAACCTCATCGAGGAGGTGGAGCGGGTGACGAAGGACTTCCCGCAGGCGGAGTACCACGTGTTCCACGACGACCTGCTGCCCATGGACAAGGGGTGGTTCGCCGAGTTCACCCGCCTGTATCGAGACCGTGTTAAACTGCCCTTCGAGATGAACTGCCACCCCGGGCTGATGGACCGCGACATCGCGCGCATGGCGCGGGAGGCCGGCTGCTCCCTGGTGCGCTTCGGCATCGAGAGCGGCAACGAGCACATCCGGCGCAAGGTGCTGGAGCGCCACATCGGAGATAAAGGGATAATCGAGGCCTTCGCCTGCTGCGACGAGGCCGGCATCCAGACCCTGAGCTACAACATGGTGGGCCTGCCGTATGAGACGCGGGGGCAGATGCTGGACACGGTGCGGCTCAACGCCCGCGTGCGCCCCGCGGTGGCCCACGTCTCGGTGTTCTACCCCTACCCCGGCACCAAGGCCTACGAGGTGTGCCGCGAGCGCGGCTGGCTCACCGACCGCCACACCGACAGCTACTACGAGGACAGCGTGCTGTCACAGCCCAGCGCCGGACCGGGGCAGATACGGGCGCTGCGGCGGCGCTTCGACCGGCTGGTGCGTCTGTACGCCGCCTGTGGTAAAATGCCACCACCGATGGGTGCGATATGCCGCAGGCTGCTCGACGTGGGGCTGGCCCTGCGCCTCGACGGGCTGCTGGTGCGGCTGTCGCGGGCGTCGCAGAGCGGCGGCGACGCGGTGTACACCATAGAGGGCGGCGCCGTCAAGGTGTGGGGCGCCGATTAAGGAGCGATACATATGGATACCGCAGCCTATGTCATATTTTCCATCGTCATCATCGGCCTGCTGGCGGTCATCTTCGTGCTGGCCTCGCGGCCGCGGCGGGTGAAGATACCCGACATCCGCGAGCTGGAGCAGAGGCTCACCGCCGTGCTCGCCTCCGAGATGTCGGTGCGCCGGGTGGAGGAGATACTGCGGGACGTGCCCGGTAACGTGGTGCAGTCCATCATCGGCAGCACCAGCAAGCGCTCCGGCAAGCTGAACGAGCTGCTGGCGGCGCTGGAGCTGACCAAGTACGACCGGCTGTTCTATCTCGGCTCGCCCATCGACTTCGTGGGGGTGAAGTACGGCCAGGGGGTGGACTTCATCGAGGTCAAGTCCGGCCGCTCGCGCTACACCGATGACGAGAAGAAGCTGCGCGAGCTGATAGACGCAGGGATGGTGAGATATGTGGCGCTCAAGGTGGAGCGCATAGGCATTGCGGAGGAGATAGAGACGGGGGAGTAAAGGGGAACGATTAAATCAAGTAGTATTCAAGCCACTTCTTGATTTCTTCATCGTCACATTGCTCTAAGTATTTACGTATTGCTGTTTTGCTACCCTGCGAAACCACAGAATGAAACTTCTTGAAACGATCATCCTGCGCCCTTAGAAGTTTACGCATGAAAGACCTAAAAGATTCTATCTCGCCCGTGCCCGGTTTACGAGCTGGCTCATGTTTATAGACCTTTCTTTCGTATTTGTTCCTATTCCGCAGCAGTTCCTCAGGCATGTATAGATTAATGATAAATTCTTTATAATCCTTACCTATGGTTCTTTTTGCCAAGCTGGGAGTAGCTGAAATAGCACCATGAGCCACACCTTTCATTACCTCTATATTTCTAGTAAAACGGCGTGTCCAAACTGCATTCTCAACAAAATCTCCCTTAACCTCAGGAACTGGAACATTGTAATCCCTTTTCTTACTTTCACTAATCTTGCCTTTATTTTTAATAGGTGCATACCTCATTGGATAACTATAGATCACAGCCGTAGATTTACCACGCGAATTTCTCCAACGCTGCCCCAGCCTGATATTGACCACAAGTCTGTCATACAAATCACGCGGAGTGTCATTACAATTGTAGAGCATGTAGTTAGAGAAAAGCCTAGCTCCATACTTCTTAGTCGATATTAAAGCATTAACATAGTCTTCTTCTTCATGTATACGGTCAAATGCAATACGCATTGGTTTAATATTTAACCTGCCTAAGAGCTTTGCAGTATCGCTATTTATGAGCCCAGAATCTAATCCTTGATTGAAGTCTAGCACCCTACGACTAGGCTTCTTTTCATCTGTGAATTGACCTTTGCCATATCCAAGCTCAACTAGGTCTTGAACAATTTGACCCAGCTTATCAGAAGCAAGCACATTATTATCCATTAGTTTGAGACGTGGCTTATCCCCATGCTTCGCACGCAGCTCCTTTATTACGTCTTTTATATCAATGTAATCAACGTAATCTGGCTCTATAATTGGGACTCCACACCACACACATGCGTTTACGCAACCACGAGTAGTGTAACCGTAGAAAGTGTCATTTATAGCATACCTCTGATCCAGTATAGAGTAATCAGGGCATAGCAGGTCTATATCTTCTACCCCTTCAAGACCTATCTGCGTGGGGGAATTGAGGACACCTGTAACAGGACGTATTTTCGTCTCCTCATAGATTTCTTTTGACATCAATGAGGCCATTATGCCGCCTATGAAAATCTTATCTTCAGCACCATCAACGAGCTTTTTGTAGAACTCAATTGTCTCTATAGTCTTATCCCAATTGTAAGTGAAGAGTGTAGTAATATAGACGCGATCCCAAGAGCCGATTTGGGAAAAAGAACCCTTATCTTTCAACAAAGCCTCATCACAACCGTGAACAAAGCGGACGTAATCTCCGCGGTTCTTATGAAAAGTGGCCAGCTTCATTAAGCCAAGGGGTGGATACCACAGTGATTCATCATCTCTCTTTGGAGATATATAATCTATTTGTGGTTGCAATTGCACTCTAACGCTGCGGGGATTGCGTTTGTGTTCAGGCTCTACTAATAATACCTTCATGCTCGCGGTTACACGTGCTTATCAAGCCACTCCCTATATTTTGGAAGATATTCTTTCCTGTATTTTTGCATGAAACCGTCGTAGCTAGTGGCTTCAAAATAAGGCATGTTTATAACTATTTTTTCCCTTAGTTTGTTTAAACTCCCTGCGCTAGCCCCTTTACCAAAGTCTCCTCCTTTTGAGAAGTCAATTTTCTCTATGCCCTCAAGCTTTACAACGAGGTCATCTACCTTGACATCTATTATTCTACTTGTGTCTTGGTTTAGTTCATCTATAAACATCTTTACAAATAGGAAATGTAATACTCTAATGAACGCACCAACCCCCAATGTATTACATAAAATGCTTTCATTAGGATTGTTCCAGTCAGCACTAAGCCTTTTACTTATAGCTTTGAAATACTTGATTATAAACCTCGCTATTTCTATGCGTTTTTCCTCGTCTCTATAATAAAATAGGAAAATTGGCGGATAAATACCGGGCTTCTTACTGCTGGAGATAGTGTATTTCAAGTAATCAATAAGAAAAGCCTGTGATATTGTACGCCGTGACTTTTCTTGATTTGTCAACTTCTCATCTTTCGACCCGAGTTTAGTACCTAGCATCTTTACCCTATTATAGAAAGGAGAATCCACTAGTTCGTTAAGTATTCTTACTATTTCATGCATAAAAGTTACTTCATTAATTTCCCTACTAAATTCTCCCATCAAGTGATATAACAGAGACTTGTTTACCGATTTTTGGGTGTAATTAATTGTATAGAATAATTCTGCAACTACAGACCTTTCGAAACCTATTATTAAAGAAATGAGTATTTCATAAAACCCCAGCTTGTCTTTATTTGCTGCTTCTAAACCCTTAAGCCTATGTTGCCCGTCAATGACAAGGATCGTATTCTCTTTATATGGTACATATAGCACACTGGTTCCATCCTCAACCTCCTCTAAAAAGGACAATCCTGACTCACTTCCTACCTTTAGGTCTTCTATTTCCAATTCATGGATTTTTTTATCAGAAGGTATAGGTAAGAATTTGTGCATTAGATCGCAAGTTACTATAACAGTATTTGGAAACAAAGCATATTCTTCACTATCCAAGAAACGTTGAATTTTTGAAACGCGTGTAGGATCTTCCCTCCTTTCAAATTTCTTGCTATCCAACTTGCGCTTTTTTTCTAAATCCAACCTAAATTGTAAGTATTCCTCATCATCTGGAAAGTTTGCAGCAATAGCAGATTCCTTACTAATATCATAGTTGGCAGGCTCCACAGTGTGTGTCTTCAATATATATTCAACAGGCACCTTGGCTAAATAGAACCTCTTTCCTTTTTGCTCTACTTCCATTAATTCAATTCTTAAGAATTCTATACCGTTTATTGTCTCTATCCTTGCATTCATTTACTTCACTCTCCTGACAATGGTGATGCATCAACGTCTTTATCATCATTCTTTATACTTTCTTTTAGGTCTTTTTCCATATCTCTCATCTTGCTTTTAGTTTCTTCAGCAACCGCCATCGTATTATCCACTTCCCTTTCACGAACTTTCGTCCTTGCCTCCCTGTTTATCAGCGGCATTGTAATAATAAAAGTCGGAATAAATGCTAATACAGCAGTCAAGGGAATTGTAGCTTCTATGACTCCATTTAAAAACTTGTTTATGTCATTATGTAAATTATAAACAACAAAAACTACAACGGCAATCACCATTAACAGGACCGCAATATCCCGCGCCGCCTTTGCCAAATCGCTACGCTTTTCTGTCGCCTCTACATGGTGGTCAAAAAGATATACACTAGAGGCTAAAAGTGTAAAGCAATATGCAAGTAAACTAGAATAGGATACCGTCAGTTCAGCAAAGAAAGGGGAAAATAATATAGGCACAGCGCATAAAATGATACTCAAGCAGAACCAGCTAAAATATGCATAAATATAAGCAGATATGCTTCTCTTCCTTACAATTACCCATTCTTTCAACTGCTTCCTCCTATGCCAATGGTATAACTACACTATTACGCTTATTCTACGAAATTTTCTCCGGCTGTGGTAACTTTAAGTAGCTTGATAGCCTTTGTCAATAGCATGTACTTCAATTCCATTTGACACCCGCGCCAAATACCCATACAATTCAATTCGCTGTAGAACAGAGGAGGGTATATGAGAGTGAAGAGCATAATCGTATTGCTGCTGGCGGCAGCGGTGCTGGCGGGGGCGGGGTGCGGCGGCGGGGAGCAGGCAGCGCAGCCCACGCCTACCGCCACGGACACAGGCCCGTGGGAGGTGTGGGTCACCGAGGACGACGCGGGCCTGGAGATTGCGCTCCGGGTGGGCGATTCGCTCATCGTGGCGCTGGACTCCAACCCCTCGACGGGCTTCGAGTGGGCGCTGGTGAACATCAGCGACCCGTCCGTCATCCAGAAGGTGCACAACGAGTACAAGGGCCCCGAGCCCACGTCGTCGCCGCTGGTGGGACAGGGCGGCGAGGAGCTGTGGACCTTCTCCCCGCTCAATTCGGGTACCGCCACCATCAACATGATGTACGCCCGCCCGTGGGAGTCCATACCTCCGGCGCAGCGGTTCAACGTCTCGGTCATCGTGGAGTAGCCGGCAGGCGGTTGACACACAGATGAAAAACCCTTAGAATCGTGCAATTCGGTGCATCGGATGGTGGTGAGTACAGCATGAGAATGGCAAAGGCCGCTGCGATACTGCTGATATGCGTAACGCTGGCCGCCGGGGCGGCGTGCGGGGACGGGGGCGGAGGCGGTGGGGGAGGCGCCAAGCCCACGGGCATACCTGTGGGCGAGACGTTCCACGTAAGCCCTAACGATACAGGTAAGGAGCTCACGCTGGATGTCGGCGACGTGGTGGTGATGACGCTAGATTGCGACATAAGCGCCGGCTACCACTGGTACCTGCTCGACGAGGGCAACCGCAGCGTGATGCGCCGGATAGCTTACGAGGCGCTGCTGACAAGGGAACCCGGTGAGCTTCCCGCCTATGTACACACCTACCAGGCTCACCAGGCCGGCAGCAGTTACGTCCATTTCGTCTGCAACCGCTCGCTGGAGCTGGACCCCGTGCCGGCGGCCACGTTCAACCTCTCGGTCACCGTGCGGTAGGGCGCCGTCGCAGCCGTGTGACTTATATCATATCCCCGCCTGACGTGCCGCGATACGCTGTCACTCGATAGGACAGCAGCAGGCAACACGTCCCACGCCACGTCGAATAACCACAATAACTGGGCGCGACCAAGTATAATAGAGATACACGCTGCGTGGATACGAAAAACTAGGCGCGACCACGTATAATGAAAATACACACTATGTGGATATGAAAAAATGGCGGAGTTTAAGATCGTTTCCGACTTCAAGCCCATGGGCGACCAGCCGCAGGCCATCGAGCGGCTGGTGGAGGGATTGGAGCGCGGCCACCGGCACCAGACCCTGCTGGGCGTCACCGGCTCCGGCAAGACCTTCACCATGGCCAACATCATCGAGCGGATGCAGCGCCCCGCGCTGGTGATGTCCCACAACAAGACCCTCGCCGCGCAGCTCGCCTCCGAGTTCCGCGATTACTTCCCCGACAACGCCGTGGAGTACTTCGTATCGTACTACGACTACTACCAGCCGGAGGCCTACCTGCCGCGCACCGACACGTATATCGAGAAGGAGACCGACATCAACGAGGAGATCGACAAGCTGCGGCACGCCTCCACGCGGTCGCTGTTCGAGAGGCGAGACGTGCTCATCGTGGCGTCGGTGTCGTGCATCTACGGGCTGGGCGAGCCGGAGGAGTACCGCTCGTTCGTGGTGAGCCTGAGCAAGGGCGACCGGATGGGGCGCGATACACTGGCGCGGAGGCTGGTGGACATGCAGTACGAGCGCAACGACATCGACTTCACCCGCGGGCGCTTCCGCGTGCGGGGCGACACGCTGGAGGTGCAGCCGGCCTACGACGAGCTGGCGGTGCGGGTGGAGTTCCTCGGCGACGAAGTGGAGCGCATCACCGATATCGATCCGCTCACCGGGGAGCTGCTGGCGGAGCGCGAGTCGGTCAGCATCTACCCCGCCAAGCACTTCGTCACCTCGCAGGACAAGCTGACCGCCGCCATCGAGGACATCAAGGCGGAGCTGGAGCAGCGGCTGGCGGAGCTGAAGGCGGACGGCAAGCTGCTGGAGGCGCAGCGGCTGGAGGCGCGCACGTACTACGACATCGAGATGCTGCAGGAGGTGGGCTACTGCACCGGCGTGGAGAACTACGCTCGGCACCTCACGCGCCGGGCGCCGGGCAGCCCGCCGTGGACCCTGCTGGACTACTTCCCCGACGATTACCTGCTGTTCATCGACGAGTCCCACATGACCCTGCCCCAGATACGCGGCATGTACGGCGGGGACACATCGCGCAAGCGCACGCTGGTGGACTACGGGTTCCGCCTGCCGTCGGCGCTGGACAACCGCCCGCTGAACTTCACCGAGTTCGAGGAGCGGGTGAACCAGGCGGTATACGTCTCGGCGACCCCCGGCCCGTACGAGCACGAGCACAGCGAGCGCATAGCCGAGCAGCTCATCCGGCCGACGGGGCTGCTGGAGCCGTCGGTGGAGGTCAAGCCCACCAGGGGGCAGGTGGACGACCTCATGGAGCAGATACGATTGCGGGTGGAGCGGGGGGAGCGCTGCCTGGTAACAACCCTGACCAAGCGCATGGCGGAGCAGCTGGCGGAGTACCTCAAGGAGATGGGGGTCAAGACGCACCACCTGCACTCGGAGATCGACACGCTGGAGCGGGTGGACATCCTGCGCGACCTGCGGCTGGGGGTGTACGACGTAGTGGTGGGCATCAACCTGCTGCGGGAGGGGCTGGACCTACCGGAAGTGAGCCTGGTGGCCATACTGGACGCCGACAAGGAGGGCTTCCTGCGGTCGCGGGACTCGCTGATACAGACCATGGGGCGGGCGGCGCGGCACGTGGAGGGGCACGTCATCATGTACGCCGACAACGTCACCGGCTCGATGCGGGCCGCCATCGACGAGGTGCAACGCCGCCGCAACGTGCAGCTGGAGTACAACAGCAGGCACGGCATAACGCCGCAGGGCATCAAGAAGGCGATAAAGGACATCACCGGCCGGGTGAAGGTGGTTGCCGAGGCCCGCACCCCATACACTGTTGCCAATTTCGAAAAAGATGATATACTGCGCATAATAAAGGAGCTGGAGGCGCAGATGAAGGCTGCGGCCAAGAACCTGGAGTTCGAGAGGGCGGCCCTGATACGGGACCGCATCGTCGAGCTGAGAAGGGAGATGGAGTAATGCCAGTACAGAGCTTTCGCGAGCGCATGCAGGATAAGCAGAGCGTGTTCAAGTCGGAGTTCCTCGGCGTGAACCAGATGGGCATGTGGAACGGCAAGCTGCAGCCCCACATCCTGCCCGAGGACGCCTGGTCGCTGAACTTGTGGCGGGACATCTCGTACGATGCCGTCCAGCACTTCGCCAAATCGGAGATCACGTGGCACCCGGGGAAGCATAACATGCTTAGCTCGCAGGTGATGTGCGTCAATATCTTCTTCCCGCTGAGGGAGCACCTGAGCGTCATCCACACCTGGCTGAAATCCCAGCAGTTCGACGTGTCGGAGGTCATCGACGTCGATTTCGAGTACATCGGCCCCCACAACTACTTCAACGAGAAGGGGGGCCGCGGCGGGGAGCGGACCAGCGCCGACCTGGCCATCACCTGGCAGAACCTCCACCAGAAGACCAACCTGCTGTTGCTGGAGTTCAAATTCACCGAGCCCAACTTCGGCATATGCGGTCAGGAGAAGAACCCCAACCCCCAGCGCTGCTTCTCCGCGGAGAAGGTGATCAAATCGCCGCAGAAGCAGTGCTACCGCGCCGAGTCGGGACGGACGTACTGGAAGCACATCCTGGGCACCGACAGCCCGTTCTGGAAGGACACCCTCGCCATTGAGAAGCACTGCCCCTTCCGCTACGACTTCTACCAGCTGATGCGCAACCAGCTTCTGGCGCACTGCGTACAGACCGACGAGAAGGCCGACTTCGAGCGGGTGGAGTTCGGCGTCATCAGCCACGCCGACAACGACAAGCTGCTGAACATGGTGCCGCCATTCGACAAGCAGCACAACCCGATGAAGGTGTGGCCCACCCTGCTGCACAAGCCGGAGAGCTTCGGCGCATTCACCATCCAGGGGTTCTTTGAAGCCATCGACCCCGGCCTGCCCTACGAGCTGACCCACTGGCGCGAGTACATCAAGCAGCGGTACGGCGTCTGAGGAGTGGCGACAGCGTGAACGAGGAGGAGACCAGGCAGGAGCGCCGCGAGAAGCGCCGGCGCAAGGAGCGCGAGCGCATTCCGAAGCACGGGAAGAGCCTGGCGCGGGTATATCGCGATGCCGTCCTCAAGCGGCTGCGGGGCAAGTCCGAGGGCTAAGCGGGGTTGTCCCCCACCCCCGGTGCGTCCCCCGACTGCGGCTGTTCCTTCTTGCCATCGCCTTCCTCGACCAGGGGCACATCCACCGCCTTGGATGGCAGGTACTCCTTGAACTCCTCCAGCCGCTGGGACATGAACTCCTGCAACTGCGACCGCTCCTTGGAGACGGCCAGGCTTAGCTTGGAGGGACGGATGCCCATGCGGCGGAACTTGTCGTAGCGCGCCCGGACCAGCCTGCTGGCAGAGGCCCCCTGCAGCTGGGCCAGCTCGTTGGATATGAAACGCTTTAGCTGCCGTGCCGCTTCGTCCGGGTCGGTATGGGCCCCTCCCTTGGGCTCAGGTATCAGCATATCCGCCACGCCCAGCTCCAGGCAGTCGGCGGCGGTGAGCCTCAGGGCGGGCGCCACCTCCTCCGCCCGGCTGGCGTCGCGGTACAGCAGGACGGCAGCCCTCTCCGGCGGCATCACCGAGAAGATGGCGTTCTCCAGCATCAGGATGCGGTCGGCGACCCCGAAGGCCAGCGCCCCCTCGCTGCCCCCCTCCCCGATGATAACCGCTATGATCGGCGTCGGCAGGCCCGACATCAGCGCCAAACTCTGGGCGATGGAGTTCCCCACCCCCCGCTCCTCCGACGCCAGCCCGGGGTACGCGCCCGGCGTATCGATAAAGGTGACGATGGGCAGCATGAACTTGGCCGCCAGATTCATCGCCCGCTGCGCCTTGCGGAAGCCCTCGGGATACATCCGCCCCCGCCTATTCTCCTCGCCCCGGTGCCGCTCCTGCCCGATGACCACCACCGCCCCCCCGCCG
>Ga0180438_10012016_pt1 | contig 10355 bp, 1 predicted proteins | sample SS_ome_12_FD_132455 | JGI IMG/M metagenome (GOLD analysis project Ga0180438, IMG submission 132455) | Hypersaline lake sediment archaeal communities from the Salton Sea, California, USA - SS_3_D_2 metaG | ecosystem: Environmental > Aquatic > Non-marine Saline and Alkaline > Hypersaline >... | reverse complement strand
TGCTGGTCGAGTCTCGCTTCATGTCGCGGAACTCAAACGACTTGTAGAACAGCGCCGACCGAGGATCATGGGTACTGATCCGGATGCCGATGAAGGCAGCCATCTCATCAGGCAGGGTGTACTTCCTGCCTGATGGGCTTGTTTTCCCCCGCATGGCATACATCGTGCGGGTCATGTTGGAAGCGATCCCAGGCTGGATGTTCTTCCATAGGTGGTTCGCCATCTCGAGGGTCTGTTCTGTAGCCGTGTCCTGGGGGTTGTAGATGCGGCCGCCAGTGTCCCTGGTATTGGTCAGGATCTCGATGATCGCGCCAGCGGCAATGTCCGTCCCGAAGAAGGGCTTGTAGACCTCTTCCGCGATGCTCTTGAACATCTCTTCGTATGGCTGATCGCGCAGGATCGCGTTGATTGGCCGCTTCCAGTAATTGTACGGGTCGAGGAAAGAGATATCGATAAACCGCAGGTTCCCGTTCTCGTCCCTTGGAAGGGCTAGGATGTTTGAGTTCTTCTGCCAGGGAGCTGCGAGCTGACGGAACGCCTCTTCTTCGTCTTCATCCACACCAGCCATCGCCATGAAGGCGAACTGCAGGCCATGTGCAAACCCGGAGGCTATTGCCAGTCCAGCAATGCGGCGCATCGCCAGCGGCCGGAGCTGCGGGTCGGCCATGTCCTCCTTCAGGTACCGCAGAATATGGTAACTCGTGCGGACGATCTCGGACGGGAAGCTGACGAACGTGCCGGCCAGGGGGAATCGACGCAGGGCATTCACGAACTTGCCGGTCATCGAGTAGGTCGGGTAGGTGTTGCGGATCCGCTCGGCGGCCGCAGCCTCTGCATCCTCCCGGCTGAGCCCCTTATGCTTCATTTGCAGGGCGACTTCATTCTCAAAGCCCAGGATCTTCCAGAAATCGTCACCGAACTGGTAAAACTTCTGGGCGAAGTCCATTACCTGCTTGATCTTCATCCCGCCAGGGGTGGTCAACTGTTCCTCGATCTTCGCTTCCTTCAGGAGACGCATCATCTCGCCGGCATACGGGGTGTCGTACACCACGCCCAGGCGCTGCAGTCTCATCAGGTATTCCATCCCTGAACCCCGGTGCGTGAAGTATTCCCGGAGCGACTTGACTGAGTGTTGCATCTGGGTGAAGTCAAAATGACCGTTCGCCAGGGCAAAGAACATGGCCGACATCCAGTTACGGGCTGCCGTTGTGGGGCTCAGCACAGTCTTGCCGTACTTCACCATGCCGTTGAGCTGCACCACAGTACGGTACCATTCCGCCATCTGTTCCTTGCCGAGCACGTCCTTGAATGCCTGAGCGACCTCGGGATAGGTGTAGTAGCCACTCAGCGGCGAATAAGCCTCGCCAGTGGCAATCATCTTGATCGCATCAGGCGGAGCTTCATCGTCAGTGAATAGGAAGTCGCCAAGGCCAACCCGGACAACCTGATCGAGGAACCGCTGGTTGAAGATCAACCGGTTCTGTTTGGTCACCGTCTTGGCAAAGTTCACACGGACATCCACGTACTCTCCCAAGAGGGCGCGAACCTCCGGGGCAATATCCTTCTTGTGTTTGAGGATGCTTAGATCCTTGGCGCCTAGCTTTGATTCGGAGATGAACTGCTCCATCGTGTCAAAAGCCGTGCCATTCTTGAGGATCATGCGCAGCAGCCGGCCAACCCTTTTCGGGTCGCGGAGCTGTTCTGCCTTGAGTCGGTGCTTCGCAGCCTTCTCGTCCTCGCCGCGGTCTTCTGCCTTCTCAGCCCACTCGTCATAGACCAGGGCCTGGGTCTCAAACTTCGCCTTGAAGTAGGCCCTGGCGTTGTCCAGTACCTCGTCAGATACCTTGGTCGGCCACATCTTGTCGTCAAAGGCGCGGTATGATCGGTGTTGGTACTTGTTCAGGTTGCCAACGATCGTGTTCAGCAGATCGACCTTGGCCGCCGCAGCCGCGTCCGCCGTGCCGGTGGCAGCCAGCCGCTCAGCTTCCTGGGCCAGGATGATGGCGTATTCTGACGACTGGAAGCTAATCTGATCCTTCATCAACTGAAGTTGAACCCGGGTGTTCTCGCCGATGGTGTCGGGGATCGGCTCGGCACTGGTCATGGCGGCATTGATCGTTGCCATGATGTCCGGGTCTAGGTTCTCCGGACGTACTCCATAGTCCCGCATGATGGCATCGTCGTAGTGCGCCACCATGTTCTTGACGCGAATCTCATTCTCATTGAACCGGGAGTCACGCCAAATCTTCAACTCAAAGACCTTCTCCGGCAGCAGGCCGCCCGGTGAGAACTGGCGCTTCAGCTCCTGCTTCACTTTGAACCATAGGGTCTTGTCTTTCTCACGGATCCGCTGGTTTTCCTCGTAGAACTCAGAGGTAGGGGCCGACCGACCCCGGGCCTGATCGACCCTGTCGCGTACCGTCTGGACGATGCTGTACGATGGCTCCTGCTCAGACTCAGATAGGATGGGGGAATCCATGCCATCTGCCAAATTGGCATACGGAACCCCGGGTTTCCGTCCAGCAGCTCGAGCAGCAGAAGCAGCAAGAGCCAACATATCGTCAGTGGTCAGGTTGTTGACCGCGAAACCGTGCTTGAACAGCCATGCCCTGACAGCGGCGATGACCTTGCGGACGATCCCCATCTCTTGCGCAGCCTTGTTCTCAACGAGGTAGGCAAGGGCCTCTTCGTCAACAGCATCCGGCCGGGTGTCATGTGGAACCTGGGCATAGGCAGCCAGAACCTCCTTGTTATTGATCGCCTTTAGCCCCCTGATCTGGCGGATGACATCTGAGAACTTGTCTCCAAGAAGGTTCTTCAGCCCGTGGTGAACCCCAACCTCGTGCAGGAGCACACCACGGACGTTGTCTCCCACGTTATCGGCGACGATGTAGATATTGCCGGTACCCGGGTCAACTACCCCCTTCACCCCACCCAGTTCATGCTGCAGATGCGGCGGGAGATCGGTTTCGGCCTGGATAACCTTCAGCCTCCCGGACTTCAGAAGCGAATTGCTCTCCGTCAGGATAGATTTGACCTCTGCCCGGACGTCCCGGGCACTTCTGGCTGTGCCGCCAGGACCACCCAGGGCATACACCTTCTCCAGCTCCGGGCCAACGACGCGCCGTGCCGCCGCTACCTGAAGATCATTCGGGCGCCGCGGTACGTGGATCCTATCCTTTGGCCTGATGGCAGAAGCTACCCCCTGGGTATCTCCGCCGAAATCCTGCGGCAAGAAAACGACAGGAATATCATTGACAGTCTGCCACTCGGCGTCATACCCGGGGATAAGCTGAACAGGAATCGTCTCCGCGCCAGCTCGCAACAAGGCTGCTGCCCGGTGACGGCCCTCATGGGAGACCACCCGGCCATTCTCATCGATCCGAAGGTGAGGTACAGCGTACATAGCCTCAAGATCAAACTCGGCCGGGTCAAACTCCTGGGTCGTCTCTTCGTAAGGCTTGATGTTGGAGGTCTTGAATTCATCCTGCATCAGCTCATCAGGGTTCGGCGAAGTGAGGTTGATGAAGTCCCTGGCGCTCATTCGTGCCAAGTAAGCGCCGCCCTCATCTTCGTTGGCGATCGAGCGGATTTTTTTGTCCGAGAAATCGGCGTATGCCGGCCGGTCACCCATGCGGCGACGAGAGAACTTCGCGCCACCGTACTTGAGAGCTTCTTCCCTGCGAGATGTGGCCTGCAGCTCGACACCCATCCCGTAGAGGACATCCATAACGGCCGGAGTCAGGGAAGAATCAAAAACAGCCCGCATATCATTACCGGCCTTGACGAAATCAATTCCACCCATTGCCTCGATCAACTTCTTGTTGAGATAGTACCGGCCACCGGCTGCCTTTGCAGACGGTACGCGAAGAACAAAATCGGTGGAGTTGTTGATGCTGCCAAGGCGGATAGCCTTACTCTTGTCGTGAACAAACCTGACGCCTTCCTCTCCCTGCATAAAGGCGGCAGCTTGGGCTGGAGTGTCAAACCTAACAGGAAGATCGCCCTCGGCAGCCTCAACGTCAAAACCACGCGGCATAAGGATGCCCTGGCGGAGGGTGCCGTCTTCCATCTTGAAGTTGATGAGCTGCCCGCGGTTGAACAAGCCATAAGCAGCAAGCATCTGGCCGGTCATTATCGTGCGCTTCTCACGCGAGGCACTGTGAACTTCATCAAATGCGGCCCGCACCTCCTTGTCGCTTGTCTGCGCGATCATCCACTGATCTTCACTAAGACCAATGCGAGAGAATGGGATTGAGAACTGGCGAGCGGCGTCAGCAACGAAAACAGTGACGCGCCACGTGCCTGGAGCAACGGGGTTGTTGGACTTGCCTTTGCGCTCGACCTTTCCGACATACCCCTGGTACTCAACCCCATTTGGAGCCTGAAGGGTTACCGGTGCGCCAAGACGCGAAACATTAAGGATGGTATCAACCTTATCAAACTGCCCGCTGAGCCGTTTGACTTCCGAATCAACACGCTTCTGTTCACTCTCATCAGCGTTGTCAATCAGATTGGCTACATAGCTTTGGTACTCCACATAGGTGTTATCACGGAGATCGGTCTGCAGGTTGATAATAGCGGCCTGGACGTTATCTGTCGATTCAACGCCAGCGTTCTTCAGTACCAAATCCTGGATCTGCTCGATACTGTGCGGCTTGCCGATCCGCTTGACGTTCATCTCTTCTGCCACGACCTCTGAGGCGAACGGGCTCCCGGAATCGTTTGCTGCCTCCTGAACCACTTTGCTCGAGATTACCTTTGCGTCAAGCTCAAGGGTGCTGGCTTCAAGAATGTTCTGACCAGTTCTCTTCATTGTGTCCAGAAGATCCTCATACGCTTCCTCGATGGCAGCGTAGACGGTCTCCTGATCTTTCAACGACAGGACAGGAATGCGCCCAGAGACCTTGCGCATAGCATCCGCAGGCTCAAGTCCCTCACCACGCTCAGCGTTCCGCAAAGGAGTACCAAGAGCATGATGCCAGTCAGGGTTATCGCTCATCACCTGGGCGGCAACTTGATCCCCGTACTCGTTCATAAAGTCAGGGGTGTCTTTGGCCTTCAGTGCGCTATCCCTGGAAGCTGTTGTGTTGGCGTTGAGCATCGCCATCTTCTTCGCCAGGATGCTTGCCGGCCGCTTCTCTGCCGGGATGTCAGCAACCAGTTGCTCGTACCTTGGGCGATTGATTTGCCCAGTGCGGTTCACACGACCGAGCATCTGCATGTGCGTATCGATGTTCAGCTCGGCCTGAACGAGGATCATCACGCGCTCTCTGGTGTCCTTACCTGCCTTCGGGGATGAGTGCAGACTGAGCCCGGTAGCCCCAGACTGGTTTAAGATGATGACATCCAGCTTACCGTTGTTGAAGTCGGCCACAGTCTTGCGCTTGCCGGCCGCCCCGCGCTCAGTGCTCGGACGGTTGGCGTAGATAGACTTGCCACTGGTCATATCGATGATCGACCCACGTCCGGTGATTTCGCCGACGGAATATCCGCGCTCTCCGATCTTCTGGCGAAGGGCGTCGATCGGGGAGATCGGAACGCTGTCAAAGCCCATCTCATTGACCTTGTCCATCACCTTATTGAAGAATTTCAGAGCGGTAGGACCAAGTTCCTCGTCGGTCAGGTACCGGGAAACCTTCTTGCTGTACGGGCCGCCCTCAAGTACGCGCCTGGACTTCTCCAGATACCGTTTCATCAGGTCACCAAACGTGAGGCCAATGGCATCTCCTGGCTTGAGCCCCATTTCGGAGACATATTCCTCTATCGCTGACCCCATCGTGTTTGACAGGGCGAGCACAGGCTTCTGATTATTCTCCAAGGCCTGCAGGGCTCGCTCTGCTCCAGATTGAACCTTCAGGGTCAGCAGCATCTGACCAATCAGGTTGTGCATAACGCTGGTGAAGTTCATGGACTGGGCACCGGCACCACCAGTCGAGTTATCGTCCGACATGGTTCGCGCTTGGGACTTCAGTTCCTTGTCCAATCCATTGATTGCGGCCTGCTTCAGATCATCAAAACGCATGATGTCGCGCATGATCTCTGCGGCATTCTCGGCGAATTGCTTGTCAGCCTCGGCCGGCACCGTGGCGTAATCAATCCCATCAAAGGATTTCTCGCGTCGGATGTACTGTCCTGACTCAGCCAGCATGGCGGCAGTTGTCTGCTGCAGCGGAACTCCGCCAGCCTTCAGGGCATCAGCAAGATCGCCGGCATTCATTCCCATGCCCATGTCGGTCTTGAAGTAGAGATCCATGACCTCTGGCCGCTTGGCATAGGTGGCCGACGAATACATGACACCATCGGCAATGCGGGCTATCTGGCGAGCGAACCCAGCCCGCCCGGTCTTCCCAGACTCATCGGCAGAATCCTTCTGCTTGGGATCGCTGGCAGTGGTTCCACCAGCGTTGTGGCTCTCATCAAATATGACGATAGCCCCGGTCGCAAAATGCTCAAGGTAATCCATCCGCTGAGTGCGGGAGCCCTTGACCGTCTGCATTTGGTTGTAGGTGGTAAAGATGACCTCTGGCGCCGGAATGTCACCATTGATTTGATCGGCCATCTCCTTCGCCTGGACAGCCTTACCCGGAGACCGTAAGAACTTTCCGCGCTTCTTCGGCGCACGCTCACCAAGAGCCTTTGCCTCTTCCGATTCATCAAACCAGTCGAGAGCTTCCTGATCGAGCGGGATTGAAAAAGAGGTATTGGTGACAGTCGGGCTGATGTCGGGCATTCCGATGTCGGTCAAATCCCGGAGCATGTCACCGTATAGGTCGGGCTTCTCGGTAACAAATATGGGCATCTTTCCCTGGAGCTGCGCCCAACGAATGACGCCGGCAACTACGCGGCCTTTGCCGACACCGGTCTGATCGCCAATGATGAAACCCTTCCCGCGCTCCATATTGTCGAGCGCGAGGGCCAAGGCATCGATCTGTTCGGCAGAGAAGTAATCGCCAAGCTCCGCCTCGTCATATTGGAGAGTCTTGGCAACGTAGGCATCAACGCCACCGTGGGCATCGGCTACGCGCTTGAGTGCCCGCCTGATTGCGGCGGCCATGTTGGTAGGCACCAGGGTACCGACAGAGTTGGCCTTGCTGGACGGCTGATACGGCGCCTGGAATGGGTTGTCCGGGTTGTCTAGTGGGGGATTAGGTCGAGTACCAGTTCCTCCGCCGTCTCGTACTCGCTTAATTCTACCATCGGCCGCGACACCGCCGATTGGTCGAGCTGGTTCAGGCTGTCCTGCAAGTCCATCACGAACGATTCCGGTTCCTCCGTCCTCAGATCGTATGCCATCGATGCCTGATACAGTCGGCTCGACAGTTGTTCCATCAACTGCTTCTGGTTCGGTTCTTCCTTCAACAGCTCCAGTAACCGGTCGGCTCGATCCTGTTGGAAGTTCATTTTTCAGTTCCTCTACGGAGTTCACCTTCCGCGGCAGGGCCGCAGCAGGCAGGGCGAGTTCGGATTTGCCCCGACCCTCGATGACAATTACATCGACCGGCCACGCTGCCCCCTGCTTGGCATACAAGTCGCCGGAGACGGTAAAGTGATCGGTCACCCTATACTGATTATACAACGTGTAGAAAAATCCACGCTTTGCCTTGCCGTTGTAGGCGTCAGACCGGGCATTGTCGTTCAGGAGCTTGTTCGGGCCTGCGATAATGAGAACGGCTTTCCCGTCATCAGCCAGGGACTCGAGTGCATCGAGCGAAATCGCATGATCGATCTCGCTGGTCTTGTACTGATCGTTGATCTGATAGGTGATCGTTCGGCCGTCATCATCCTTGACCACACCAAACGGCGGATTGGCGATAACCACGGCAGCATTTTTGCCGAGGTCTACCTCAAGGGAGTTCTCGTTGGTGGTGTCAAAACCCAGCGACTCAAGGAAGTTGGCACGATCCTTGTTCAACTCATTGGCGCGGACATCGTTCGGGTCTGCCTCGATCAGGAGGGCACCATTGCCGGCAGTCGGCTCAACAATCGTCCCGTTAGCGTCAGCAACCCCGGCAAGGCGCGAGGCGACATAGGCCAACGGCAGTGGGGTTGAGTATGCCTGCTGGGCAACACTGGTGCTCGTTCGGGTGCCGAGATTTGGCATCTGGGCAGCAAGCGCGACCAACTTATCAAATACCTCGGCCTCTGTGCCGCCCTGAGCGACGATTGCCCTGGCCGCCAATACTCCGGCCTGCTCGATCTCTTCGTCGGCCCTCTTCGCCTCAACAGTGCCGCCTTTGGCCTCCGGCTGGCCCGTCAGCTCAGCGAGGCGCTTACGGGCATCAACAATACTCCCAAAGCTGCGCCCTCCCAGGAGATCGTCAACCAGCGTCTCTGGCTGGGTTTCCAGCTCGGATTCAGCGGGCTCAGGCGTTACCACCTCTGCCTCCTGGGCAAGAACTTCAGCCAGGGCAGCCGGCATTTCCTCAGTCGGGGTCATGCCATCGGTGTCATACCCAGGCTGGTACCGGGCCGCCTCGTACCACTGGCGCAAGTATGGTGCAACATCAAAGCCGTGCATGTCTGCAATGACAGCCTTTGCCCAGTCTTGGAATTTCACCAGACCGGCTTCAATGTGATATCCGGCAACCGTGATTCCAGCCTGAAGGATCTCAGGATCAAGCATCGGGTTGGCCGAAATCCGGCCTAGCTTCTCGCGCAGTACACGCAGGGCCTCGTTCTTCGCTTCCTCGGTAAATACCTTGTTCTTCTTGCCGTACCCCTGGGGGTGGACAGCGCCATTGATGCGCCGTACCAATATCTCATGGTCTGCCGCTGCAGCATTCAAGACCTTTTGAAGGGCGCGGATCGCTGCCTCCTTCTCCGGCATCCCGGCCGCAAGGCTCTCGATCAACAGGGCTTGGATTCGATCTAGGTCTTCAGCAAGCTCGATGTCTTCAGCGGGATCAACCTGTGATCTGGCCGTCGCTAGGCATCCTTTTATGCTCATCAAATAACTCCACTCTCAATAAGGGCTATGACGAGAAGCAGCAGCTCATCGTCCTCGCGCATAATCTGTTCGGTGATTGCTCGGCCAAGGTCGGTTGGAGGTAACTCAACCCTCTTGATCCGTAGAGTTTTCTTATCGCTCGGTTGCTCCAGATCAGAGATCCAGCGCCAGTTCCCGCCACTTCCGCCGCTTCCGCCCAACCCGGGCGCCGTCTGGGGTGGGGTAACTGGAACGCCCGGGTCGCAGAATACCCCAATAGACGCCATTCCAAGCGCCTTGTTTGCGCACTGGGTTCCCAGGGACGCCATTCCCAGGGCGGACATTACTGCCTCGTCTGGACGATGTCTTCGCCGACTTGAGTTGCGACGACCTCGATCGCGGCCACCGAGAGGCTGCCGTCATTCCGGTTGGTGAGCGCATTGTCCGGGTCGAGCCCGACACGCTGCCAGATTTCCTCGCATTTGGTGAACAGGCCGGCAGCTACCAGCTTCGCAAGTACAGCGTCCGCCACCGCATCGATGTCCGCGGTCGTGAGGGTGAGAACCCCGGTGTTCACGCCCGAGATGGCAACAGTAACCGAGTCCAGGGTTGCGGCGATCGCCCCTGTGATGTCACCGATCTGGGCACTGCCTGCGATCTCCACCGTCACTGAGTCGAGAGTCGCCTCTATCGCCCCGGTGTGAGTCGTCTTGGCCGCAGTTCCCTGGATCTCTGCGGTCACAGCATCCAGGGTTGCGGCGATCGAGCCGGTCCGACTTACACCCTCGAATGTACCTAGGATCTCCGAGACTACCGAGTCCAGGGTTGCGGCAATCTGACCGACTACTGGAGCCGGGACAAAGGTGCCCTCGATCGACGCAGTTACATCGTCCAGGATTGCGTTGATTGACCCGGTTCCTGCGGCAACAAAGTTACCAACGACTGCAGCAACCACATCATCAAGGAGAGCGTTGACTACCCCGGTACGGCTTACGCCCGCAAACGTGCCAGCAATATCGGCCGTAACAGCGTCGAGAGTGGCGGCGATGGTGCCTGACACCGCAGAAGAAGCGACTGTCCCATGAATATCTGCAGTGACGTCGTCCAGGGTTGCAGCGATAGTGCCGGTAGCAGAAGTGGTTTCTACTGCCCCCTGAATCTCGGCAGTAACGTCATCGAGAGTGGCAGCGATAGTGCCCGTGTTCGAGGTCGCTACGAAGGTGCCCTGAATCTCGGCAGTAACGTCATCGAGAGTGGCAGCGATAGTGCCCGTGTTCGAGGTCGCCGCGAACGTGCCAGCAATGTCTGCAGTAACGTCATCGAGAGTGGCAGCGATAGTGCCCGTGTTCGAGGTCGCCGCGAACGTGCCAGCAATGTCTGCAGTAACGTCATCGAGAGTGGCAGCGATAGTGCCTTCTATCGAAGT
>Ga0180438_10012015_pt1 | contig 10356 bp, 6 predicted proteins | sample SS_ome_12_FD_132455 | JGI IMG/M metagenome (GOLD analysis project Ga0180438, IMG submission 132455) | Hypersaline lake sediment archaeal communities from the Salton Sea, California, USA - SS_3_D_2 metaG | ecosystem: Environmental > Aquatic > Non-marine Saline and Alkaline > Hypersaline >... | reverse complement strand
TTTTTTAGAAACAATATTTTTGATTGTTTTGGCTGATAACTGCTGGTTAATTGCCTGCATCTGGCCTTCTGCCTGGGCCGTGACAAGCACTTTTTCACCTTCGATAATGGTAAATTTCATTTTGATATTGTGGGTCACCTTTTCATTAATTCCAATCTGGACCGTGGTACTGGCACTTTCATAGCCGATGTACTCGGCAGTCACATCGTATGTACCTGGCGGTACATTCTTTATATAATAATATCCGTCAATATCCGATGCGGCCCCCAGACTAGTGCCTTTTAAAACTATGTTTGCGCCGGGAAGTGCATTACCGGTTTCAATATCTGTCACCCTTCCGACTATCTCACCTGCCTGTGCACTGATGATTCCGATTGAAAATAACACCTCGAGGAATAATAATACTGAAAATTTTTTAATCATGATTATAGCTCCTCTGAAAAATAATTTTGATTCCCTTTTGGATGACCGCCTGAATTTATGCTAAACCTAAAATTGAATCCTTCTATAAATTTAAGTAAGATTGAAAAGATAGATAATTATACCAATTATTATAATTACACAGAAAATTTCAGCAATTAACAATCGCCGAAAATTTTTTTTCTTGTCCGTATCTTCCATTTATGGAATACCACCTGTCAAATATTTATCATTACTTTTGCTGTTCTCTTAATCCAATATAAATATTTCTGGCTGGTAATATCATCCCAATATCAGGTAAAAATGTTACAATTTTGAGGGGAATTTAAAAAAATGGATTTGTTTTGATGATTCCGGAAGGTAATAATGAGGATTAAATATCAGTGAATAATAGAAGCGTTAGCTGAGAAAAATTTCAATGTTTATCAGTATATCGGCTTGGAGACATGCCGAAATGTTTTCGAAAACATTTGGAGAAATATGAAGGATCGCGAAAACCCACTTTAAATGCAGCTTCAGTGGCAGTATGCCCCGCATTCAATAGCTGGACAGCTCTGTTTAATCTGAAATTAATAATAAACTCATTGGGCGTTTGCCCAATTAATCCCTGGCACTTCCGATAAAACTGCGTTCTGCTTAATCCCACCAGAGAGCTTAAATAATCGACATGCAGTGTTGGATTATCGATATGTTCTTCAAGGATGGAGGTGACTTTGTGGATAAATTTTTCATCGACTGATGATAGTGAAACATTTTGCGGCTGTAAAAATATTTCACGACGATAAAGCTGTTTTAGTTTTTTTCTATTTTCCAGCAGATTGTCAATTCGTATTTTTAACAATTCAATATTGAAAGGCTTGGTAATGTATTCATCTGCGCCAGACTGCAATCCTTTTAATTGAATTTCCTCGGCTGTTCGCGCTGTTAAAAGAATTATTGGAATATGGCTTGTTTTTTCTTCTGCTTTACACCGGGCACAGAATTCAATCCCATCCACGACCGGCATCATTATATCACAAATAATTAAGTCTGGAATATGCTCTGTTGCAACTGAAATTCCAATTAAACCATTTTCAGCCGCTTTAATTTCATAAAGCTGATTCAATTCGTAGCGCAGATACATTTTTAATTCAGGATTATCTTCTACAATTAATATCAAAGGTTTTTCTTTTTTAATCATCTCTTTTGATTTTTCTTCCGCCACCTGAAAATCATGATCATCCAAAAATGAATCATCATCTAAATGAAAAGCAGTTAACGAAGAATGATTTTCTGCATACTTTTTCTGTTTAATCGGAAGAGAGATACGAAAGCGGGTTCCTTTTCCGACATCACTATCAACCTCAATACATCCACCATGCAATTCAACAAATTCCTTTGTGATGGATAAACCAATACCTGTTCCGGAATGTTCTACGGAATTGGCATTTTCGACCTGAAAGAAATAGTTGAATATTTGTTCACGATGTTCAGGCGAAATTCCCACGCCGTTGTCTTCAACAATAATCAGCAGACATTTTTGATTACTTTCACCGTTGTTCTCATCACTCGTAATTGAATTCAATTCAACAGAAACCTGGATTTTTCCTGCATCTGGTACAAACTTGAAGGCATTCGAAAGTAAATTGAACATTATTTTTTCAATTTTATCCTGATCAAAATCCATCACTAAACCGGAAATATCTGTTTCCAATTGAAAATCAATATGTCGTTGTTCAGCCTGATATTCAAAAGAAGAATAAATTGCACGAATTGAATGAATAATATCTTTAGATTTAAGATTCAGATGCATACTACCGGTATCCAATTTGCGGGCATCCATCAACTGATTTACGAGTCTCAACAATCTCTTTGCATTTCGCAAGACCAACTGGTTATAAAGTTGACGTTTTTTTTCATTGACACTCTTTGCTGAACGCAACATTTTTTCCATAGGACCTATAATGAGCATCAACGGCGTTCTGAATTCGTGGGAAACACCTGTGAAAAATTTTAATTTAAGCTGGTCAAGCTCATGTGTTTTTTGCGCTTCCATTCGTTCTATTTGAACTTGTGCCCTGAATCGTTCCCGCGCCAGAATAATTTGACGCATTAAAATCAATGTAATGATAACAATTAAAATATATATTGTAAGCGCCCATCGAGTTTTCCAAAATGGGGGTGCAATTTTTATATGTAAACTTGTCCCGGTATCATTCCATACTCCATCACTATTGGAGCCCTTTACGCGGAACACGTAATTACCACCCCTGAGATTGGTATAGGTGGCAAATCGTCGTGAGGCATCTGTATAGATCCAGTCCTGATCAAATCCTTCCATTTTATAAGCATACTTATTTGCCATTGGATTTGTAAAATCAAGCGCTGCAAATTCAAATGAAAATACATTTAATTTGTATGACAATTCAATCATTCCGGGTTTGGATTGATCCTGAAAACGATGTAATGGTTCGGATACATTAAAAATTCGAAAATCTGTTATAACCACAGGCGGCGGAATTTCATTTTTTTGAATACTGTCCGGATGAAAAATAGTCAATCCATTAATACCACCAACAGCCATTTCTCCGGAGTTTAACTTTATCGCAGAATTCGGATTGAAAATATCATGCTGCAGTCCATCACTTTGGGTGAAATTTTTAAATGTTTTGTTTATTGGATTAAACTTTGTGATACCCCGAATGGTAGTGAGCCACAAATTATGGTGATTGTCTTCCAGAATACCAAAAATCACATCACTGTTCAGACCATCTTCACGGGTTATAAATTCAAATGATTTATTTTTTTTATTGAAATAATTCAAACCGCCGCTGGTGGTTGCAATCCATAAATTACCATCACGATCCTCATGAATATCATGAATGATATCACTATTTACCGTATTTTTGCTGAATCGGGTTGACCGAAAAAATTTCATTTTATAATTCACCAGATTAAACTTGACAAGCCCGGTACCGTAAGCGCAAAGCCATATTAGGCCTTGACGATCCTGATAAATGTGAGTTACAATGTTTCGTGCCGGATTTAATGAATCTACTGGAAAGTGCTGAAAGTCATCTGTTTGAGAATTATATTTACTCAATCCGCCACCCCAACTGCCGATCCACAAATCGTCATTCTTATCCGCAAATAAAAAATGAATATAATTATTGCTTAAACTTGTACTAACCAGGGGATCATTTATATAATGGGTAATTTCACCGGTTTTCTCGTTGTATTTATCCAGACCGTTGCCATCAGTACCAATCCAAAATATCCCTTTCGGCGCTTCACTGATAGCAAGAATATTATTGGACGCAATGGAATTTTGCTCCTTTTCGTTGTTTCTCAAGTGGCTAAAACGACCGTGATGATAGTCAACTATAGTAATGCCCTGACGTTTTGTACCGGCCCAAATTCGTCCGAAAGAATCATTGTATAGGATCGATATATTGTTGGAAGTCAAACTGTTTGGATCATTGGGATGGGATTTGATATGCAGGAACTGTTTGGAATTCGGAATAACTTTGCACAATCCTCCACCTTCAGTGCCAATCCAGATGATACCTGAGCGATCTTCAAAAACTGACCAGATAATGTTGGTGCTAATACTCAGGGCATCATTTCGATCATACATATATTTCTCAAATACAGTGCTTTCAGGTAAAATTTCTATATCATCATCAAGCTTCAAACGGCTTATTCCACCAGTCCAGGTACCAATCCATAAAATATTATTTCGATCAATTATTAATGATGTTAAAATATTACTGGAAATACGATGTACAAAATCAATGTTCTTTTTAAAATGAGTGAATTTGCCAGTTTCTGGATTTAGCCTGTTCAATCCGCCGCCCCAGGTACCAATCCACAAATTACCAAAATCGTCCTCAACAATATCCATAATTACATTATGGCTAAGACTGTTTTTGTCCTGAGAACTGTGTTGATAGCGGAAAAATTTCCGACTTTCAGGAAGAAATAAGTTGAGTCCACCCCCATCAGTGCCAATCCATAGCCTGTTTTTATGGTCACAGTGTAATATACGAATATTATTGTGAACCAAGCTGTGTTCATCATTTTTATCATGTAAAAATCTTTGAAATGTGTCACTGGCTTTACAATAACAGTTCAATCCACCACCCATTGTGCCAATCCATATATTCCCCAGTGAATCTTCACATATTGTTGAGATACTATTATGGCTAATACTCTTCTCATCATCAGGATCATGTAAATATTTGATAAATGTCTCCCGGTCTCGTACAAATTTATTTAATCCTTCGGCGGTACCGATCCACAGATTATGATTTTCATCTTCAAATACCGTCTGAATGATATTGTGACTAAGACTCAACGAATCATTGGGATTTGGCTTATACACTTTAAAATTGTAGCCATCATATCGACACAATCCTTCGAATGTACAAAACCATAAAAATCCAAAATGATCCTGATTGATATGTCGTATAGCATTATGAGACAGGCCATCCTGAACAGTTAGATTTTGAAATTTTAGCTGAGAGTTGAAGGAATATAAGGAGGAAATGAATAAAATGATAAAAGTAAAAATTAAATTTGTAATAAAAAGACAACTGATTGATTGAGTATTACCATTTATTTTTGTTTCATCAGACATCATTATTAACCGTATAAGTAAAATCCACTTTATCCTGCTTTATACATAGTATTTCTAAAAGGAGCAGGATGACCTTTATAGTATCCTGTTTATAAATTTGAACTTAGAATCCAACTTTGTATAAGTCGATGATTTAGTATCCCCTCAATATACAATGGTAAAACCTTGCGAAGGTGGTATCGTTCACTCATCAAATTACGGTGGCAAAGTACAATTTCGAGGTTTTAACAGAATATTGACAAACCTTCGCAAGGATTCGCCCTTCTTTTTTTGAGAGGGTACACGATTTATTTATCCAATTTTTTTAAAAGGAGAGCCCACTGATCTTGATCCGGTGTTTCGAGCACACCGGGAAGCCGGATCACTTCTGCTTCCAGCCAGGCTGATGATTGAATGTGCAACCATTTCAATTCATATAAACCGTCAACAGCGTTTAAGACCACCTTTCCTGCAGCGGGAAAATAAACCGCACATTCATCCGCTTCTTTGGCCAGGCAAAAGGCTTCATTGGCTTCCCGTTCGGATAAAAGCATATTGGCTGGCAGGTGCGCAAAGAAATCCATGGCGTTTGTCAGTGCCCGCATACTTTTTATTTGATGCTGCGCATATTCAGTCAACCCAAGCCCCCACGGTGGACGATGAAAACGGCTGGAGGCATGCCCGGCAAAAATATTACGCCAAAAGCACGCTTCGGCATTTTTCCGAGGACCCGCCCATTCGTTGGGTTCAATTTCATCGCTGCCATAAATTTTTACATTCGTGATAGGTCTTGGCTGAGCCGATTCTTCCAGAACATTTCTGACATACACTGACGTCTTGTAATGCACCTCTCCTCGTTGGGCATTGTTGTTGGAAACTTCAACAAACTGGTAACTTTGAGCATCTTCAATGGTATTTGAAACCGTGGCATTCGCATACAAATCCATATTGCTGTACTGCGCATACCATTCACCCAATCCCGGATTTTGGGTCACCGCACCAGTTACCCGGCCATCTGTCGGATCCCATTTGTCCCACATTTCGGTAACATAAATAGTGCGGCCCAGCTTTTGAGCCTGTTCCCTGATATAGGATGACCAGTATTTCGGCCATTCCGGACCGACCATATTCTCGTTGTCGATACAATACAGTACATTCGGGTATTTCAATGAAACCGATAATAGTTTATCTACAAATTGTCTCTGATATCGTAATACCGTTTCATTGCTATTATGTGATGACACCGTTTGAAAAAACGGATTGATTTTGGATTGCGGTGGGTAATCAACGGTATCAGGCAACAGAGATTCTTCTACAGTATAGTTGTGGTTTAATTTTGGATTAAAGGGATTTTGGGCCCAGTTCGTGGCGCCCCAGTAAAAATCGTAGGTCGCCCAGATTTCAACTTGAACAATGATATCAAGTTTTTCGGCGACTGCCAGTAGTTCTTCAAATTTTCGCCAGTATGCTGGATTGGATTTGTTCAAATCATATAAATCATCTCTTTTTAAAAAAGGTTTGACATTATTTTTATCCCGGCTACTCATAGTGCAGCGAACATAATTACCGCCGACTGATTGTAACAATTTTAGGTGCTCGGTCAAACCCGCAATTTGAAACAGATTATCATCCATTGTGCCGCCAAGAAGCAGAATCGGCTTGTTTTTGTATTCCCAATAAAAAGGATTGTTTGGATAAATTCGAATTGAAGATTTTTCGTTCTTGAGTGTTTGATCTTTTTTTGAAGAGCATCCGCCGCAGAAAAATAATGCGAAAAGAAAAAGCATAGAAATCGTCTGTTGAATGCCATTTTTTGTAAAACAGGTTGCTTTCATCGGAAACTCCTTTTTTACAAGTTGTTTCTGATTAGGGGAATTATTTTTTCTTTGGTTTCTGCAATCGAAAGTATATGAAAGTTATTAAGAAGTGTCAAGATTTTTTATACAAAAGCGGTTATGTTTTTCTTGCCGAATAATCCCTTGAGAACAGGGGAGTAAAATCATGCTAACCTATTAAGAACTTCAAGTTTTTTCTACATGAATCCTTGAGAGCACTGCCGTTTCGTTGTTTCTGATTCCAAAACCTCGCCGGTCTGGCCACGAAGTTCGGAGTTCAAGCTTTAGCTTGACAGGATTTTAATTGGCGCTACCGCGCTGTTGCCTGTTCACAGCAAGCCAAACAAGTTCATAAAAGTGCGTCGCACGTGTACCACGCAAACCCCTTATCCGCGTTTAAAATACAATTATTACATTTCATCAAAAAAATACAGAAAAAGGGATTGACTTTTTAAACAGAAATGATTATACTTCTAACAAGTCAGGACAAGTAAAACGTCTTTGCTATTTAGACCATCTTTGCTTACTAAAATTAATAAGTCTTATTTATTCTGCTGTCATAGCAATCTGTAAGAAATTTAAATTCAATAAACTGAAGCATGACCTTGAACTAACTTTACAAAAATCAACAATCGATAAAATCCGGATATCCCGTTATTCAGGGAGGGAGATAAAAAAAAATTTACACACGATAAAATCTTCAGTCATTTTTTCAGTATGAGAAATTTTAAAAATACTCAAGTTATTTAATTTCACTCCCTTTAATTAAAAATCCAAAAGTATTGAAAATATATTGATTAACCAATCTCTCACCAAACAGAGCGATAGGAGCATCAGCATGAAAATGTGGCGAAAACCTTTTGACGCGGAGACGATTAAAATTCCTCATGGCGAATTACACATTATTATTGAGCGCTGTAAAGGCTGCGGATTTTGCGTCACCTATTGCCCGCGGGGTGTTCTGGAAATGTCAGATGAATTTAACAGCAAGGGCTACCATCCACCCCGTGTAGTGGATGAAAGCAAATGCGTGAATTGTGATTTATGCGAAACGATTTGTCCGGAGTTTGCTATTTTCTGTACGCGCAAAGCTGATTCGGAGGCCACCTCATTGGCCTCGTGAGTGAGTGAATTGGTTTCCTTTCAAAAATATGAGTCAAGACCTTTGAGGTTTCTCTAACGAATCTCTCATTTTTAGCTTAAACGACCAGAACGCAATGATACAAACCTTGAAGGTGATTGATTTTATCGAAGTTAAATTAAGCAAACTTAATAGCGGAGAAAACTTTGAAAGCTGATCCGATCAATGTCTTGACGGGAGTCCATTTTCTTGACGGTGACACCGCCTGTGCCGAAGGTGCGCTGGCTGCCGGGTGTCGTTTTTTTGCGGGCTATCCGATTACGCCTTCTACCGAAGCCGCAGAAAGAATTTCAGAACGTTTTCCCCTGGTAGGAGGTATTTTCATTCAAATGGAAGATGAATTGGCCTCAATGGCGGCGATTATTGGGGCCTCCTGGGCGGGTGCCAAATCAATGTCGGTTACCTCGGGACCGGGCTTTTCGCTCATGATGGAAAATCTGGGTCTGGCCGTCATGATGGAAACCCCCTGTATTGTGGTGAATGTTCAACGAGGTGGTCCCTCGACGGGTCTCCCCACGATGGTTGGTCAGGCCGATGTAATGCAGGCACGGTGGGGATCACACGGTGATTATGAAATTATTGCCCTCTCACCCAATTCTCCCCAGGAAACTTTCGATTTCACCATCAAAGCCTTTAATCTCGCCGAACGCTATCGAGTGCCGGTGCTGGTTTTGATGGATGAATGCGTCGGTCACATGACCGAACGCGTGGTGATCCCACCGGCCGAAGAAATTGAGCTGGAGCCTCGCCGTTTTACCAAGCTACCCCCTGAAAAATATCTGCCTTATCATCCGAATGCCGATCTCGTCCCGGAGATGATTAAAGCCGGCGATGGTTATAAAATTCATACCACTGGTTTAACCCACGACGAACGCGGTTATCCCGTCATGAGTGCGGAAGCGCAACATAAACTGGTTAAACGGCTGGTAGAAAAAATTCGTCTCAATGCCGCAGCCATTTATGATATAACGGAGGTCAATGTTGACGGTGCGGAAGTGATTGTCGTGGCTTATGGTATCACATCGCGTGTGGCTCAACCGGCAATTGAAATGGCGAATCAAAAAGGAACAAAAACGGGCTTTATCAAATTAAACACGGTTTGGCCCTTCCCAACGGAGCGATTTCGAAAAATTGCTCAGAATGTAAAGGCGTTTGTGGTACCCGAAATCAATATGGGCCAAATTGCTTTAGAGGTGGAACGAGCCGCTGCCGGACAGGCAATTACCATCCCGATTCCTCATGCCGGTGGCTCAGTCCATAAACCAGAGGATATTTACAAAGTGATTGTGGAGGTTGTTCAGTGAGAGCGAATTCTGAAACGCCCGAACATCCGATGGAAGCCCTCCTGCGGATGGATCGGATTCCGCACATCTGGTGTTCTACTTGTGGAATTGGCACAGCCGTGTCCTGTTTTATTGAAGCGCTAAAAAAGAGTGGCATCGATTTAAAAAAAGTTGCGGTCGTCTCCGGAATTGGGTGTACCGGACGAGTTGCTGGTTACGTGAAACTGGATTCATTTCATACCACTCACGGTCGCGCCATTCCATTTGCCACCGGGTTGGCATTGGCCAATCCGGAATTGAAAGTGGTTGTTTTTAGCGGTGACGGTGATTTAATCGCCATTGGGGGGAATCATTTTATTCACGCGGCGCGTCGCAATATGAACTTGACCGTGATTTGTGTTAATAATTTTATTTATGCCATGACGGGTGGCCAATTAGCACCAACCACGCCGATATTGGCCAACAGCTCCACCAGTCCGTACGGTAATTTTGACGCTCCTTTTAATTTACCCTTACTGGCTGCTTCCTCCGGAGCCGTTTATGTGGCGCGGTGGACGGTTCTACATGTGCGTCGATTAAGCAAATCCATTGGGGAAGCCCTGAACAAAAGGGGATTTTCTTTTATCGAAGCGATTTGTCCGTGCACAACCCTTTATGCCCGACGGAATAAATTGGGCACCGGTCTGGACTTGCTAAAATTTTATCATGATAACAGTGAAATTCGGCACGGCGCTGATCCCAGAGAGCTGGATATTGGTTTTCAGAAAAAAATAATTGTCGGCAAGTTTATCGACTATGAAAAGCCAATATTTTTTGATCGATACAATGAAGGCATGCGGCAGGCGTTGGGAGACAGGTTCGTGGAGTATAAATTAGATTCTAATTAAAATATCCCTGACTTTCATCTGCTTAAAAAATAAAGAGAATTCTGATTAACGAGATTTTGTCGTAATCCCGTAATTCTCTCTTCACTGTTTTTAAGCGGATATCCTGAATTTCAAAAACAGTTGGGCGATAAAAAGAAGATCTCACAAGATTCATTTAGATGGAAGAAGGATTATGAGCCGAGTAGAAATACGT
>Ga0180438_10012014_pt1 | contig 10356 bp, 8 predicted proteins | sample SS_ome_12_FD_132455 | JGI IMG/M metagenome (GOLD analysis project Ga0180438, IMG submission 132455) | Hypersaline lake sediment archaeal communities from the Salton Sea, California, USA - SS_3_D_2 metaG | ecosystem: Environmental > Aquatic > Non-marine Saline and Alkaline > Hypersaline >... | reverse complement strand
TTATAACGATATCCCTGCGGCCATCGACCGGATCAGCAATAAAGCCCGGCCACTGGCGGCGGCGGAAGAGCTCTCGCTGCAGGCGGCTTCGAAATACGCCCGTCCATTGGAATATCCGCTGCGGATTTTTGATAACGTGCCGGGCTGGGGTAATGAAGGCGTCTATTTCTTTACCTGCAAAGCGGACGACAAAACGGTCATGCTGTTGAAAAGGAGAGAGACCTTCATTCACGAGCCCGACGTTGCCCGCGAAAAGGCCATAATTTATGACTTGTGGTATTATGCGGATGCGTTCGACAATTCGGATGTCGCGTATCGTATTGTGGACAGGTGGAATGATTACGTAGGGGGATTAAGAGCACCGAAGGGTGAGCCCCTTTTGAGCACCGCTGTTGGTTCGTACTTTCGGGGTTGGAAGCTGGAGTTATATTTGAAAGATGACAGCAGTTTTGAAGAGGCAGCTCGCAGACAGACTGCAACTTATATCTGGAGTGGGGTGCTGGTTATCGTGCTGATTCTCGCCGTCGGTGGTTTTGCCGCTCAGGCCGTCGGCCGACAGGTCAGGCTCAACCGGCTAAAGAATGATTTCATCGCCACCGTCTCGCACGAGCTGAAGACGCCTTTGGCCTCGATGCGGGTGCTGGTCGATACGCTGCTGGAGGGCCATTACAGAAATCAGCAGCAGGCTGCCGAGTATCTTGATCTGGTCTCTCACGAGAACGAAAGACTCAGCAGATTGATTGACAACTTCCTGACGTTCTCGCGGATGGAGCGGAACAAGCAGACCTTCGATATGCTGCGCGTCAGCCCCGTCGCCATCGCGCAGAAGGCCGCCGAGGCCGTAAAGACCAAGTTCGAGCAGAGCCGGTGCAGGTGTGACGTGAAAATCGACCAGAATCTGCCGGACGTGCTGGCCGACGAGGATGCAATGGTGACGGCCCTTGTGAACCTGCTGGACAATGCGTGCAAGTATTCCTACGATGACAGGGATATTAGCCTGCGGGTTTTCGCTGAAGATAAGTTGGTTTGTTTTTCCGTTGCAGATAACGGCATAGGCTTGTCGCGCAGGGCGGCAAAGAAGGTGTTCAAGAGGTTTTACCAGGTTGACCGCAGCCTTTCCCGGCCCGCCGGAGGCTGCGGACTCGGGCTTAGCATAGTAAAATTCGTCGTTGATGCCCACAAAGGATCAATATCGGTCGAGAGCAAGCCCGGCAGAGGAAGCACTTTCACCATAAAACTGCCGGCCATAAAATGAACAATAATGCTATGGAAACAGTTCTGATAATTGAAGACGATGCGGCGATGCTGCGGGGCCTGAAGGACAACTTCGAGTTCAAGGGCTACAAGGTTGTAACGGCTGCGGACGGCGAAGCCGGTCTGAATGCGGCTCTTAACAACAGGCCGGATTTGATTATTCTTGATATCATGCTGCCCAAGATAAACGGCTACGAGATATGCAGGCTAATCCGCGAGCAGAAACTTGATATGCCTATCATAATGCTCACCGCCAAGGGCGAGGAATCGGACGTCGTGCTGGGGCTGAACCTGGGGGCAGACGATTATGTCACCAAGCCTTTCAGTATAAAGGAGCTGCTGGCCCGCGCGGCGGCGTTTCTGCGAAGGAAAAGACAAACGGAAGACGACGTGTATGAGTTCGCCGATTATCGGCTCGACATCGTCGCCAGAAAGCTGACCCGCGCCGGCGATGAGATTAAACTATCGCCCAAGGAATTCAGGCTGCTGGAGCTTTTCGTCAAGCGGCCGGGCCGGGCCCTGACGCGGGACGAAATACTGAACAGGGTCTGGGGTTATGACTGCTTCGTCGGGCCGCGGAGCATCGACCGGTTCGTCACCACGCTGAGGAACAAGATAGAGCCCGACCCGCACAGTCCGACGTTCGTACACACGATAAGAGAAATCGGCTACAAGTTCGAGCCACCGCAGTAGGGCGGCCGTCTTTCACCTTACAGCGGCAATCGCCTCAGCAAGGTCGAGTGTGCCTTCGTAAAGGCTCCTGCCGACCACCACTGCCTCGACCCCCAATTCGGCCAGCTTCATTACGTCGGCAATGTCTTTGACGCCGCCCGAAGCGATAACTGGTATATCAACGGCCTCCGCGAGTTCTTTCGTTCTTTCGAGGTTGGGACCGGCCAACATGCCGTCCTTGGTGATATCGGTGTAGATTATGGCCGCCAAAGGAAGCTTCGCCGCCTCGGCGGCAAACTCAAGCAGAAGTTTGTGACTGTCCTGGGTCCAGCCGTGCGTAGCCACCGTCGAGCCTCGTGCATCCAGACCGAGCACTATTTTGCCCGCGAATTTCTCGGCCATCCGGCTGAACCACTCGAAGTCATTCACCGCCTTCGTGCCGATTATCACCCTTTCAACCCCCAAATCGAGCGTCCGCTTTATCGAGTCCTCGTCTCTGATTCCTCCACCTAATTCGATTCTCAGCAGATTAAGGGCCGCTATGGCCTGGACCGATTCGGTATTGATCGGCTTGCCCACCTTGGCCCCTTCCAGATCGATAATGTGCAGCCACTGAGCGCCGGCGGAGGCGAACTCGCCGGCCTTCTTAACCGGGTCCTCCTCGTACGTTATCTCGCGATGATACTCGCCCTGTATGAGTCTGACGCATCTGCCCTTTATCAGGTCAATCGCCGGTATTATATGCATTGTCAAACCTCTGAAAGATATTTGCACTTGTTCGGGGGATTTTAGATACACGTTTGTCTCCTTTCAACAGGTTTTGGCCGATTATTCTCTTATCGGCAAAAATTTTATCGGGCATTAGCCTATTGCCACCGAGTCGCCGGCCCGCACGTTGACCGCACAATCTCTCGGGCAGGCGGGCGTCATACCGGCGACAAGACAGACGTGTTATTACAGGTATCGAGTGACAGGACCGGCGAAGAGCCCGCGGTTACAACTGAGGCCGGACGTTCAGGCTTGGGCAGGGCGGCAGAACGCTGACCATCGCCGGACCTGAAGGCTGGCAGGTTCTATCTGGCTATTCTGCTTTTCCATTTTGGGTATTCGGCCAGGACCTTTTCGCCGTCGCGTCGGAACCAGCTATAGCCGGAAAGCCGTTCTTTCTCGACTTCTTCTATGCTGTATCTGATTACGCCGTCCCGCCCGCTGAAGATCGGCCGGCCCGTTGCAGGCTCGTAAAAGCGGGCCCAGAGCGTCGGTGCGTCGGGGTCCTTGACCATTTGGACCCCCTCTGCGGTTCGTTCGTAACGAATGCCGGTGATCTTGCTGTTCTCGTACCAGGCTGCTGCATCCTCCACCGCCCGAATCACCCGCTCAGACGGTTCCCTGATACTCATCAAAAACAATACTATGCCGGCGCTTTCGCCGCCGCTGATTGACGGTGGCTCGTAGCTGCGCCCCCGCCGCGGCTCGAGCGTCCTGGGGTCGTGCTGCTGGCTCCAGGCGGTCCGTCGGCCGTTCACGACTACTTGGCAATTCAGGATGCAATCAAGCCCTTTTTCATAAGCCTGTTCGACCTTCTTACGCCGCTGCGGGTCTACCAGATCGGACTGTGGCTTTTCGATAACGCCGCGCAGCAATTGCATCACGCCGACCATTGCGTTGTCGTTGAAGGTGATGAAATCACCGTAGTCGCCGCACAGAGGGTAGCGCTGAGGCCAGCCGCCGTTGTCGTACTGCGCTTCAAGCAGCCAGTCCAGACCTTTGATGAAAGAGTCCCTGAAGCGCTTCTTTCCGGTGGCGTAGTAGAGCCTGGCCAGAAAATCCATTTGCGTGTAAGTTGCGCCGTTGTCGATGGAACTATCCCAGTTTTTGGTGAACTTCTCACCCTGATACCCGTGGGCCTCCATGTGCATGTTCTTTGGCCAGGCCCCGGTTTGAGACTGGTAGGAAATCATATTGTCCCCGATGGTTTCGGCCATCCAGCTCTTAAACCACTCGTCGGAATGCTTTTCGTATGGAAACCAGACGATGCGCATTCCGTGAAAGGTATAGCCTCGCTCGGCGCTGTATCCGCAGCGCACGGCCGCGCGGCATTTTCTCGCGTGGTATCCCCAGCCGCCCCCGCGCAGCACTCGCGGCGCGCCCGCCCACCTTTGCCAGGCGCTGCCGTTGGTTGGGGCGCCGACGTAGCTCGGATGGTACTGGTCGAGGCACCACTCCCAGACGTTGCCGTGCATATCATAAAGGCCGAATGCGTTGGGCTTCAGCTTGCCCGCTTCAATCGTCCCGAAGTCCGGGTTTTCCGGGTCGTCCTTGCTTCCGCAGTACCACATATAGTCGGAGCGCCTGCCGGGCAGCGTGCCCGCGGGGCAATTCTCGCAGGAATCGCCGGCACCCAGCGAATCGCCGAAATAGAAACGCGTCTTCGTGCCGGCGCGGCAGGCGTACTCCCACTCGGCCTCGCTGGGCAGACGAAACGTCCCCGGCAGACCAAGCTGTTTGAGCTTGCCGATAAATTCCTGACATTGGTCCCAGGAAATATGAGATACAGGATAGTTGTCGCCGACGCCAAGTCTGCGGGCCGGATTGGTTCCCATCACGGCCTTCCACTGGGCCTGAGTGACTTCGTACTTGCCCATATAGAAATCGTAGTTGATATCGACCTTGTGAAGCGGTCCTTCGTCATCGTATCGACCGCGCTCGGTGTCGGGCGAGCCCATCCGGAAGCTGCCTGCCGGTATGCGAACCAGCTCCAGCTTCACGTCGCCCGGTAAAGTCAGGGTTACTGCCTCGTCGACTGTGGACTTCTTCGCCTGTCCAAAAGCACAAGCCAGCGCGCAAACACTCAAGACAGCCGGAAGCGCGAATTTGCGAGTACTGTTCGATTTGATTTTTTTTGGCGTCATAGTTTACCCTGCCTCATGAAACAACATGCTTTTGGCACACAGTCTAAGTGAAATCGACCCCGGTTGCAAGCTGGCAGATGTATTGAAGCAGCGGCAGCGCAATCACGTATCGGGCGTGTCGGTTCCGTAAACGGTCAGACCAGCCTCGGCTCTGTGCCCGGGAGTGAAGATGAGGCTGGCCAGGTAGCCGGCCGCAAATACCACGATATTTCCGAGTAGTCCGAGCCAGAGGATGTTTATTGCGAATCGCGGCAGCCAGCCAAGCGTTGACGGGCCGAGGTATTTGGGATTGTTGGTTATGGTTGCCCACGCGATGAAAACGACACCGATGAGCAGCCCAATGTACAGCCCTTTCCTGCTGCAGCGTCTGGTTAGCAGCCCGAGAAAGAACATACCAATCATGCCGCCGCCCATAATGGAGCTGAATATGAAAAAAACCTCGACCATTGATTTGACTCTTCGCAGGGCCAAAGCCAGAAAAATCGCACCGATGCCGGCGACGACTATACTGAGCCGGGAAAATAGCAGCCGGCGTCTGTCGGTGGGCGCCTTGGCCAGTTTCTCATAGAAATCGTCGGCCAGAACCGACGCGAGGCTGTTGAGGTCCGATGAAAGGGTGGACATTGCCGCTGCGAAGACGCCCGCAAGAATCAGGCCCGTGACGCCCGCCGGAATTTGATGGCCTATGAAATAAGCAAACACCTGGTCGGGTTTCTGGCGCACAGCCGGCGGCAGCAGCCCCGGCTCGACCTTGTAGTACACCCAGAGCAATACCCCAATGAACATAAAGACGACCCAGACAATGCCCAAAAGAATGACCGAAACCCACAGAGACCGCGAGGCCTGTTTGGTTGAAGGCGCAAGCAGGTACCGCTGCACAACGGTCTGGTCGGTTGCGTACCTTGCCAGATAGTGGGTGAAGCCGAAGCAAAAGAGCATCCAGACGGAAACCGTGTTGAAGTCGAAGTCGAAATTGGCCAGTTTGAATTTTCCCGCATCGTAAGCTGTCGCGAGGATGTCCGCCGGTCCCAGCTTGCTGGAAAACAGCAGGAAAAACAGGCCGATTGCCCCGCCGCCCAACAGCAGGAAGCCCTGTATCACGTGGGTCCAGACGACGCCTTCGATACCCCCAAAGAAGGTGTAGAAGATGGTGACGATACCGACGATAATAATCAGATATGTAAGGTAATTGCCGCCCCAGCCGGTCGCCCCCTCGATAGCCAGACACAGCAGAAACAGCACCATGCCCATTTTGAAAAAGTGCCCGGAAATGAAAACGATGTTTCCGTAGAAGCGGGCAACCAGGCCGAAGCGCCGCTCCAGGTATTCGTATGCACTGAGTTTTATCTTCTGTCGGAAAACCGGGATGATGAAAAAAACCGCTATGAGCACCGTAAGTGGAATAGGCGCTATAGTCAAGAGGTATTGCATGTCGTCCTTGAACGATTTTCCGGGCAGGGCGAGGAAGGCCCAGCTTGAGATGATGGTTGCGAAGATTGACATGCCGACGGCCCAGCCGGGCAGCGTGCGATTTCCCAGAAAGAAACGCTGGGAGCTTGTTTGTCGCTTGCTGAAATATGAGCCGAGCCAGATTGTAAAAACGAAGTAGGCGCCGATGACGGCCCAGTCAATAATCTTTAGCGCGCTTTGCGAATCAGGCTGCGGCACAGTTACAGCTCCCGTGTTGCGATAGCGCCGATAGGCCCGCGAGGTCGGCGGCCGATTGTCTCACGCGGCGAATCAGGACCGACAAGCCTCCACCTCCTGGTCCTGTTCTCAAGTTCCGCGGCCTTGCTCTTGCTACCTGGGCCATTCTCCATCGACCAAATCTTTCGGAGCCAGCTTCGCCGGATCGATGACCACGTGTTTTATTCTTTGCCGCTTCCAGGTGTAGGTGGTGTGCACCTTTCCGTCGGACGACTGGATGACGGCCGGATACGAGTATTCTCCGGGTTCATTTTCGAGCACGAGCGCCGCCTTCCAGACTTTGCCGTCTTCGGACACGGCCACATTGAGCGGCGAGCGCCCGTCGGTCGTATGATTATAAACCAGCAACTGTCTGCCGTCGGAAAGCGTCACCGCGTCGATGCCCGAGTTCGGGTTGGGCAGCGAGGTTCCGGCCATTTTGCTCCAGGTTTTGCCGCCGTCGCTCGACCAGCTTTCCGTAATCCGCCTCTGCCGGCTGCGACAGAGTGCCTGTATACGTCCGTCGGCATAGGTCAGAAGCGTCGGTTGGATGGCGCCGAATTCCTTGCCGTCATTTATCGGCGGGATGAATTCCCAGGTCCTTCCCATATCTTTGCTGCGCTCGAAGTGCACGCGCCAGCCTTTGTCTTCGGTGCTCGAGCCGCACAGCAGGGTGCCGTCGGGCAGTTGAATCGGCTTGTTTTTCACAGGGCCAAGAATGTCTTCCGGAAGGCGCCATGCCATATCAGAGACCCTGCCCCCCGGACCGACAACCTTCAGCATGCCCCACCAACTGTCGGGACTGGGACCGACCTTATAGAAAAGAAGCAAGGGCCCCGTCCTGGGCTGAAACAGCACCGGGTTCCAGCAGGGGTAGCGTTTCTTGTCGTGCTGGACGCCATCGGCGACCTCCTTAGGTTCGGGCCATTTCTCGCCCTCTTTGGCCGATAGCCAGATGCCGACGTCGGCATTTGACTCTGCTGTGCCGCCGAACCAGGCCGCCACCAATGTTCCTCTCGTTTCGGCGATGGTCGAGGCGTGACACTGCCTGAAAGGTGCTTTCTCAAAAACAAACTCCATCTTTACCACTCCCGGCTGCTCCGAAAGGTCGCCCGCACCCATTGCTGCTCCCGTGGCAATAATCATTATTGTTGCTGCCGGCAAAATACCTTTATTATTAAACATATCGTGGCCTCTTTCTGGATTGTTCCTAATCTTGTCTATCTTACCGGCCTAAGCCCGCTGTCCCGCAGTCCTTTGCGGATTCCGTCAATCTGCTCTTCGGACAGTGGACGAAGCGGCCTGCGAAACACCGGACTGGAGAATTCGCCCAGGAGCCACTTGGCCACCTTCATTCGCTGGTGGGCGCCGCAGCCAGGTTCGCCGAAGTTGTATATCAGCCTGGCCAAAGGCGCTACGGTTTTCTGCGCTTCTTTGGCCGCCTTGAGGTCCCCGTCGAGGCAGGCGTGCACCAGGTTTACCATTAGTTTCGGCGCGAAACCTGCAAAACCGATGAGCGCCCCGTCGCCTGCTTCCAGCAGTGTAGGCAACAAGTACTCGTCGTGGCAGGTAATTATCGATAGCTCGCCCCTGGCCGCCTTGAGCTGCTCATAGTCCCACAGCCAGCGGGCCATATCGCGTGTTCCCATCTTGATGCACACGACCCGCGGAATCTTAATCATCTCCAGCATCTCCGCCAGAGTGTAGCCCGCCTTCGTCCAGGCAGGGTATTGATGCACAATAATGTCGATATCAGCGCCCTCGGCCACGTCCTCGAAGAACCCGACCGCCGTCCGGCTTGACCGGCCGAAGCGAAGCCAGTTGTGAGGCGGCATCAGCAATATGCCGTCGGCGCCCGCATCTTTGGCGGCTAATGCGTCGTCTATGGCCTCCAGGCTGCCCTCGGCCGAAACACCCGAAATTGTCTTCAAGGGCCTGCCGCTTTTCTTAATCTCTTCTGCGAAGATTCGCGTAACCTCCGCACGTTCTCGCGGACGCAGCGACATAATCTCGCCCGTATGCCCGTTGCACACGAGCCCTTTGAGCCCGTCCACCGCACACAGGTCACGAACGTAGCTGCCGAGCCCCTTCTCGTCGATACTCTCATCCTCGCAAAATGCACAGAGAGTCGCAGGGAACACTCCCATCCAGGGATGCTTTTTGTGGTTTGTCGGTTTTTCCTTCATTTTCGCTTTCCATTAACAGGTATTGAACAGCTCTTTATCGAGTGGACAGCCGTCATCTTATGCGCAGGCGCCGTTACTGTCAAGCCTAAACGAAAGGGACCTCACACTTCCTGCTTCCGGTTGTATACTTTTTTTGAAACAATAACTTGCCTGTCACGTCGTTAATGATATGGTTGTGGACTGAGAGCTATGACAGCCGCTGGACAGATTATCGAGTTTTTCGCTATGAAGCCCCTGCCCCGCGAGGGAGGCTACTATGTGGAAACTTACCGCAGCCCCGACAAGATTGGCAAAGCAGCCCTGCCGGAAAAGTATGCCGGCGAAAGAAACCTTGCCACGGCCATCCTTTACCTTATCACCCCCGAGACGTTCTCAGCCCTGCACAGAATCATAAGCGATGAGATATTCCATTTCTACCTCGGCGACCCGGTGACAATGCTGCTGCTTCATCCCGACCGAACGAGCGAAGTGATTACCTTGGGTCACCATGTTCTGAACGGACAGCACATACAGATCACGGTGCCGACCGGCACCTGGCAGGGCTGTTTTATCAATGACGGCGGCAGCTTTGCGCTGATGGGAACCACCGTGGCGCCCGGCTTTGAATCCGCCGACTTCGAACTGGCAGGACGCGCGGACCTGCTCGAGAAATACCCGAATCGACGTGAGTTAATACTGCGGCTCACCCGCGAATAGTAACGCGCTAAGATTCTTTTCTTCCTAATTGCCGAATGATGTCCACCATTGCCTGCGTGCCGTCGCGTCCGCGGCCCTGGGCCTGGAGGGCGCCTAATAGCTGTTTGGCAAGAGCGACCCCGGGCAGGGGCTGTTTCAATTCGTCGGCAAGTTCCATAACCAGCCGCAAATCCTTCTGCTGCAGGTCCACCATGAATGCCGGTTTGAGGTCGCCGTCGATTATCTTTCGCCCCAGCACCTTGAGCGAATGGCTTCCCGCCGCCCCGGCGCTGGTCACCTGCCAAGTCGTTTCGAGGTCCAGTCCCGCCTTTTCAGCAAAGGCAAGTCCCTCGGCCACGCTCATTATTGTGTGGATTACCATCACTTGGTTTGCCAGCTTCGTCGTCTGTCCGGCACCGAGCGGGCCGCAGTGGGTAACTGTTCTGCCCATAGCCTGCATTATCGGCCGGACCATTTCGACGGTTTGCTTGGGGCCCCCCATCATAATCGAAAGCTTTGCCTCGATTGCTCCGATTTCACCCCCGCTTATCGGCGCGTCGACGAGCGTAACGCCTTTCTGCGCCAGCTTCTTTCCCATCTCCTGTGTGGCCGCCGGTGAGATTGTGCTCATATCAACGCAGACCAGCCCCTCGCGCGCCGCCTCGATGATTCCATTTTGCCCGAGCAGCACGTGTTCGACATCATCCGTGTCGGTGACGCACGTTATCACAACGTCGCTTCTGGTCGCTGCATCTGCCGGCGTCGCAGCCCACTGAGCACCTTTTTCGAGCAGCGGCTGTGCCTTGTCTTTCGTTCTGTTATGAGCCACCAGAGCGTAGCCTGCTTTGAGCAGGTTCTCGGCCATGGGCTTTCCCATGATACCTGTGCCGACAAAGCCGATTCTCCTGCCCCCCATCAGATGACCTCCAGGCGTCGCAGCGTTGCTTTGGCCCAGCGCGAGCTCCTTGACA
>Ga0180438_10012013_pt1 | contig 10360 bp, 7 predicted proteins | sample SS_ome_12_FD_132455 | JGI IMG/M metagenome (GOLD analysis project Ga0180438, IMG submission 132455) | Hypersaline lake sediment archaeal communities from the Salton Sea, California, USA - SS_3_D_2 metaG | ecosystem: Environmental > Aquatic > Non-marine Saline and Alkaline > Hypersaline >... | reverse complement strand
TGCCAGGCCTCTTCCTGCTCCGCGTCCTGGGCGACTGCCTGGCGGAAGAAGGCCAGCACCTCGTCTGGCACGTAGAAGCGCAGCTCCAGCGGCCAGCCCAGCCTTTCCTTGGCGCCGTTCAACTCCGCGTCGCCCGGTGGCTCGCCGTGCGTCTGGGCGGTGCCGGCACGTGTGGGAAGGTCGTAGTCGATGTAGAGGTAGTTGGCCGGGTTGTGCCGCAGATTTTGCCGTAACTGCGCTTTGCAGTCTGGTGGCTGTTACGCAATCCTTAGCACCCTCAAGCCTGATAGGACCGTGACGTCACATCCCCGCCACGGCCGGTCCAGTTGGTATGGAAGAACTGGCCGCGCGGCCGGTCCACCCGCTCGTAGGTGTGCGCGCCAAAGTAGTCGCGCTGGGCCTGGATCAGGTTCGCCGGCAGGCGCTGGCGGCGGTAGCCATCGTAGAACGCCAGGGAGCTGGTCAGGGTCGGTGCCGGAATGCCCAACTGCACCGCGGCTGTCACCACGCGGCGCCAAGCACCATCGGCCTCAGCCATCGCCTGCTGGAAGTACGGCGCCAGCAACAGGTTGGCCAGGTCCGGATCGGCGTCATAGGCCTCCTTGATCCTGCCCAGGAAGGCCGAGCGGATGATACAGCCGCCCCGCCACATCAGCGCGATGCCGCCCAGGCTGAGGTTCCAGCCGTACTCCTCGGCTGCGGCGCTCATCAGCATGTAGCCCTGCGCATACGAAGCGATCTTGGCCGCGTACACCGCCTCCTCCAGGTCGGCCAGGAATGCGGTCTTGTCGCCGCTGAACTGGCCATCCGCGCCCTCCAGTACCTGGGCCGCAGCCGCCCGCTCGTTCACCAACGAGGACAGGAAACGGGCGAACACCGCCTCGCCGACCAGGGTCAGCGGCGTGCCCTGATCTAGCGCCGAGGACACGGTCCACTTGCCAGTGCCCTTTTGCCCGGCGCTGTCCAGGATCAGGTCTACGACGGCCTGGCCCTCGTCGTCGCGATAGGCCAGGATGTCGCGCGTGATCTCGATGAGGTACGATTCCAGCATGCCCTCGTTCCACTGGTCAAAGATGTCACTCATCTCGTCGTTGCTCAGCCCCAGACCTTCCTTCATCAGCTGGTAGGCCTCGGCGATGATCTGCATGTCGCCGTACTCGATGCCGTTGTGCACCATCTTGACAAAATGGCCAGCTCCGTCCTCGCCCACCCAGTCGCAGCAGGGCTCGCCGTTGGGATCGCCTTCCGGCACTTTGGCCGCCACTGCCTGGAAGATAGGCTTGACATGTGGCCAGGCTTCAGGCGAGCCCCCGGGCATGATCGAGGGCCCGTGTCGTGCACCCTCCTCACCGCCCGAGACGCCGGTGCCTATGAAAAGCAGCCCCTTCGACTCGAGAAAGGCTGTGCGGCGGATGCTGTCCTCATAGTTGGAGTTGCCGCCGTCGATGATGATGTCGCCGGGCTCCAGCATCGGGATCAGCTGCTCGATGACGCTGTCCACTGCCTTGCCGGCCTTGATCATCATCATCACCCGCCGTGGCCGCTTTAGCTGCGCCACCAACTCCTCCAGGGAGTGTGTACCGATGACGCTGGCGCCCTTGGCCGGGCCCTCGATAAACTCATCCACCACCGAGGTAGTGCGATTGAACACGGCCACGGTAAAACCGTGGTCGGCCATGTTCATCACCAGGTTCTGCCCCATCACGGCCAGGCCGACCAGGGCAATATCTGCTTTCGCCATCTGCTTCCTCCTATCTTCCCACCAATCAGCGTTGTATGCGCGCCGAACCACCTTTGGCGAACGCGCGGACTTGGTCGACCGTAGCCATGGTCGTATCGCCAGGGAAGGTGGTCAGCAGCGCGCCGTGCGCCCAGCCCAGGTTGACCGCTTCCTGCTCGGATGCGCCGGACAGCAGCCCGTAGAAAAAGCCTGCGGCATAGCCGTCACCGCCGCCCACGCGATCCAACACGTCCAACTCGGCGGTGGGCGCCTGATAGGTCTTGCCGTTGATCCAAGCCACCGCGCTCCAGCTATGGTGGTTGGTCGAGTGTACCTCGCGCAGCGTGGTCGCCACAACCTTGACCTGCGGGTACATGTCGGTCACTTTGTCGATCATGCCAAAGAAGACGCTCGGGTCCAGCTTGGACTTGGCAGCCACCTTGGGTCCGGGGATGCCGAGGCCCATCTGCAGGTCCTCTTCGTTGCCGACGATGACGTCGACATTTTCCACGATGCGCTTGAGCACCTTCAGGGCGACCTCGTGCCCACCCCAGCGGTCCCACAGCTTGGCGCGGTAGTTGAGGTCAATGGAGGTGACGGCGCCAGCCGCCTTGGCCGCCTTCATGCCCTCGACGATCAACTCGCCCGTGGTCTCCGACAGCGCGGCAAAGATGCCGCCGCTGTGGAACCAGCGCACGCCCCCCGCAAAGATCTTGTCCCAATCAAAGTCACCCGGCTTGAGCTGCCCGGCGGCTTCGTTGCTGCGGTTGTAGAACACCACGGGCGCGCGCACGCCCTGGCCCCGGTCGCTGTACACGGTCGCCATGTTCGGGCCAGTCACGCCGTCGTGCGCAAAGTGCTTGTAGAAGGGGGTGACACCCATGGCCCGCACGCGTTCCGCGATCAGGTCGCCGATGGGATAGTCCACCATCGCGGTGGCGATGCCCGTCTTCAAGCGGAAGCAGTCGGCCAGGTTGGCGGCCACGTTGAACTCACCGCCGCTCACGTGAATGTCACAGTGGGTGGCCTTCCGGAAAGGGATGATCCCCGGGTCCAGGCGATGGATCAGCGCGCCGAGCGATACCAGGTCCAGCGCCCCATCTGATTTCAGGTTCAAACCATAGCTCATTGCTTGCTCCTCACTTTGTACAGTTTTTCGCCGGCCTTGGCCATGTAGAGGATGCCTTCCTCCTCCCGGTTCTGCCAGTCGGCCGGGTTGATCTTGGCCGGGTCCAGGTAGCCCAGGTTCAGCTTGGCGCAGTCCTCGGCGGAGATTTTGCTCGCCAGGATAACCTTGACATTGGGCTTCTCTACGCCGTCCACCATTACGCCCGAACCGCGCACGTGGGTACTGTGTGCCAGCACGCCCAGCGGCACGTGTCTATAGCGATCCCAGTCCCGCAAAAAGTAGGGTAGGATGTGATAGCCTACTTCATAGATATATTGCCCGTGAACCGGGCTGACGACATCCAGGTGCGGGGCGTAGATCACAACCTCACCCCCCACTTCCACGACAGGCTCTACCTTGTACATGCATTTGCCCGCGGTCCAGAGCTCGTCGTACATGGGCGGGCACGTGGACAACACGCGTCGGTACGGATGGTCGGACCACTGGATATGCCGCTGTGACGACACATCGGCCGCCGCGCTCCAGGTGTCGTACACATCGCCGATGAGCACGCCCGCCAGGTCGTGGCCTTCGACGATCAGGGCCGCCAAGGTGACCGGCGTCTTTAGGCGTCGCGTCGCGGCATGAACCATGGCCCGCACAGGCGTATCCTTGATCCCGATGGTGCCGACGACCGTCGCGAGCGCGCCCAACCAATGGGTGGCGTTGATGACGTCGGGCCCGGAGATGCCGGGGAAGAAGTACTTGGCACCGCCTGAGAAACCGACCACTTCATGGGGGAAGGTCGGGCCGACGATCACGATATGATCGTGCATCAACACGGCCCTGTTGATGCGGATCTCGATCTCGGTCGGCAACGATGGATGCCAGCTCGCCCCGGCGAGCTGTTTGATCTCGTCCTGGTCGATCACGCCAAGCGAGGTTAACGCCGCGGGATCATCCCAGGCGTGGTTGAGCAGGCCCACGTGGCAGAAGGTCGTCGCGCGTTCCTCCGCGGTGATGCCCACCAGCTGGTTCAGGCCCTCTTCGGGATATCCCGGATGCGTCCCCAGCGCGACCATGACGTTGAGTTCGCGCACATCGTGCAGGACCTCGACCACCATGCGAAACAGCTCGGGCAGCGGCAGCGAGCGAGTGTGGTCGGGGATGAGCACCAACACCTTTTGCCCCGTGAACTTGCCACCCAGGCCCTTTGTCAGGACCTCCATGATGGCATCACGCGACAGAAGCCCGGATTCCGCGATTGCTTGCGCAATAACCATCTGTTTCGCTCCTCCCTTCCAGGGGTTAGCCCTTATGGACCCGAACCCCCGAATCCCGCCCTACACCCCGGCGTACGCCGAGAACCCCCCATCCACCGGCACCGTGATACCCGTTACGAACGAGGAGGCCGGCGACAGCAGCCAGAGCGAGCAGCCCAACAGATCTTCGGGAGTGCCGAGGCGGCCCATGGGCGTGTGGTCAAAGATCTTTTGGCCGCGGGGGGTCCACTTGCCGGTTTCTTTGTCAGTCAGCAGAAAGCGGTTTTGCTCGGTTAGGAAGAAACCGGGCGCGATGGCGTTGACCCGGATCTTGCCGGAGTAGTTCTGCGCCATGTGCACGGCCAGCCACGCGGTAAAATTGGTGATCCCGGCCTTGGAGGCCGAGTAAGCCGCGATATTGGTCAGGGGGCGAAACGCGTTCATAGATGAGTAGTTCAGGATCACACCCTCTCCGGTCTCTGCCATTTGCTCGGCGAAAATCTGGCAGGGCATCATGGTGCCGAGCAGGTTCAGGTCAAGCACGAACCGCATCCCATCCTCCGGGATGTCGAAAAAGCTCAGGTCCGGGGAGCACGTGGCCTTCGGGCTGTTGCCACCCGCCGCGTTGATCAGGCCATAGATGGGGCCATACTGCGCCTTGACGGCTGCGGCGGCTTGGACCAGGCTGTCACGTTTCAGCACGTCGCCATGAACCGCTTTGGCTTGCCACCCGGTCGGTGCCGCAAAGTCTGCCACCCCTTTTGTGGGATCCAGACTGCGATCGAGGACCACTACATTGGCGCCGACGTCCACCAGGGTGCCAGCCACCACGCCGCCCAACACACCGGTCCCCCCCGTGACCAGGAAGGTCCGCCCGCTGAAGTCGTACATTGCCTTCAGTTCATCCAGGTTCATGGATTGCCCTCCTTTAGGTTTTCCCATGTTTCGCCCATGGCCACCATGCCGCGGCGCGGGGCCCTGTATTCGCGGTGGTGTTGCTCGTAGAACTCGAGACGTCCTGGGTCAGGGGTGTAGACGGGGCCGGGTTTCACCGTGCGGGCCATCTGGTCGGCGCCGATGAGACCTGACGCGTGCATGCCCAACAGCCCCGCGCCGGTCGCCCGGGCGTCGGCCCAGGTCATCGCGTTCAAGATGGGTGTGCCAGCATCATCCGCAACCGGGAGCAGGCTGTGCATCGCGCCACTGATACAGATGCCCTGCGGGCGCGCCGGGCCTTTCGGCGCAGCCGGCGCTGATTCCGCCACTGCGCGAAGCACCTTCCCCGCAGCTTCCCATACAAGCCTGACGTCCTGCTCGGCCCAGCCCGGATGGGGGACCTGCAGCTTGTAGTCGTCAGAGGCTTTTGCCTTGACCTGCCCGTCCGCATCCTGTAGCACGGCTCTGCAATTTGTTGTCCCGAGATCGAGGCCGATCACCACGTCTCCCTTGCATAGGGGCGCAACATGTTGCGCCCTACCCGGTTCGCGAATTCTTACAGCTTAAAGAAAGGCGAGTTGCTGCCGCGAGATCGGAGCAGCGCGATGCAACACGAGATAGGCCAGCAACGATTGGCGGCACGCCTCTTGGAAGCCACCGGCAGGCTGGTCGCCCTGAAGCAGGCGAAACAGGCCGCGCAGGTGGTGGTGCAGGCGTGCGGCTGGCATCTATTTGCCTCCCTCTGCAAAAGCGCTCAACTCAATGTAATGCGCCGACCATGCTCATTATAGCATGGACACTACAGGCAGTCAACGGGCCCAATGCTCCTTCCTGTAATGGATCGTCTCATGTACACCGGTCAATCTTGGCCGTACCCAAACAGCGAAGAATAGCTCTACGCCTTCGGGACTGAGCACAGGCTCAAGAAGTGGCTTCCAGAGGGGGGGTATGGCCACTTCTTGAGCCTTTTGCGTTCCATCCATCCCCTTCGATCGGCGCGACCCCGAGCAATGGGCAAAGGCCGAGCCGATTGTGGGGGAGATCCTTGGGATAGGTTTCGATAGTCATCAGGGTCTCTTGACCGTTGTCCTTTAGGGCTCGGTCAAGAGACCCTTGGCATGGAAGCCACCTACTATTTCGTTACGTTCTGGATCTCGATGGGCGCCGAGCGGGACAAGGTCGTATAGATGGGGCAGCGAGCCTGGAACTCTTCGCTCAACTTCTCTGCCTGCTCTGCCGTCGCCCCGGACAGCTCCATATTGACGCGGAACGCCTGGATGCGAGGATTCACTGAGCCATCCTTCACCCCTCGGGCGTCAAACTCACCCTCCACCGTGGCCGCGATGTCGGTCAGCTCAATACCCATCTCTTGCGCGGCCGTCTCATAGATAAAGGTCCCGCACGTGGCCAGGGCGCCCAGCGCCAGATCCAACGGATTCCGCTCTTCGTTGGGACCGCCCAACGGTGGCACAGAATCGACCACAAAGTGATTGCCCCGTGCCGAAACGATGGCACGCCCGTACTGGTTGGAAGTCCGGGCCGTGGCCGAAGCCGTGCTCAGCCCCTCGGCCACCGATGCTTCCTGCTTCTCTCCCGTCGAGATCTCGATGGGAACGGAGCGGGACAGAGTCGTGTACATTGGGCAGCGGGCCTGAAACTCCTCGGCCAGTTTTTCTGCCTGCTCCTCTGTGGCGTTCTCCAGGTCCATATGGACCCGCATTGCCCGGATGCGCGGGTCTACCGAGCCATCCTTCACTCCCGCTGGGTTAAAGTCGCCTTCTACCGTGGCTGCGATGTCACCCACGGTAAGGCCCATCTCTTGTGCGGCCGACTCATAGACGAACGCGGCGCATGTGGCCTGGGCACCCAGCAGCAGGTCCAGCGGATTGATCTCCTCATTTGGCCCATCCAGCGGCGGTACCGAATCGACGACAAAGTAGTTGCCCCTTGCCGACACGATGGCTCGTCCGGGCTGGTTCGAAAGTCGAGACGTGGCTGAAGCTTTGGCTAGCGGAGCGGATGCCGGTTCGACCTCCTCGGTCGGAGCTGCCTCTTCGTTGGAGGCATTTTCTTTCTCCTCAGTTGTTGCATCCGCCGAGATCGCCGCACTACTGACGTCGAGCGAGTAGAAGGCGGGTTCCTGCCCACTCCCCGTATACTCGACGATGAGGCTATAGACCCCAGACCCGCCAAAGCTGCCGGACCAGGTGAGATCTGCCTCTGCAAACCTGTCCTCGGTACCGCGGCCGGTGATCTCCAGTTCCCCGCCAGCTTCCCAGGCACGGATGGCATCCGACGTGACGATCATGAAGGATGCGGCACCGTCGGGGTCTACGTTCATGCTAACTTTGGCTTCTCCGCTCCCCCGGTCTGTCAGCGTGTACCAGTGCTGTTCGCCAGGATCCAGCCGGATCATCGCACCGGCCTCTGAATCTCCGGCTGCCAATAGTGAGGCCGGCGCAAGCAGTAGGCCCAGCATCACCACAACCGCAATTACTTTCACCGATTTTCCCAACATTTTCACACCTCCTCTTTCTTCGTATTATGTTGGATTCTTCACCTCTGCAGGGGCCTTGTGCAGGCGCAACGTAGCTCTCTGGCACAAAGCCTGCAGATGTGATATACTGTCCTCATTATACCGCCAAGCGTCACAGTGACGTCACGAGATTGCTCGGGGAGTCGTTTTTCCATGGTGATGACTGAGATTCGGTTCTTGGGACCACCGACGCTGACGAAAACTGGCCGTCCGGTGCGACTGCACTCGGCCAAGACGCTGGCCTTGCTGGCGTACCTAGTCCTCGAAGCCGATACAGTCCACAGCCGGGAGAAATTGGCCGAATTACTATGGGGCGAAAGTCCAGAGCCCCGTGCACGGCAGAGTCTGCGCCAGGCGCTGTACTCGCTGCGCCGGGTGCTCGGCGCAGATGCCTTTGCCATGAGTGGCGGCGCAGTGAGCTTTGTACCGGGGGCAGGCATTTGGGTGGATGCAGTAGCATTCCAGAGTCTGGCCGCGGGTGATGAGGATGGCGATGCGCTGGATGACATGTGCAGAGCCGCCGACCTGTATCGTGGCCTGCTGTTGGAAGGCTTGGAGCTGTCAGAGTGTCCCACTTATGACGAATGGCTCTTCTTCGAGCGCGACGCCCTAGAACAGCAAGCCATGGGCACGCTGCAGAACCTGGTTGATGGGCTACTCGAGGAGGGCGACCATCAGGATGCACTTGTCTATGCGCAGCGGTTGGTGACACTGGACCCGCTGCACGAAGGCGCCCACCGTCGCCTGATGCGGATCCACGGCGCCCTACGCGATCGGGACAGCGTGCGCCGGCAATACCGCTTATGCGCCGACGTGCTGGAACGCGAGTTGGGCGTCGCTCCAGCCGCCGAAACTGAGGCATTGTACCGCCAACTCATCGCGGTCCAGCCTACGCCCAGGATCGATCGCGATCGACGCTCCCCAGCAAGGCCGAAGGAAGAGGCGCTCACTCTGCCCTTCCTGGGTCGCGAACAAGATCTAGCGGTGCTTGGAGACCAGTTCGATCGAGCCCTCCAGGGCCAAGGACGTCTGGTCCTGGTGTCGGGCGAGGCTGGGGTAGGCAAGACCCGGCTGGTGGAGGAGTTCCTGGTACGCTGCGCCGGGCGGACCGACCTGCCTGTGCGCTTTCTCGCCGGGCGGTGCTACGCCCCAGAATCCCGGGCACCCTACACTATGTGGGCCGATGCTCTGCAGGGGCTATCAGAACCAGGCTGGCAATCCCAGTTGGCCGGTTTGGCCGAGGTTTGGCAGCAACAACTGGCACGCCTGGTCCCGGCTCTAGGCCGGCCAGCCGACGAGGTCGAGGGTACGACCCTCGCTGAAAGTCGGCTGCGACTGCTGCAGGGCATCGTGCAGGCTGTGTCGCACCTGTCCCGGGCGTGCGTTCTTTGCCTGTGGTTTGACGATCTCCACTGGGCGGACGAAGCTTCGCTGGCACTGCTGCACTATGTCTCGCGGCACACGACGGATGACGCGCTATTCATAATCGGCACCTACCGTCCCGATACAGTGACTGACAATCCCGATCTCGACCAACTGCTGAAAGACAGCCGTCGCGTCGAGGTCATCGAGCTGACATCTCTTACCAAGGAGACCATCCACCAGATGCTGCTGGAGTTGAACATCCCAGGGCTAGATGACTTTGCAGAGCGTCTCTATCGACATAGCGGTGGCAACCCTCTTTTTCTAGCCGAGACGCTAAACACACTGTCAGAGTCCGGCAGCCTGCGCCGCAAGCCGGATGGCAGCATGGACGCGCAACAAGTCGAATCGTGGCCGGTGCCACGGAGAATACAGGACCTCATCCAAGCACGTATGGCTTCGCTTGACGAGGAACAGCGCCGCGCCCTGGCTGCGGGGGCTGTCCTTGCTCGACCTTTTGGCCTGCTATTACTGCGCCGGGTGAGTGGCCTCCCCGAGCTGCAAGCCCTCCATGTCGTGGAGCAGGCATTGAGGCAGGGGTTCCTGGAGGAGTTGCCCGGAAGCGTGCCTCAACAATCGTTGGCCTTTCACCATCCCTATTACCAGCGCGTGATCTATGACGGCCTAAGTACGGTCCAGCGCCATGCCTTGCACCGGCGAGCGGCACGCGCACTGTTGCAGATCCATCAAGCGCGCCCTCAGACTGTTGCGGAGGAAGTAGCCTACCATTTTGAGCAATCAGGGGATCCCGAAGCTATCACCTATTTGGCCAAAGCTGCTCGACAAGCCGAAGGGCTATATGCCTACCAGCACGCCACGGAGCTTTACAGCCGTGCCCTGAGCTTCCTTGGCGAACAAGGGCCAGGTGACCTGGAAGGGTTCTTCGACTTGCTCTTGGGGCGCGAGGCCATGCTGGACCGCCAGGGACTGCGTACCGAGCAGGCCGCAGACGTGGTAGAGCTGGTACGGCTGGCTGAAGCGATGGAAGACAGGGATCAGCTGGCCATTGCCAGCCTGCGCGAGGCCGGGTTCATGGCCTACACAGGCCATTACGACGCTGCAAGCCAGGCCGGCGAACGGGCCTTGAGGCTCTACCGCTCGATTGACGACAAGGTCGGGGAAGCCCAGGCGCTGCGCGAGTTGGGTTTCTTGCATTGGTCGGCGGAGAACTATGGTGCGGCACTGGCGTACGTGCGTGACGCGCTCCAGTTGCACCGGCGCCGGGGGGAGGTAGAGGGAGAGGCAACAGCCCTGCATAACCTGGCCGAGATCCATCGCAGCCTAGGCAGCCCGCGCCAGGCCGTGACTCAGTACGAGGCCTCGTTAAATCTCTACTGGGCGCGTCAGGATCGGCGGCGCCAGGCCCTGGCGCTTTA
>Ga0180438_10012012_pt1 | contig 10361 bp, 20 predicted proteins | sample SS_ome_12_FD_132455 | JGI IMG/M metagenome (GOLD analysis project Ga0180438, IMG submission 132455) | Hypersaline lake sediment archaeal communities from the Salton Sea, California, USA - SS_3_D_2 metaG | ecosystem: Environmental > Aquatic > Non-marine Saline and Alkaline > Hypersaline >... | reverse complement strand
CGTCGAGGAGGTCCGCGCCGTCGCCCTCCGCTGGCCGGATGGGGCGGACTCCATGATCGCGGACTGGGAACTCGTCAACCTCAAGTGAACGCCGAACCACACAGGAGGCCGACATGGCCACGCATTACACAAGTATCCAGGGACTGACCAGACTTTCTGGGGTAGACATCGACGAACTGACCGAGGCCCTTGAGGTGGCCGGAATCGAGCTTTACAAAGCGAACGATCCGATCGAGGAGGCCCGGTGGGGCCTGACCGCCGAGGAGGCCCAGGAGGTCGCTCGCGAGGACTCGGGGCTCCTGTTCGCCCTGGACGACGAGGACGATCGCCAGATCGCCCCGGTGGAACTCGACCCCGACGACTCCGAGGGGTATCTCCCGTCCGAACTGATCGCGCTCCGCCTCCATCACAGCTAGCCACACAGGAGGACAGCATGTCCAACCCATCCGACACCACCCATTGCCCCGGCTCGTTCCGCGAGGCCCTGAACAGGGCGCGCGGGGTCTATCTCCGCCTCCTCCCGGCCGGGTACACCGGCCCGGACCACATGTCCACCCACGTCCGGGTGTCCAAGGCCGCCCTTCGGAACTCGTCGATCCAGTACATGATCGGGCGGACCCCGCACGCAGTCCAGGCCACCGGCTCCCCCGGAGACGTGGTCGGAGTCAAGGCAGACGGGACCACGATCTGGCACTACGTCTCCGACGTCCACGGGGCCCACTGCCTGTACATCCTGACCTGATCGAAGAAATTACGGCCCGCGAACCCGCTCCCCTGGCCGGTTCGCGGGCCGTCGTGCGAGAAAGTTTTGATCTAGGGTTTGACAGTAACCCAGAGCGAGCTATCTTGAGAGCACCACACAGGAGAACACGATGTCCAACACCGAAATCATTTACTGCGACACAAAAACCAGGGTCTATGCTGATCCTCGGGAACTTGAAGGCACCATCACCGTTGACGGCATTGAGGTTGGGGTCGAGATCACCGAAATGTACGCCCCGAGTATGCGTGAAGCCGAATTGCTATTCATCGTTCCGAATGACATCGAAGACCCTGTCGTTTGGAAGCTCGATGCTATCGCCGCATCCTGGGGGCTGAAGCGGCTCGATTGGGACTGTCTACTGGACGGCAAAAACACCCACGACGTGATCACTTACGGAACCGGTGAAGAGCAGGAGTGGGATTGGACCTAGCCCACCCCGGCCCCGCACCACGAAGCCCCGCCCAGTCGGTCGGGGCTTTGTTGCTTCCAGGAGCGGCCCTGGCTACGGAGACCACCACGATAGAGAACCCGGACCCGAGGAGGCGGCCATGACAGCCAATCATTAGATAGGAGGCAATCATGGCCGTAAAACAGGCGAAGAAGGCGGCGAACGCTCACCCCAAGGTGTTCCGGGTCCCCGCGGATCTTGCTCCCCTCGGAAAGTACGCCGCCCCGATCCTGGCCGACATGCGACGGTGGCACGCCTGGAGGATGTCCTCCGGGTGCCACATGACCCGCAAGAAGGTTTGACCATCGCCCGGTCTCCGCTCTGGAGGCCGGGCGCTAGTGCGTCAGGGGGTCCGGGGCTCGCGAGGATCGCTCACGGGGCGCCGGGGAGTCTCGGACGACTATCGACCCGTCAGGAGCCCCGCGGCCTCACACGGGCCACTGTGAGGGCACGAGGCCACACTCCTCGGTGGGGGCCTCGGGATCGTCGTCCTCGTCCATGAGGACGGCCCCTTCTGCGATCAGACGGAACCGGCACGCGTCGGAGTCACATGAGACCCGGAGGGGGTGGCTGGCGTCGTCTACCTCGCCAACCCACCAGCCGGCGTCATCGGGATCTGTCCCGTCGGGGAGAACCGCTTCGCAGTAGTCACAGGTCCAGAGGTGAATCGCCATGCGAACCCGTACCACGACCGGAGCCGTCGCGCCCGTCACGCCTGGACCTCGCTGCCCTCGATGAGGTAGCGACACGCCTTTGGGATCTCCACCCGGAGGCCGGTCCCCATGTGCTCCTGGCGACGGTTGTACGCGGCCAGAATCATGGCCAGCCGTGCGCGGACGTCCGAGGGGAGGAACTCCACCTTCGCGATCGGGTTCGTGTACCACTTCGGGGGCTCGTTCTCCGTCAGTACCAGGGTGATTCCGAGGGACGTGGGACGAGCCGGGCACGTCCACGCGTGGTCCGCCTCGCGCTCCTTCAGGAGGAGCAGGACACGGTCCGCCTGCCTCATCACGGTGTCCCGTCCGACCTGATCGAGTACGCGCCGCAACGCCTCCGACTCCGACCCGGCAGACTTCACGATATCCAGAACGACGACGAACATGAGCACCTCCGCCGCCGTTGTAACGCTACGGTCAGGACTCGATCGGGTCGCTAATGCCGAACCCGAACCGAGCCGCCCCGAGCGGCGCCGGGTCCTCCGCGTCCTCGTTCTCCATGAGGTCCACAAACAACTCCAGGCCCTCCATGGGGGAGGCCCCCTTCAGAACCTGATCGAGGTTCTGATACTCCAGACCCGAGATCGGCCCTCCGGTCAGGGACAGGGCTCGGGACCGGAGGGTCCGCCACAAGCGACGGATCAGGGCCTCGCGCCGCTCCACCTCCTCGACGATCGTGTCCGTGCTCATCCCCTCGGCCGGTAGGTCCATCGTGCCGCCGATGTGCGCGAAGATCTGACCCGACAACATGAGCCCCTCCCAGGTCTCCTGGACCGTCCCGAGGGCCTGGGCCGGCGTCAGGTCCTGGACCCCCTCCAGGCCGATCGCCGCCGCAACCCGTCCGAGGGGGACGGTATCGTGGTCATGCTCCACGACCGCGCCCACACAGGCCCCAGCCCGGACCCGCTCCAGATGGAGGGCGGCCGCCAGCCGGCCGAACGCGTCCCGGATCTCTCCCGCCAGGGTGAGGTCCACCGCCGAGAACGCCCGGCCCTCGGGCTCCGTCACTGTCAGGGCCACCCCGAGGCCGCCTACATCGACCACCCATTCCGAGGCTTCCAGGTCCATATCCAGCCAGCGCCGGAGATCTCCGTCCGTAACGTGTCCGCGCATACTCCCTCCTGGAGTGGATTGTAACCTCGCCGCCCACTGTGCGGGCCGGGTTGCAGCCGGCTACTCTCGGGCCTAGATCGGCGGAGGGCTCGTGCATAGGCACGCATCGAACCCCAGGCTCACACGACTCCTGGCCACGATGGACAGGAACCGAGGGCCACTGTCTGATCTGGCGTCATTTGCCACCGCCACCGCGCTCCCGTGGCTACTGGTCACGCTCGGACAATGCGCGGTGAGGCGCCTCCCCCCGGACATGGACACGGCCGTCCCCGTGGGACCCGACTCCTCGTCCACCTCCCCGGAGTAGGTATGCCCGAGAAATGGCTGGTTGAAGCCGCATTGAAATGGAAACCCGAGATCCTGTCTGGGATGGGGACTTGGGCCCTCTCCCGCCGATCCGGATTGACCCGCCACAAGTGCGGCCAGATCATCGGGTTCGTGACCGAGAATCCGGACTTCGAGGCGGACGCGGCGGATGCTGACAACAGCGGGGACGACCTCCTGTCCGACCGGGTGGCATGGCACATGGAGGACACGGATGAGTACGTGACGATCCTCCAGGTCACTGGAGGCCGGGCCGTCGTGATCCCGGGGTACAAACACCGGGCGATGATCGCGGCATATTCAAACTGGGACGGTCATCCCGCGACCGTGGACCAGATCTCCCGCGAGTTCGGATTCCCCCGCCCGTGGGTCACCGAGTATCTCCGGAAGTGGGGGATCACGCACGATCATGAGCCGTTCTCGAAAGAGGAGGTCACGGACGGGGACCCGGCCGAACTCGCGGAGCAGGCGTATCTCCTGAAGAAACGCTCTTTGCACCGCAAGTATCAATCGGTCATGTACCGCAAGATCAGGCAAGGCTCGGACAAGTGGGAGCGGTACGAGGAGGTCACCCTGGGCGTCCTCTGCGAGGAGGTCCGGAAGGCCGCCGACCAGCCGCCAGTCCAGCCCCTGGACCTCCCCGAGGCGGAACACCGGTACGACCTCGTGATCTCACCGACCGACCTCCACTGGGGCCTATGGGCCTGGGACGGCGCAGTAGGAGCCCGTGGAGCGTACTCCCGCGAAGAGTGTGAGCGCCGCCTCCTCGACCACACGGGCCGGATCGTCTCCCGCCTCTCCGGGCGTCCGCGCCGCATCCTCGCCCCCGTGGGGTCGGACTGGTTCAATACGGATGGGGCCACCAGGGGCACCACCAGGGGGACACCACAGGACATGGAGGGCCTCGCGATCGAGATCTTGACCACCGGGCTGGACCTCCACCGCCGATGGGTAGACGTCCTGCGACAGGTCGCCCCCGTCGACCTGTTCCTCCAGAAGGGGAACCACGACGAGGCTAACTCCGTGGCCGCCCTCCTGTTCCTGGACGCGTGGTATCGGGACCAGGACCGAGTCACGACCCACATGGACCTGAAGGATCGGGTGTACACCACCTCCGGTAGCTCCCTCCTCGGGTTCACTCATGGCGACGGCGTCAAGCCCGCGAAGCTCGGGGCCCTCATGGCTGTCGAGGAGCCCCGCCTATGGGGCGAGTCCAGGCACCGCTACATGTTCACCGGCCATCTACACCACCACCGAGTGATCGAGGACGGCGGGATCGAGATCCATCTAATGCCGGCCCTGGCCGGACACAGCCAGTGGGCGCACAAGCACGGATTCGTTCAGGCTCGGCCCGCGCTGGTCGGCTGCCTCATTGACGAGGATCACGGCCTATGGTCCTGGATCAAGTCGGGCGAGTGAAAACCACGCGCACACAGGAGCGCCTGGAGACCGTCCGCGCGTCTTCGTGACTCCATGTCAGGCCGAGCCGTACGGCCTCGCGCCGAGCCACATGGAGGATCTCCTCGGCCGAGACGTTCCGGTACCACCCAGGCTCCGGGCTCGCGTCCGTGTCGTGCGTGACCCAGCCAGGGCCGGCACACGTGACCACCAGGAGGCCGCCACGCCGGAGCAGGCACACCGCCCCCTCCAGGGTCTCCGTCCAGTGGGGGTCATGCTCCAGGGCCTGGAGGGACAGGACACAGTCCACGGGAGGGGCCCATCGGCTCCACTCGTGCGCGATCCCGACCACGTCCACCCCGGGCCCCTGGCGTGCATCGACTCCGACGTACTCCGAACCCGGGAACAGGACTCGCGGATCGTGGCCGTGCATCACGTACGAGCCGAGTTCCGCCACCCGGAGGGGCGTGGAGCCGAACGCGGCCAGGGACTCGATCAGGTACGCTCGGACGTCGGGGTGAAGGGGCATGGTCTCTCCTCGTCCGCCCTGGAGTATCCTCGGCGTTCACGACGCGCCAGGAGGCCGCGCCGGACGTCCCTGGACCCCTCGACGTACCGAGGGGCCCTCCCCGTCTCCTCGCCCGTCTGGAGGTCCACCTCGGCGATCGTGCGGCGTTGGCCGTACAGGCCGACGTCGCTCCATCGGTCCACGTCGAACACCACCGGCTCCGACGGGAGGATAGCCTCCAGGGCGCCGGGGGCTTCCAGGGCCTCCAGGGCCTCGCGGAACCGATCGAGCAACGAGGCCGCGGACACCGTGGCGTCCACGATCGAGAACCCGAGCCGCTCCATGCTGACGGACACGGCGTCCAGGGCCCCCGACACCTTGATCTCGCGGCCCTCGCTATCCATGAGGAACACGGTACACTCCGCCCCGTTCAGGATCGCCACGCGCCGATCGTCCGTCTCTGGGTTCATCGCCCCACCTCCGGGTTCTCCGCCACCGTCCACCGGAGGCCGTCCACATGGTACGCCAGGGCCACGACGTCCACGGCCCAGGGCTCGGAGCACACGTCCGGCCCGATGTCCGCGGCCCACCACGAGCCGCTCCACACGTCGTCCCGATCGCACCGGAGCCACTCCAGGCCGCTCCACCCGAGGAACGCGCCGTCCTGGTAGAACTCCACGTCCACCCCGAGGACGTCCCCGCACCCCGGGGTCACGGCCATAACGTGAACCAGGGCTCCGGAGTCGTCGCACACCCAGGCCGCGGTGATCCCCTCGGACCACGAGATCTCAACCGGCGTCACCACCACCTCCGGTGGGACAGGTCCGGAGGGGAGGGGGGGCTCGGAGCCGACACAGCCGACGAGGATGAGTAGGGGCCAGATCATCGCGGCACCCCACCGGGGTCCATAACGTGGGTGCGGCCGTCGTCGTCGATCCTGAACCGGACCCCGCACAAGGGACACCCGGTCCAGCCGGCCCCAGCGTTCACCCACTCGTGTGGGGCGCCGGACCGGAGTGCGCTCGGGCACGGGCCGAGCCTCCGAGGACATGGGCTCGCGTCGCCCTCCATGACCTCGCGGAACATGCGGGGGCGGTCGGGGATGATCCGCCACGGGCTGGGGTGCTCTCGACGTTCGATCTCCATGTACCAGCGCCGCGTGGGGATCATCATGGACTCGTTGACGGACGCGTCCATATCGGCGTGGAGCAGGGAGTACGAGATCCCACCATGTACGACCGTCCGGACCTCGCGCTCCTCGCGCCGCTCCATGGCCTCCTGGAAGTACGCAGCCACCTCGGGGGGCACGGACCGCACCTCGATCCAGACCACGCCGGCCGGCCGACTCACCCCGCCTCCTCGGACGGGTCGTCGAACATCGGATCGTCCGCGTCCAGGGTGCGCCAGTTCGGGCGGTTGAACCACGCGAGCAGGTACACGAACGGGGCAATCAGGATGTCCAGCCCGTGTCCGATCGCCAGGATCACCAGGGCCAGGGCCAGCAGGGACAGGATCGCCAGGGGCACCGTGGCGAGCAGGACCACGATCAGGGCCAGGGCGATCTGGCCCGTGGACGACTCCACCCCGAGCGGACCCGCCAGGGCCCACCCCAGGAACGCGGCCTCCAGGAGCCCGGCAATAGTCCCGGCAGACACGATCAATCCATGTACCCAGCCGCTCTTTCCTTCAGACATCGAACCTCCTCGCACTCGTTGTAACGGCAAGGGCCCGCCCCTGTGTCAGGACGGGCCCCGTGCTCTGTAGTAGCCACCCGCGGGTGGCGCGCCCGGTGGGCGCTAGTCCGGATCGGAGATCCGGTGTTCATCTCGCCAGCGATGTGTGCCCGGGGGAGCCCGGGGTGTATTCATTGCTCATCTCCTGTGCGTGTTCTCGGTCGATTATAGAGGCATACGCGGCCTGAAACCTCGCGCCCGGCAAGGGTCACCGGTCACGCCCGCCGCTCGCGCCAGAGGGCCACGAGCAGGGGGCGAGACCACCACCTCGGGAGGGGCCCTGGAGGGCGCCGCCCCGGGGGCTCCGATCCAGTCCGTCCACCGGAACGGGCCCAGGAGCCGCGGAGGATCGCTCACAGGGGCTCGGGAGGGTCCAGGCCAGGGCAAGGCACCCCCGAGGGTCAGGACGGCCAGAACGGCCGCCAGGAGAACGAGGGGGCCGATCATCGGTCGGCCACCGGGGCCAGGACCACGGAGGCGTTCCCGCGGTTCCGACCCGGCACGCGGACGCGGTCCACCTCGACCAGGAGCCCGGAGTTCCGGAGCAGCTTGGACGCGCGGCGCACGTGGGCGCCGTCCAGTCCAGTCGCGTCGACGAACTCCGGAGCCGTGGCTCGGCCTCGGGCCCTGACGAACTCCAGGAGCCGGCCGGCCAGGGAGTACCGAGAGGGCACGGACGCGCTCGTGTATTGGCGCGCCCACTCCCGGCTCATCCCGAGGTGGCGTCCGATCCGAGCGTACGACCACCCGAGGCCGTCCCGGAGCAGGCGTGCGGCCTCCCTCGGGTCTCCGATCGGTGCGTCCAGGGCTCGGGCTGGTTCGGTCATTCGGTCCTCCATCCTGTCGGGATCTCACCACCACGCGCCACGATCTCCACGAGCATGTTCTCCGCCCGTGACGTGGGCGGGCACCGCATGGGTCCGCTCGCGTTACCGTCAGGCCCGATCACGAACGCGTGCCCCTGGTTCTCGCTACTGCGGACCAGGGCCCAGCCAGACTCGCGGGCCAGGACCCGGTCCTCCGGAGCAGGACTCGCCGGAACTCGTGTGACGGGCACCGCGGTGGGGTGAGACATGGCGCCCGCAATGGCGCCCGGATCGATCGACCCGTGTAGCGTCACCACCACCTCGACCTCGTCCGGCCCGCCGCTCATGACGGGCATCTTCGGGTTCCCCTGGTAGATCGGCCGAGCCCGTTCCCGCCTGACCTCCAGGTCACGAGCCATGATCCGGACCTCGTCCCCATGCTCGTCCATCAGAACCAGGGTCACGCTCGGCTTCACTCCGTCCTCCTGGCCCCGTTGTAACGACAGGCCCGCACGGTCCGGCCCGCTCGCGTTCAGGGCCCGGACGGTCTCGTCCATTGCCTGTCTATGCGAGCGGGCCTCCCGCCCCGCCATGATGAGGGCTCGGGCCATGCCTGCTATCGCGCTCCGCAGGTCGGACACGTCACCACCTCCGGCCACGGACACGGACCGCCCGGGGCCGCGTCCAGGTAGCCAGCCGCCACCACAGACCGCGAGTCAGCTTCACGGGTTCGTCAAACCCTCGGACTTCCGAGTGTCGGTCCAGTTCCCCGCCAGAATGCCACGGTCCGGAGCAGGGGAACCCGACGGAGAACGCGTACTTCCGCGCGCGCCGCTCGGCCCGCCGTAGTTCGCGCTCGGCCCGCTCCTCCTGACACGTGCGGCATAGACCCCACTTGACTGGCGCGAGCCCGTCCCGATAGCAGCCCTGGCACCGGTACACGGTCAGGCCCGCTCGTACGACGCCGCGATCCGGGCACTCTCGGCCTTCTCCACCTCCGTCTCCAGGCGCTCCACCTCGGCCTGGAGGCTACGGACACGGGCGGACAGGGCGGACACGATCCGGGCCACCTTAAGGGCCAGGACCGGGTCCAGGAGCGCCATGAGCCGGGCGGACTCGCGCTGGGCCCGCCTCGGGGTGAACATGCGAGCGATCCGCCCGTGCCCGACCTTCTCCCGAACCCACAGGACCTCGCGGTCATGCTCGCCCATGAATGACTCCACCTCCCACTCGCGCTCAGGGACGTCCTCGGCCGCCACTTGGATCTCGCTCGCGATAGCTTCAACCCGAGACAGGGTCTCGTCACTGACTCGCCTCATCCTCGTCCTCCTCGGCCATGTCGGCCGCCTGTTTCTGTTGTAGCCGCTCCAGATCAGGCCGGGCACGTCCGGGAGGGAGGGGGCCCACCTCAACGCGGACGAGCCGGATCAGGCGCGCCCGGCCCTTCCGCCGCTCGTTCCTCCCGAGGACCTCCCACATGGCCCAGTCCGCCACCCTCGGGAGCGTGTCCAGGTCCTCCCGGTTCCACGGCTCCTCCCACACGGGAGGGCCGCCTAACTCCGCCTCGCGCTCGGTAGGCTCGGCCCAGGTCAGGACGAGGCGGAACTTCATGTGTCCTCGCCTTCGGGAGCCACGACCACCACGGCGTCCAGTTGCGCCAGCCGCTCGTGGGCGTGGTCGAGTCGCCGCCGCGCGGTTCGGGCCATTTCGTGGAACGCGAGGGCGGACCTCTGGATCGCAGCGGCTGGGGTCGGGTTGAACTCCGAACCGCGGATCAGAACTCGGTCAGGGCTCCCACCCACGAACGAGGCATAGGGCCCCACCCCGGAGCGGTCGGCCTGTTCCGGGCGTAGGTCCAGGTAAACCCACTTCAGCCGCATCGCCGGGTCCACTGGCATCCGAGCACGAATCGGCCGGACCTCGCCCGCGTCCAGGTCCAGGACCCAGTGGGTGAGCGGCCAGTCGTCGCCGCTCATGGCTTCATCCCGGCCAGGGCCACGAGGTCCTCCATGTCGGTGGCCAGTGCAACAGAGCGCCTCTGGGCCTCCCGGAGGAGCCCCTTGAGGACCGTGATCGAGGACCGCTCCTCTTCGCGAGCGGAGCACACCGGGCACGCGTGCTCCGGGGCGAACATGACGAGCGGGTGATCTGCGTCGCACTGGATGAATCCGAGCGCCTCCCGGGCCACGTTCCCGAGGCACACGGGACACAGGCGCGCTTCCCACGTGATGCCGTTCCGGCTGGACCTGATCACGAACACGGGCCCAGGGTCCCCGCAGTGCATACAGGCTCCGCACTCCGCCGAGTCGCTCCACAGGGTCACGGTAGGTCCGGCCATTGTTCCCTCCACGGGTTGGGTGTTGCCGGGCCGCTCCCGGCTGGGTCGGGCGTGCAGGCTACCTCACAATAGCCCCGGTCTCCTCCGACTAGGACCCGGCCGTCCACCGGGGGGCGTCTGTCTACAGCCGCAGACGAACTGCCGAGGCCGCTAGCGGCCGCACCCACACCCGCCAGACTCGCGACGCCGGCTCGTGGACTGATGGGCGACCGGG
>Ga0180438_10012010_pt1 | contig 10362 bp, 12 predicted proteins | sample SS_ome_12_FD_132455 | JGI IMG/M metagenome (GOLD analysis project Ga0180438, IMG submission 132455) | Hypersaline lake sediment archaeal communities from the Salton Sea, California, USA - SS_3_D_2 metaG | ecosystem: Environmental > Aquatic > Non-marine Saline and Alkaline > Hypersaline >... | reverse complement strand
GGTGCCGAGAACTTCGCCGTTCTGAGACACCTGGCCTTGAATCTGCTCAAGCACGAGCAAAGCCTCAAGTGTGGGATCAAGGCCAAGCGCAAGAAGGCCGGTTGGGATCATGATTACCTACTCAAGGTTCTGGCGGGCTAAATGCGATTGCCCTATTTCTCAAGTTTCGAATCTTGACTTTCGTGCAGGGCTGTGCTATACTATTTGTGTCTGATCAATCACGAAGTCTCAGGTTTGAGGCGCTGGCCGAGGCAGCAAGAGCGCTTTGGGAGGTAGATATTGGAAGATCACACAGCTCGTCCACTGTAAAGGTTGAGGCGGGCATTTTGTTGTTCCAGTCAACCAGGCAACCTGTGTGGCTGAGTGAAAGTTTCAACGTAACTCCCGGCAGGATCATCGCAGAGTAGATTCAGCATTATCAAACTGTGGGGAAGGCTGTACAGAAAACCTTTCAAGCAAGTGGAGTGAGGTATTGCCAAGTGTTGTAAATCACACCTCAGTGGCGGCTTAGGTCAATGAATTCTCAGCAAGCAAGTGATCTCCTAAGGTGTCCACCTGCAGCATCTCGGCTGGGCCATTCGGGAACTTGACACGGGGCCTGGCCGGTGCCACTATGTGAGCGGCGTTGAGCCTGCGCCCATACTTCTCAACAGATAACAACAGCTTGAACGCCATTGCCAGACCGACTTTTCGAGAACCAGTGTCTTTGCTCTTCCTCGTACGGCCTTTAGTCGTGGCAAACGGCGGTTCGGTGAGATCAGTTATCCGCAGATCAATCCAATGCTCGACAGGAAAGCCGAAGAACGTTAACAAACGATCCTGATCCTTGTCAATGTCTCAATGGCTTTGGGGTAGAGTGCTCCATACTCCTCAGAGCAATTGGTGATTTCTTCCAGGGCACTCTCTCGATCCAGGGCTTTTGTGATCTTGTGGAACGTCTCCATCGACTGGGGTTGCAGTTGCCTGATCAGCTCGTCCAGCAAATTGGCGATTTTGTGCTTCCAACAGCGTTGGTCTTGCGCTTCAGAATGTACTTGGCGCAGTGCAGCCCAGAAGCCCAAGTTGCCATCTCCAACAGCCGGCTCTTGGGTCGGCAGACCGTGATGTTTGAGGTTTCGGGGCACGCTGGTCCACGACTCCGTGGCCTTACAATAACCATCGTCCAAGGCGATGACCTCTTTGCGACCGCCGGGTAGTACGCCCACGATCACCAAACACGCCAAGCGATTCTCTCCAAGCCGCACGTTGAAGTACACCCCATCGCCTCACATGTACACGTGGTCTTTGCCTTTCAAGGAGCGCGTGAGCAAGACCTGATATTCGTCTTGCCATACCTTGAGCAAACGGGGGATCTTGGTCACCGAGAAACCAGCGGCTTCAGGTTCCGAGAGCGCATCCAGTGCTTCCGAGAAGTCGCCCGTCGACAGGCCGCGCAGATATAACACTGGCAACGCTTCTTCCAGCCGGGGAGAGCGACGCATGTAGGACGCAGGATCTGGCTGGTAAACCGCTGTTCAGAGCAACGATCGTCTACTCGGGGAGCCTTGATCTTAACGGGACCAACTTCCAACTGAACTGTTCGTCCGCGAGCATGTCATTGCGGACTACCATTGCGTGACCCAGTTCATCACTCAGGTGGCAGGGCTCTTCCAAAGTCGCGTAATGGGACACAGTCCCTCTTTTCAAGCCTCGTTTGGTGGGCTGGAGTGGGGCGAGTGATTTTATCTGAGCGTGTTGGAGGTCGCGAAGTGGTAGGGTTGGCTGACTTTGGAAAAACCCTGATGCAGGTGGCGTAGCCCCTGGACATACTGGTCTACTTCCAGTTCCAGGACGGCTAGGATCATCCGACGAGCTCCTTCCCGAGCCAGTTTATCCAATGATTGAGTGATTTCCGGCGCCTTTCCTTCGATATCATCTGTGGTGAACTTGATCAATGGCGTATTCCTTCCGCGGCTCGTACTGCCGCTCTTGGGTGTTGGCTACCCAAAGAATACGCCGCCTTCGTTGTCTTGGCAATCGACAGCTTTCGATCACAACTCCGGGAGCGGCAGGCCTTTCATATGAGGGGTTCGCTCATTCGGCCGCTTTGCGGTCTTGACTATTGGGCCAACCTCATTGATTGGACACAGACTCCTCTGCCGACAGGTTGGGCAGTCTCTTTAGCGGTCCATTGAGCAGGCAGCAGCTTGTGATGCTCACCCAAAACTGCGGAAGCACTACCTGGTTTCAGAGGGTACCACCCACTCTGCACTGGAGAAGAGCTGTCGGCCTCAGGCTACTGAATAGGGAGAAGTGAACATTCAGCATGTCCGCATTCGGACTCCAACCTCACAGGGAGGGGCAATGAAACCGTGTGTGCTTATTCCCGCCGCTGGTGGCCCACGTCCACAAGTCTTGTCTATTTCGTCAAGAATCAGATCGGCAGCTATGGTGCCCGTAAACGGGAAGCCAGTGATTGGGTGGATTCTCGATGAAATGCTGCTCGGACAGGGCCTTACCAATCTAGTAATCCTCAAGTCCCAACATGATAGAAAACTTGAGGAGTACATTGAGAAGAGAGGGATATTGGCTCGTTACGTTGAGACAGAGGAACCCGAAATGCCAAAGGGGCTAGCGCATTCACTCTTCAAGGGGATACAGGCGCTCGAGGGTGAAGACATCCTGACGGACGACATACTAATCCTGCTTGGGCACACCATTTTGCTCGGACAGCAGTTTCGGTTTGATGAAGACTGGGTGATGTATAGCGCGGTAACTGAGGAGGCGGCCCGCTGGTGCTACGTGGACGTAGATGACCAGGGCTATGTTCGTAGTCTCGTAGACAAGCCTGAAACCCGAGACTTGCCGGACAAAGCCCTAATCGGGGCATATTACCTGCAAGATAGAGAACTCCTGTTTGAATGTCTAAAGGCAACCATAAGGAGCAACAAGCTGATTGGCGGTGAATTCCAGTTGAGTACTGCTTTGCAGTCCTACATTTCGTGGAGAAGGCTCAAGGCACAACCCTGCATTGGAGAATGGCTTGACTGCGGCAGTATTGCAGGTCTCCACAGAAGCAAGAGGAGACTGATCTCAACCAGATCCTTCAACGCGATTACTGTCGACACAGACATTGGAATCTTGACCAAGACGAGCGCAAACTCGGCACATCTACATCAGGAGTACTCCTGGTACATTAGCCTCCCAACGGAGTTGATTGGCCTGGCGCCTCGAGTAATCGAGTATCGGCCAAGTCACCCAGGTGTCGAGAGGGCTGGGATTGCCTTGGAGTACTATGGCTACAACTCACTAGAGGAGGCTTGGGTTTATCAGAACCTTTCAGAGGATGCCTGGTTGGCAACCCTTGGGCATCTTCTAACCATCTTGAGGAAATTCCGCAAGTACAGGGCCTGGCTTCCACAAGAAGCCTTCACCGCTATGTACTGGGACAAAACACAGAGTAGATTGGGGCAGCTGAGGGGTCATGAACCTTGGGACTCGCTCCTCGCCTTCGAAACGCTGTGGGTCAATGATGACGAGATATCTGGATATCCCAAGCTCGAAAAGCCCCTCAGGACTCGAATCTGCAGCTTCTACAATGAGGACCATATTACCATCATCCACGGGGATTTCCATCTTGCTAACATACTCTACGATCTGAACAGTCGGCTCATCAAGCTGATTGATCCTCGAGGGAGTTTCGGTGCTTCGGGCATATTCGGTGACTGCAAATATGACTTTGCCAAGCTGAGGCACTCGATATCTGGAGGGTATAACTTCATCATCAATGATCTCTTTGACGTATCCTGCAACGGCAACAAATTAACGTTGGACGTATCCCGTAACGAGCATCAGGAACGGATTGTGGAGTGGTTTGACAGAGAACTGGAACAAGAGGGATTTGATGTAGAGGATGTCAAGATCATTGAGGGGCTTCTCTTTCTTTCTATGCTTCCCATTCATGCTGACCATCCAGAACGGCAGCTTGCCATGTTTGGGAAGGCCATGACGATTTTGAACGAGGCAATTAGTCCGTGAAGGTCTAGAATATCGTTTTCGATCCTGGAACGCATCTTCGCTTCTATAGCGAAATCGTCAACTTGGAGAGACGTGACACAATGAAGATCGTGATTCCTATGGCAGGACGGGGGCAGCGATTCCTGGATGCTGGATATGTAGTTCCTAAGCCTCTGATTACCATACGCGGGTATCCAATGGTGTGGTGGGCCGTAAGGAGTCTGCCCGTAGTCCCACCTGCAGATATGATCTTCATAGTACGCGCTGACCACGTGAGGGAGCACAGTATAGACATCAAATTGAAGGAACTCTTCTCTCCTGAAATAGCGATCGTGCCCCAATATACACAGTCACAGGGCCAAGCTGATACTGTACTGCTCGCAAGACAAGAGATCAGAAACGCCTCGCATCTCGTTATCTACAACTGTGACACATACGCACCACGTGCCGGAGAGGTGTTGCAGCAGGGGATAGAGGCGTACCCGCAGGTCGACGGTTTTGTGGTTGTTTTCAACTCCAGTGAACCCAACCTGAGCTTTGTCCGTACAGCCGCCGATGGCCATATCGTTGAAGTAGCCGAAAAGAGGGCCATTTCTTGTGATGCTACGATCGGACTATACCATTTCCGAACGGGGGAAGACTTCATTTGGGCAGCAGACAAGATGATATCAGAAAACGACCGAGTTCGAGATGAGTTCTACGTCCTGCCTGTGTACAGGTACCTAATTGAGCGCGGTAAGAAGTTCCGAAAGCTGACAGTAGAGGATGTTCATATTCTGGGAACTCCTCAGCTGATGAAGAGCTTTGGAGAGCAGGGACATGCCTAGCAAGGTGTAGGGCCAAGATTTTGCAAATCTTGCGTCTCATTAGGCGCTGCCTTTTGCGAGGGGCTGGTTCTACAGGTTGCAACTACAGACTTCAGATGAAGAGAAATCTCAATCCTGAACAGCGTTTCCCTTTATGATGCTTGTATCGCGCAGGTGCACAGAAAACAAAGGAGCAATAAAGGAATAGGCTGTCACGACTGGGGCCAAGAGCCATTGCGAGGTGCTTAGGTGAGAATTGGTGTTGATTTGGATGGTACCATATGCGAAATCCGTGAGGACCCAAAGACATACGCGGATGTTAAGCCGCTCCCTGGGGCTGTAGAGAAGCTTCAGCAACTACATACGCAAGGCCATGAAATAGTGATAATAACTGCCAGGCATATGAGAACGTGTAGTGGAAATGCGTCGAAGGTACTGGCAAGGGTCGGCAGAATAACCCTTGAGTGGCTTGAGCGACATGACATCCCCTTTGATGAGATTCACTTTGGGAAACCCAATGCGGATGTATACATTGACGATAGATGCATTAGATTTGATTCGTGGGATAACATAACAGAGGATCGACTACTAAAGAACGCGAAGCCCAAATAGGGTCATGCTTTGCAGCGCGGGCAAGTAGATTGGAGAGAGTGGTATCTGTAGCGGAAGAACGCAAGGGACTCAATCGCCAGGACAGTCCGACCTCGGAGTCTCCGTCTTGTGTGTTCTGTTTCCGCCACTAGGGCACTACGAATTCACTGGGCCTTTCTTCTTGGCCGTAACTCTGGACGACTCAGAACGAACCCTAGCCTGGCTAGTTTGTGTGACGATGATCTGAATGTGGAGAGACTCTATGGACACCCTTCCTCTGAGAGTGGGGATCATTGGCTGCGGAGGTATAACTGCATTCGCTCACCTGCCCACACTGTGCAGAATGCCGTCCCATCAGGTCGAAGTCAGGTGCCTATGTGATACCAACATAGGTCGGGCAGAAACTCTCAAGCAACGGTTTAACCTCCAGAACGCGATATGCGTCCAAGACTATGAGAAAATAGTTAGTGATTCATCGACCGACGCAATCATTGTAGCATCCTGGCCATCGAATCATGCCCAGATCGCGATTGAGGCGATAGAATCGGGAAAGCACGTCCTCATCCAGAAGCCCCTATCTCTATCTGACGTCTCTGCCGACAAGGTCCTTGCTGCCAGCAGAGCAACGACGGCCTGCATTCTGGCACTGCCCCTCATAGATGCCATTCGATCTTTCAATAGGCTGAGAGCAGTGATCGATGCTGGAATACTCGGTTCTGTCAGGTTCGCACGAATCCGAACGACGGTAATTGGCCCAGATGACTACTATGATGATGTACTTGAGTTCTTTCAGGAGCCACGAGACGCAGTACTACCATACTTTCAGGCGGAGTATGCGCGAAAATGCGGAAGCATTGTGGATATGGGGCCGTACGCATTGACGGCGTTCCACTACCTATTTGGGCCAGGCAAACTGCTGTTTTCCTATAGGATGCCCACAGACTACGACAAATCCGCTCTTCTGGTTCTGGAGATCCCGCGACAAGATAACTTCCAGATACCACAGAATGAGGCTCCTTATTGCAGTGTAGAAATTGGGTGGCAACAGGTTCGTGGAGTTGAAATCTGCAGTGTGTTTGGCTCCAATGGGACAGCATGTGTTGAGGCGACGGGTCGATTGGTTGTTTTTGGCAAAGACGGAAAGGCCTCTGTGGCTCATCAGCAGGACAGCCTGCAACCGATGTTGCCTGCGTCACCCATACGCGCTCAAGATCTGTGGGTTGAAGCTATACTGTCAGGAAAGCGAAAGCAGTTCCGAGAAACGGTCGAATCGGCTGTTTGGGTGTCGAGGATCATTGATCAGGTGGTTCCGGACACGATTAATCAGTGAGGTCTATCCCAATGAATGAGGTTGAAGGCTATCGTACCGATCCCAGCTTCCTCACACTGTCAAGAGAGATTGCTGACGAGAACTGTATCCTTTTCGTGGGATCTGCCGTATCTACGGCAGCTGGCGTCCCTACTTGGGACGCACTGGAAAACATCATGAGGCAAAAGGCGTACATATCTGGCTCATATAGCCCTTCTAGGATTGCAGACTGCTGTCGAGAGGTATTGGGGACTCGTCTCTTCAACAAGCTGATTGGAAACTGTATGAAGTCAATAACTGTGCCAACACAGCTGCATAGGAGGCTTTCAGATCTGCCCGTTAGATTCTATGTTACCACCAACCCTGATACGTTACTCGATCGTGCCATTGAGGAGAAAGTAGGCCTAGATTCGACAAGGGTGCTTTCGATCTTGGATGACGATCAATGGCTTCACATTCCCGATAATCCAGAAGGCAAGTGGGTCCTGAAGATTCACGGCTGTATCTCACGAACTCCAGACAACCTGGTAATTACCGAAGAAGATTACCTTGCCTTTGCCGAAAACTATCCCAGAGTCGTCCAAGGGCTTTCCAAAGTGATCGCTGAGAAGTCCATACTGTTTGTTGGTTATGCACTCAGTGATTGGGATGTACTATCTGCTCTTCATAAAGTCCGGCATGTGGCGCAGAGAAGCACCGGCAATCGATACTTCGTAGGAGTTGATCTGGAGCCCCCGATGGAGAGGTTCTTACAATCGAGATATGGACTGCGAGTATTCAACTTGAGAGAGAGAGCTGAGGCTGATCACAAAGGACAAGGGAGCGAGTACATTGTCTTGGGCTTTCTTGACACCCTAGCTAAGCAGTTTGAGATACCTACGTGGTTTAGCCGGATAATAACAGATATTGGATACTACGAAGACGTCGGTGACTTAATGACAACAACTCCGATAGCCGCCCTCTTTCCAGGATTCGATGTAACTGCCAGAGTCCGGCTAGCTCTGAAAATCGAGAAGGAGAGGGAGATCCAACTTCCCCTCGAGAGAATCTGTGACCCGGTGCTCACGATTGGCGAGTTGCTAAGTCTTGTGCGAAATATAGGAGAAGGCGGGATCTTATGAACATACCAGCGGATCTTGGGTATTATCCGACAACACTGCAATGGAATGAGGTTGCTTCGCAGGAGCGATTCGAAACAGATAGCCTCAGGACGACTTTATGAGTGACAAAAGATTGTTTGGCACAATTCTACGTTTTCTGCGCTTGGGCCGCGGGGTTTCCCAAGAAGAACTCGGTCAGAGAATCGGCTACTCTCGGTCGCTCATAGACACTTGGGAAAACGGTGAGTCAATACCAAGCCCTGAAACAATAGAAAAGATCATCGATGTATTGGCATTGTCTGCTGATGAGGCTCGATCTCTGCAAGAGCAAGCCGGATACTCCCCGTCTCAAGAAACAAGACCGGTACGTTCCTCCATATTCAGCAGAGCAGTGGAAGCTGGCAATTCACTACTTCTTGTGAAGAGAGATCCTGTTCGTGAGCTGGACATCAGATTCCTGGACATTCAAAATGCAGTTGAGGATCTGAGCACGCAAGTTGAGAAAATGTGGACTGGCGAGCCTAGCGATCATCCATCTGTGCTCGCCGGAGAGATAGAGCGGCTGAAGGAAAATCTAGCGCAATTGCAGGCGACCCACCAGGAGATTACTGCTCCAGTTACCCTACCATCTCGCGAAGATATGGCGGTTACACTGGTATCTTCTACTTCCCTTGAGCATCTGGAAGAGTATAGATCAGAAACGAACAGGTGGTCGTCGTGGGCTAGCCTGCTGATAGGTTCGATAATAGGCATTGCAGTCAACGTGGCTACGGGCGGGGAAATGAAGCGGGAAGCTTGGGTCATGGTAGCTGCATTTGCACTACTGGCTGGACTGACAGGGTGGTCCGCGGCTAGATACCACCTACGTGGCAATAAACTAAGGGATAGCCTTCTTGGCAAGAGATCGTCATAACCTGTGAGTTGTGTGCTGAGCGATCTGTCATATCGCAGCCCCGGTCACCATCAGTTGTGGTAAACCCTCTTGCCATAGGATTGCTGGTTGCTTACCAGATTGGGGGGGGAGAGCTGTATCCGAAGCAGGATCAGCTTGCAAATGGCTCAGCCTCTCCGATTCGGATGTCTTGGCGCTTACCGACTCAAAAGCCGCCGCTACGGTTTCTACACCCCGAAATGATGCTCTTGCAGTGACAGAATCCCCCATCGGCCCAAGTGAAACGGGGGGACAGCGAAGCACCAGCCTCACGTCGAAATAAGGTGGGGAGGGGAACCCTCCCTACCCGAGTCTACGCCCCGGCAAACACGGCGCGGGCTGCCTTCCTGCTCTCACCCGGACTGGCGTCTTGTAGTACTAGACGTGCTTCCCGAAAGTTTTTGGGGTAAACTGAGGCCATCCTAGGAAAGGAGGGCTCAGAGTGCCATCGGACGCAAACCTTACAAATACCGAATCAAGCTCAGCAGCAAGGAAAAGCAAGAGCTGCGTCTGGCAAAGAAGAAGGGATGCAAAAGCGCCCGCCTGGTGATTCGTATCTTGACTATCTTGCTGGCTGACAAGGGAAAGACCATCGCTGCCACAGCCGAAACCCTGGGCTGTTGCGAACAGACCGTGTTGAACCAGCGCAAACGATTCCTGGCACGTCGCTCTGAAGGCCCCGTGACGGCTTTGGAGGATTTGCCTCGGAGCGGGCGACCAGTGACATACGGTCCTCAAGAGCGAGCCCATGTGATTGCGATTGTCTGCGAGACCCTGTGGAAACACGAGTTACCTCTCAGCCGATTCTCGATAGCGGACCTGCACCGGGTGGTGACCCAGGAAGAAAGCCTGGCTGGTCTCAGCCACGGCAGTCTGGGGCGTTTTCTCCGTCAGAATGCCCTCAAGCCTTGGCGCTACCGCTACTGGCTCTTCCCGCGTGACCCTGACTTCGTGAACAGGGCCTGCGTGATCTTGGACCTGTACGCTGGGTTTTGGGAAGGTCAGCGGCTTGGACCGGATGAATATGTGCTCTCGGCAGATGAGAAAACGATCCAAATCCTGGCGCGCTGCCATCCCAGCTTGCCAGCAGTCCCTGGATACGAACAACGGGTCGAATTCGAGTACAAGCGCAAGGGAACTGTGGCCTATCATGCGGCCTGGGACGTCTTCCGCGGCATGGTCTTCGGACGCGTCGCTCCCAACACGTGCATTGCCACTTTCAATCAACTCGTCGACTTGGTTATGACCCAAGATCCGTACCAAACAGCCGGACGAGTTTTCTGGATTGTGGATGGAGGCAGCGCCCATCATCGGAGTACCTTTCCAACGCGGTTGAGTGATATGTATGCCAATGCCGTAGCGGTCTCGTTGCCCGTGCATGCCAGTTGGTTGAATCAGATTGAGATCTATTTCTCCATCGTCCAGCGCAAGGTTCTGACACCCCTGGACGTGGCCGACGAAGATGCCTTGACCAAACGGCTGCTGGGCTTCCAAGACTATTATCAGGAAGTAGCCAAGCCTTTCTCTTGGAAGTTCACTGCTGCTGATCTCAAGAAACGCCTTGAAGCTGTCCAGGAGTTTGGCTTGCAAGTCGGCTTTACCCTAAAAACTTGTGAAATCGAGGTCTAG
>Ga0180438_10012008_pt1 | contig 10362 bp, 14 predicted proteins | sample SS_ome_12_FD_132455 | JGI IMG/M metagenome (GOLD analysis project Ga0180438, IMG submission 132455) | Hypersaline lake sediment archaeal communities from the Salton Sea, California, USA - SS_3_D_2 metaG | ecosystem: Environmental > Aquatic > Non-marine Saline and Alkaline > Hypersaline >... | reverse complement strand
CTAAAAAGGCTCTAAAAAGGCCCATATTAAGGTATGAGCCAAGAAAAAGGCCGCTCAGGGCGGCCGTTCAAGAACATCTATGCTCTTGTTTTTTCTTGGGTTTATTTGGTGGGCCGTGTTGGAATCGAACCAACGACCAATTGATTAAAAGTCAACTGCTCTACCGACTGAGCTAACGGCCCCGATAAGAAGGCGGCATTATAAGGAATCCGGGCTGGTGGGAAAACCCCCCACTTTCGCGAGCCCTTATCTTCTGAACGGCGCTGCGACCGCCATCAGGCTCGGCCGCAATTCCTCGCCCCAGCCGGTCGAGCGTGCCGTCACGAAACGTATCGGGTCGGGTCCGCTATCCCGGCGTCCTCGAAACCTTGTCGGCGGAAGCGGCAGGAATCGCAGCGCCCGCAGGCCCGTCCCTCGGCATCCGCCTGGTAGCAGGATACCGTCAGCCCATAGTCGACCCCGAGGCTCGTCCCCGCGCGAATGATCTCGGCCTTGGTCATTTCGACCAGGGGCGCGTGGATACGAAAGCGACGGCCTTCGACCCCGGCTTTGGTCGCGAGATTGGCGAGGTGCTCGAAGGCACCGATGAACTCCGGGCGGCAGTCCGGGTAACCCGAATAGTCCACCGCATTGACGCCGATGAAGATATCGAAAGCGCCCAGGACTTCCGCCCACCCGAGGGCCAGGGACAGGAAAACGGTGTTGCGCGCCGGAACATAGGTGGCCGGGATGCCCTCGGTGGCATGGTCAGGCACGGCAATGTCCGTATCCGTCAGGGCCGAACCACCGATGGCACCCATACCGATGGCGATGACCTTGTGATCGCTGGCGCCGAGTGCCTGGGCCACGCGCCTGGCAGCATCCAGTTCCGCCGAATGGCGCTGGCCATAGTCCATGGACAGGGCATGACAGACATAGCCGTGATCACGGGCAATGGCGAGCACGGTGGCGGAATCGAGCCCGCCGGACAACAGCACCACGGCCCTGCGCGCGGTCGTCACCGTGCCCGCTCCTCGCCCCAGAGGATCTTGTGCAATTGCAGCTGGAAACGTGCGGCGAGCCGGTCCTGAAGCATCCACTCGGCCAGTTCCGACGGTTCCTGGATACCGTAAGCCGGAGAGATCAATGCCTCGCAGCCCTTGGGCATGGGATGATCGGCGAGCATCTGCCGGGCCCATTCGTAGTCGCGGCGGTCGCAGATGACGAACTTCACCTGGTCTCCCGCACCGAGGCATCCGAGGTTTTCGAGGCGGTTTTTGTCGAGTTCACCGGAGCCCGGCGTCTTGAGGTCCATCACCCGCACCACCCGCGGATCCAGGTGGCAGATGTCCACCGCGCCGCTCGTCTCCACCGACACCTCGTAGCCGGCATCGCACAAGGCGGACAGCAGGCCACTACAATCCCTTTGCGCCAGGGGTTCACCGCCGGTAACGGTGACGTACCGGGGCGCATACCGGCCGACTGCGCTGACGATATCGGCGATGCTCATCCACTCGCCGCCCTAGAAGGCGTAGGTGGTATCGCAATAACCGCAGCGCAGGGGGCAGCCGGTAAGACGGACGAAGACCGTCGGCCAGCCGGTGGTCCGGCTCTCGCCCTGGAGGGAGTGGAAGATCTCCGTCACGCGCAGGAGCGCATCGTCGCTCATGCGCCCTACCGTCCTTCTTGGGAAAGCGCCTCGAGCCGCTGTTCTGCCAACCGTGCCGCCGCCGTTCCCGGGTAGTGGCGGACCAGACCGTCGAACACCTCACGAGCCTTGGCATAATCGCCCTGCGCGTAGCGGATGTACCCCACCTTCAGAAGCGCGTCCGGGACCTTGGGGCTTTGGGGGTAGCGCTTCACCAGCGCCTGGAAATCGTCGATGGCGCCGGCGTAGTCCTGCCCGGCGTATCGTGCCTCGCCGAGCCAGAACTGCGCGTTGTCGGCATAGTCGCCGTCCGGATACTGGTTGAGAAAGGCCTCCAGGGCGCTGATCGCCTCGGGAATCTTGCGCTGACGCACCAGCAAATCGTAGGCCGCGTCGTACGCCTGCTTCTCGGTGGCAGCAGGAGCCGCAGCGGGAGTGGGCGCCGGGCCGGGGGCATTGTCGGGTTCTGGCGGTGGCGGTGGCGTGGACGCCGCGGCAGCAGGCGGCGCCGAGGCGCCGCCGGAGAACCGCCGCTCCATGTCCAGGTAGAGTTCACGCTGCTGGTTCCTGAGCTGATCGAGCTGGTGCTGCAACAGTTCCACCTGACCGCGCAGGTCCGCGTTTTCCTGTTTCAGCCGCTCAACATCGAGCATGGTGCGGGTGAGTGCCTCCATCCGGCGTTCCAGTGTCGCCACGCGCTCTGCGGTGGAATCCGCAAAGCCCGACAGCGGCCAGAGGCAGAACAGCAGCAGGGGCAGCGCGCGAAACATCAGTAGAGAATGATCGCGCGACGGTTGAGTGCCCAGGCCGATTCACCCTGACCTGGATCTGCCGGGCGTTCCTCTCCGTAGCTGATGGCATTGACGCGCCCCGCAGCGACGCCTTCTGCCTCGAGGAAACGGGTGACTGCGTTGGCACGACGCTCGCCAAGAGCAATGTTGTACTCGCGCGAGCCGCGTTCGTCGCAATGGCCCTCGACGGTCAGGGTCATGTCGGGATTGTCGATCAGGTACAGCGCCTGGGCACGCAACACATCGTAGTAACGCGGAGGCACCTCGCTCTGGTCGAGATCGAAGTAGATGGTACGGTTCTCCGCCTGCTGCAACTGGTCCGCAGTCAGACCCACCGATCCGTAAGCTTCGGTGGACACGCCCGCACCGTCGCCGCCGGCAGCTCCGCCCTTCGAACCACCGGTGGACGAACACCCCGCCGCGAACACGGCAGATACCAGAACGACAGCCCAAAGGCCTGTTTTATTCATCAGAATCTCCTGTTGAGAAATGGCGACCATGCCGGCTCGCGGACATCTTCGCCCTGTGAGGCGAGACGGGTCTGGACTCCGCCGTCCACTGCCACGGAACTGAGTACACCGCGGCCACCTTCGCTGGAAGCGTAAATTATCATGGCCCCATTCGGGGCGAAACCAGGCGATTCGTCCAGGCTGCCGGAACTGAGAATCTGCAACCCGCGGGTCTCCAGGTCGAGGAGGCCGATCTGGAACCGTCCGTCGAGCCGGGTAACCATGGTGAGGCTCTTGCCGTCAGGCGAGTAGGAGGCGCGCGTGTTTTCCGTGCCCTCGAAGGTGATGCGCTGCTCGGGTCCACCGGCCGCGGGGACCCGGTAGATCTGGGGACGCCCGCCGCGGTCTGAGGTGAACACGATGTGCTGGCCATCGGGTGACCAGGCCGGTTCGGTGTCGATGGCCCTGTGGGTCGTCAGCTGCCGGGCCGCGCGGCTCGCAACGTCCACCACGTAGATATCCGGGTTCCGGCCCTTGGACAACGTCACCGCCAGGCGGGTGCCATCCGGTGACCACGCCGGTGCCCCGTTGATTCCGGGAAAGGCGGTGATTCGCTCGCGCTTGCCGGTGGCGATCTCCTGCACGTAGATGGCGGGCTGGCCGCCCTCGAAGGAGACGTAGGCAAGGCGGCTGGCATCGGGCGACCAGGCCGGCGACATGAGGGGATCGGCCGAACGCGCGATCCCGACGGTGTTGTGGCCGTCGGAATCGGCAATGTTGAGCGCGACGGATTCCTTGCCGTCAGCACCGCGCGTGGAACTGACATAGGCGATACGCGTGGCGAAGGCGCCGCGCTGGCCGGTCAGGCGCTCGTAGATCAGATCCGCCACCGAATGCGCCGCGAACCGCAGGTCCCTGGCCGCAGCAGTCACCGTTTCCGCGGTAAGCTGCTCCCCGCGGAAAGCATCGAAGAGGTAGAAGCGGAGGGCATACCCGGTACCGCTCGGTGCCACCTCCCCCACGACCAGATTCTGTATTCCTGCGCTGCGCCACAAGGGGAAGTTGACGTCCGTGGGCCCCGCGGGCAACTCCGGCTGTGCCGACGGGTCCGTGGGCCGAAAGCGCCCCGACCGATACAGGTCCGCGGATATGATGGCCGCAACGTCTTCCGGAACGGAGACACCGCTAGCCTTGAAGGGCGTTACGGCTATCGGGATGGCGTTTTCCCCGCCGCCGGTTATCTCGATGGTGAGCTCTGCCTGGACGGCGGCCGAGACACACAAGAAAAGCACTGCTATCCAACGCACCATATGACGCCTCATCGAATTTTACTCGGATCGAAAATCAGCCTGAGATCCTTCACCAGGTCGAAATCATTGCCCCGCGGTACCGGCAAGGGATCCGCCCGCCAGACCGCGTTTTCGGCAGAACGGTCGAAGGCCTCGTTCCCGCTCGAGCGCACCACCGTCACCAGGGCCACGCCACCACCCGGAAACAGCTTCACCCGAAGCTCGCAGGAGATGCCCTCTTCGACACCCGGCGGCCGCTGCCAGTTGCGCTGGATCTTGGCCTTGATGGCGGAGACGTACCGATCTGCTCGCCCGCCGCCCGATCCGGTCCCCGAGCCGCTGGCGCTCGAACCCGATCCGGCTCCGGAACCGGCCCCGCTACCGGCGGCGGCAGCTGCTGCAGCGGCCGCTGCTTCGGCTGTCTTGCGGGCCGCCTCTTCCTCCGCCTTCTGCTTGCGGGCAGCGGCCTCGGCCTGGCGTTTCTTCTCCGCCTCCGCCGCCTGGCGTTTCTTCTCCGCCGCTGCTGCCTCCGCCGCGCGCTTTTTCTCCGCCTCGGCCTTCTTCTTCGCCTCTTCAGCCTTGCGCTTCTCTTCTTCGGCCTTCTTTCGGGCAGCAAGTTCCTGCTGCTTGAGTTGCTCCTGCTGCTTACGGGCTTCTTCCTCGGCCTGCTTGCGGTCGGCCTCCGCCTGTTGCTTCTTTTTCTCCTCGGCCTTGCGCTGCCGTTCCACCTCGTCGAGGCGTTCCTTCTCGGCTTTCTGCTGACGCGCCAGTTCCTCCTGGCGCTTGCGCATCTCCTCCAGTCGCCGCTTCTCCTCCTCGGCCTTGCGGCGCAGGTCGGCGAGCTGGTTGTCTTCCCTGTTGCGCAGCCCGATGGCCGCCTCCTCGCGTTCGACGGCCTCCTCCTGCAGGCGCCTGACTTCCTCCAGGAGGCGTTCGTCGCTGATCACCGGAACCTCTTCCGTCACCACGGGCTGAAGGGGGCCGCCTTCCCGGCCAGCGGTTCCCGCGGTGTTCCTCGTCCAGTCCATGGTGAGCGCCACCAGCAGGATCACGTGGAACGCCACCGACAGCGCCCAGGCCCAGGGACCGAGCTGAAAGCGCGCCAGCACGGGTCAGCCGCCGCCGGGGGGCGCGAGGGTCACCAGGCCGACACGGGAGACGCCGAGTTGTTCCAGCTGCGCCATCAGCTCCACCACGCTGCCGTAGGGGACGCGCTTGTCGCCCTGGACCAGCACTGAACGCTCGGGCTGCAACCGCTGCAGGGCCACAGCACGCAAGGCCGCGCTCTGCGCGTCGAGCGATTCGGGCTCGCCGCCGCTGTAGAGGTTGTAGAGTCCCTCGGGGAGGATGGCGATCACGATGGGCGGGTTATCCTCGGCCAGCAGCGGATCGGCCTTTTTCACCGGCAGGTCGACCTCCACACGTTGTACCAGCAGGGGCGCGGTAACCATGAAGATCACCAACAGCACCAGCATCACGTCGATGTAGGGCACGACGTTGATGTCGGAAACAGGACGACGTTTTTTTCCCCGTGCCATGGTCCGGCCTCAGCGAGACGCAGCGTGCAGCTGGCGCAGGAGCACGTTGGTGAACTCCTCGCTGAAATCCTCGAAGCGGTTTTCCAGGACCTCGATCTCGTGGGAGTAACGGTTGTAGGCGATGACGGCCGGAATGGCGGCGAACAGGCCCATGGCCGTGGCAATCAGCGCTTCGGCGATGCCGGGGGCCACCAGGTTCAAGGTCGCCTGCTTGACGTCGCCCAGGGCATGAAAGGCATTCATAATGCCCCACACGGTGCCGAACAGGCCCACATAGGGGCTGGTGGAACCCACGGTGGCGAGAAAGGCGAGATTCTTCTGCAGGCTGTCGGCCGTTCTCCCGATGGCCACGCGCATCGCACGGCGCGCGTTCTCCACCACCACCGCGTATCCCATCTGGTGCTCGCGTGACCGGTCATATTCGCGAAAACCGGCATGGAAGACCGACGCCAGTCCGTCGAGATCGTCTGCGTCCACGCGCTTGTAAAGCTGAGCCATGTCGCCACCGCTCCAGAACCGCGACTCGAACGACGCGGCGTCCTTGCGCGCCCGCTTCAGTGCCCGCGCGCGGTCGAAAATGATCGCCCAGGACACCACCGAGGCGAGCACCAGCAGCGCCATCACGATCTTCACCACGCCGCTGGCGTTGAGGATCAGGGTGAAAAAATTCAGATCATTGCCCATTGCCCATCCTGTCCAGTAATGCGGCCGGAATCGCGGTCGGCCGGAATCGCTCGGTATCCACACAAACCAGTTTCACGATGCCGCGGCAAACCGTCTCGTCGCCACGCAGCACCTGTTGCTCGAACTCCAGGCTGGCGCGACGGGTGTCGGTGACCCGCGCGGTCACCACCAGTTCATCGTCGAGCCGTGCCGGCCTGAGAAAATCGAGTTCCGCCCGCCGCACCGCGAAAACGACGCCATGGGCTTTTGCCAGGCCGCTGTTGTCGTAGCCGAGACTGCGCAGCCATTCGGTGCGGGCACGCTCCATGAAAGCCAGGTAGTTGGCGTAGAAAACGACACCGCCGGCGTCGGTATCCTCGTAGTAAACTCTGACCGGCAGGCCGAATTGTCCGGTTCCCCCCGTCATGCTCGGTTATGGGACTGGGATCGCCCGGCTTGGTTCCCGCCCGGTACGGCTTTTTCAGTCATCGAACAGGTCTCCCGGCTTGGCGTCCGCGGATGGCATGATGCCGAAATGCAGGTAGGCGGCGCGGGTCGCCATCCGGCCGCGCGGTGTGCGCATCAGGAAGCCCTGCTGGATAAGGTAAGGCTCGAGCACGTCCTCTATGGTGCCGCGTTCCTCTCCGATGGCCGCCGCCAGGCTGTCCACTCCCACCGGCCCGCCATCGAACTTCTCGATGACGGCCTGGAGCAAGCGCCGGTCCATACTGTCGAAGCCTTCCGCGTCGACGCTCAGCATATCCAGCGCCCGGTCTGCCACCTCCGCGCTGACGGTGCCACCCGCCTTGACTTCCGCGTAGTCGCGCACCCGCCGCAGCAGGCGATTGGCGATGCGCGGGGTACCACGCGAGCGCCGTGCAATCTCCGATGCACCGGCGGCATCGATCTCGATGTTCAGGATACGCGCCGAGCGCGTCACGATACGTGCAAGGTCCTCGCCGGAATAGAACTCGAGACGCTGCACGATGCCGAACCGGTCGCGCAGCGGCGAGGTCAAAAGGCCCGCACGGGTGGTGGCCCCCACCAGGGTGAAGGGCGGCAGGTCGAGCTTGATGGAACGCGCCGCCGGTCCCTCGCCGATCAAGATGTCGAGCTGGTAATCCTCCATGGCGGGGTAGAGCACTTCCTCCACTACCGGGCTGAGGCGATGAATCTCGTCCACGAAAAGCAAGTCGCCGGGCTCGAGATTCGTGAGCAGGGCCGCCAGATCTCCCGCCTTCTCCAGCACCGGTCCCGAGGTCTGGCGCAGACCCGCACCCATCTCGTTGGCGATGATGTGGGCCAGGGTCGTCTTGCCGAGACCGGGCGGGCCGAATATGAGCACGTGATCGAGTGCCTCGGAGCGCCCGCGGGCGGCGTTGATGAATACCTCCATCTGCTCGCGCACCACCGGCTGGCCGACGTACTCGTCCAGCTTGCGCGGCCGGATGGCGCGGTCCACGACAGCGTCTTCGCTACCCTCCATCGCGTTCACGAGTCGATCGGACGTGGTCACCCTGCGTTCATCCCTTGGCTACCGATTGCAACGCGGCGCGGATGATCTGCTCGCTTGCCATGTCGTCGCCCGCCACGCCCTTGACCATCCGCGATGCATCCGTCGGCTTGTAACCCAGCGCCACCAGCGCACTGGTGGCCTCCGCCAACGGGCTCTCGGTCATCGCGCCCGCCGTGACGGATACCGCTCCCGGGACCTTTGCGACGTTCTCCAGACGATCCCGCATCTCGACGATAAGTCGTTCTGCGGTCTTCTTGCCGACGCCGGGAACCCGCGTCAGGGTGGCGACATCACCGGCCTGGACGCAGAAACTGAACTCGTCGGCCGTCATACCCGACAGGATTGCCAGGGCCATCTTTCCGCCCACCCCGCTGACCCGCAACAGGGCACGGAACAGGGCACGTTCGGCCTCCCTGACGAAACCGTAAAGCACGTGTGCATCTTCGCGGATGGCGAGATGGGTGAACAACGTGGCCGTCTCGCCAACGGCAGGCAGATCGTAGAAGGTGGACATGGGTGCTTCCACCTCGTACCCCACGCCATGCACGTCCAGCAGCAACACCGGTGGATGTTTGGAAAGGATCTCTCCCCGAAGTCGTCCGATCACGGTCGTTATCCTCCCGCCAGGCGCGCGCGGCCGGCGCTCTCGTGCGCATGACAAAGTGCCACCGCAAGGGCATCTGCCTGATCCGGCGAGAGCTTGTCGCGGAAGTTGAGCAGCACCTTCACCATGTGGGCCACCTGGACCTTGTCCGCGCCGCCTTTCCCCACGATCGCCTGCTTTACCGAACGCGGGGGATACTCGTAAACCGGCAACCCCGCATTGACCACCGCGGCAATGGCCGCGCCGCGCGCCTGTCCCAGCTTGAGGGCGGAGCTGGCGTTCTTCGCCATGAAGACCTGTTCCACCGCCACCTCCTGCGGCGCGTGATCGGCGAGGACGCCGTCAAGCGCGCGGTAGATCTCCCCCAGTCGTACGGGAAAAGCCTTGGCGGTGGTTGCGACGCAGCCGCTCGCCACGTGACGGCTCCGCTGGCCATCGGTCTCGATCACGCCGAAACCGGTCACCCGCGAACCGGGATCAATGCCAAGAATACGTCGCCAGAGGTGTGTGGCGGCACTCAGTCGATGGCCTCCAGGATTTCCGCCGCGATATCGGCATTGGTGTAGACGTCCTGGACGTCGTCCAGGTCCTCGAGCACGTCCACGAGTCTCAGGAGTTTCTCGGCGCCGTCCCGGTCCAGCTCGGCGCTGGTGGAAGCGCTGAAGGTCACTTCGGCATTGTCCGGATGGAGCCCGGCATCGCCGATGGCCTGCTTCACCGCCTCGAAATCCTCGGGGGTGGTGATGACGTCGATGGAACCGTCGTCGTCGGTTACCACGTCCTCGGCACCCGCCTCCAGCGCTGCGGCCATGACGGCATCCTCGTCGGCGCCTGGCGCAAAACTGATGATTCCCTGCTTGTTGAACAGGTAGGCCACCGACCCGTCCGTTCCCAGGTTGCCACCGTGCTTGGAGAAGGCATGCCGAACTTCCGACGCTGTACGGTTCCGGTTGTCGGTCATGCAATCGACCATGACGGCGGTGCCGCCCGGGCCATAACCCTCGTAGCGGATTTCGTCGTAGTTGTCGGTATCGTCACCGCCGGCGCCCCGTTTCACCGCCCGCTCGATGGTGTCTTTCGGCATGTTGGCGGCGAAGGCCTTGTCCATAGCCAGCCGCAGGCGCGGGTTGGCTGTCGGATCGCCTCCTGCCTCGCGTGCCGCTACCGTTACTTCACGAATCAGCTTGGTCCAGATCTTGCCGCGCTTCTTGTCGTTGGCGGCTTTCTTGTGCTTGATATTTGCCCATTTGCTGTGTCCCGCCATGTGCTAACCCTGACCTTCCCTAAACCGGATCCCGACGATTACTGACGATCGGCGGATTCTAGCATCTTCGGGGCACAAACCGGACGGCAGAGCGGGCCTCGCCACCGGCCTCCCCCGGCAGCCGGAGCCCCAGTGGCTGCCGCTTGGCAGGTCGCCAGTTGAATGCAACCGTGGCGCGACGTTTCAGACCGGATTCCTTATCAGAAGGCCATGAAGGGGCCGGATGACCGCCAGCCCCCCCTCCCGCAACCCGCACCCCCGATGGTTGAACAGGCAGCGGTCTGGCGCAGCCTTCCATTCTTTAGGACAAGTGTCCATATTCTATTTTCTTGGGTCTACAATTTTTCAGTGCATGCTACTATCCTTGCATCTGACTTATAGGCCCATTAAATAGGACGATAATCCAAATGAGCACGTCCCTGCTCGAGCTGCTGCGCCGCACCTCGGCGCTGTCCGGCGGCAACGCTGCCTTTTTAGAGGGCCTCTACGAAGACTACCTGCAGGATCCCGCAAGTGTGTCGCCCGAGTGGCGGCAGCGCTTCGAGGACCTCCTGCGGGCGTCCGCCAACGAGGCGCCCGACATCTCGCATCGGCCCATCCGCGCCAACTTCGCCCGGCTGG
>Ga0180438_10012006_pt1 | contig 10365 bp, 5 predicted proteins | sample SS_ome_12_FD_132455 | JGI IMG/M metagenome (GOLD analysis project Ga0180438, IMG submission 132455) | Hypersaline lake sediment archaeal communities from the Salton Sea, California, USA - SS_3_D_2 metaG | ecosystem: Environmental > Aquatic > Non-marine Saline and Alkaline > Hypersaline >... | reverse complement strand
TTGTTTAGCATTTAAGTGCATTATGCTAAACTATACACATAATACCGGATGGCGCAAGTCTAAAATATGAAATTTTCAAAGAATTTTATATTTTTTTGCTTCACACGGCTAAAATCTTACGAACTTTGAGGTCGGCGATCTGTCGATGGGCTATGTTAAATTGGGAAAGATTCAGAGCGCCAAGGAGAGGAACGCTTGCGGCTGTGGGGAGTAGATAAAATTTCGCGAGAGCTGACATTGGCGCGGGGGATGAATCGGAAGGAGCGTGTTTTGGAATTGGGAATTCGGCATTGAAAATCCGGCCGGGGTGGTGATGAATCGGGAGCAGGGTTCGATTGGGAATTGAGAGTCAGCAGCGACGGTGAGGGGTGGTTTGACTCTAAAGAGGAACATTGGAAGGAACAGTTCGAGGGGTAGCTGCCAGTTTTAATCAACCCAGGGTCCAAAGGAAGGTTATGAGCCTGTCCGAATAACCGGATTCACCCAAGAATTACTTTTCCCCATTAGCGTAGAGTAGATTTTTCTCTCCCGATTCAAGGATGGAGGCTGAAATGCCCGCTGTAAGTCAGGCTGGGCCCGGACTTTATGGAATTTACCAGTTGTTTTTTTTTTTTGTAGTTTTTAGCAAAAAAAAGCTTGACAAAAACCGGACGGCCCGTGTATTATGAAGTTGTTATATAATATATGGGTTGCTCTCTCGGGGCGAAGCTGGTTTGGGGTAAGTCTTTATTCAGAAAAAAGCCTCCAGGGGGCTTGTCTGTGTGCGTCAAAATCCCCGTTGCGGTGGTTTCGCGGCCGACAGTATGTAAAGTTAAAGGCAAAACGAAAGGAGGGAAAAAATGCGTGAGACACTATTGCTGCCCATACCTGCGGGCCGTCCGGCCCGATGCGGTGAGGCGGTCCGCAACCTACGGGAAATTCAATGATTCTGGGAAGAATTCTCTGGACATCGGGATTGATAACGGTTATAATACATTAATGTCCCGTATAATTCCGGGGAAAAGCTCCGATCCGGCTTAACAGGGAACAATTGAGAGAAAGGGAAGAAGATGAAGAAGGCAATCGTTTTGACAATAGCAATGGTCGTATGCGGTGTGATTTGTGCGCAGCCCGCACAGAGTGAACTGATAACGGTGCGATTTACAGGCGAAGTAGAGAACGTAGACAATGTTTTAGCTGCGCATTTTGCGATTGGTGATACCCTTACCGGGACGTATACTTATGACACTTCAGCGATTGATACCGAACCTGATAGAAGTGATTTCGGAAGGTATCGGTATTATCAGGGCCCATCGGGTATTTCGCTGGAGACAGGCGGATTTCAGTTCAGAACAGACCCCGGCAACGTAGATTTTTTGGTAGAAATTTTAAACAATTATACCGGAACGGAGGATAGTTTTTATATGAACAGCTACAATAATCTTCCTTCGGACAGCTTCTTAGGGGAGAATATCCTGATTGGCTTGGGTCTGCATGCTTTTTCAGGAGACCCACTGTCAAGTGACGCCCTCCCTGAGACGGCCCCTGTTCGGGACCAGTGGGATAGTGCCCGATTTGATATCACCAGCCGCGAGCTGTGTGCCGGGGTTGGAGGGAACATAACCTCCTTCGAGCTTGTTCCCGAACCGAGCAGCATTTTACTCATAGGTGTCGGCGCCCTTGTGGTTCGACTTAGCACCGTCGGTAGACGCAGAAGAAAAACGATAGTGTAAAGGCCCGCAACCTTTGTACGTGTTGGGCAGAGTTTCCCGTCAAGCTGATTCGTGTTTTTTCCCCGTCAGAAGGGCTTTCTGTAAAGAAGTAAAGGATAATCTCTCACCATAGTTTTAAGGAGAAAAAAATGTCACATTACAGAAATTACATAATGTGTTTGTTCGGATTAATTTTGGCAGGCCTCATGGGAACCAGGGCATTTGGCGTGGGTTATACAGAGGCAATCGGTATTTCAGGCGGCGAAGATCATACGCTCGTCGTTCTACAAGATGGCACCGTTCATGCTTGTGGTGATAATGATTACTGGCAACTGGGTCTCGGTGGCAGCGAGAAGAACGACGAGCCCCTATTGAAGCAGGTCGTGGATAGTGCGGGAACTGGTTATATCGAGAATATCGCCAAGGTAAGTGCAGGTTGGACGCACTCTTTAGCCCTTGACGAGGATGAATATGTATGGGCGTGGGGGAATAATGGCGATGGGCAACTTGGAAATGGCACAACCACCAATTCGAGTAAACCTGTGAAAGTCAAAGGACTTGATGGGGTGGGGTATCTCAGCAATATAATTGACATTTCAGCAGGTCGGAGTGGCACCCATTCTCTCGCTGTTGACGGGAGTGGGAGTGGTGGGGATAACGGATACGCGTGGTCCTGGGGAAACAATAGCTACGGACAGCTTGGAATAGGTGATGAACCCAGCCAGAATACTCCGTGGATGGTATTAGAAGGAGAAATGACCTGGGCTGACACGTATCTTGAAGGTATTATTGCCGTTTCAGCAGCCGAGGGACATTCAATGGCTCTCGACAAAGACAACTATGTGTGGACTTTTGGGAACAATGCAGTCGGCGAACTCGGTAGTCCCGATACGGGGAATTACAGCGACCTGCCAGTACAAGTTCATGCGGGATACCAAAACCCAGTCGAGCCGGATTCAGCCTTGTCAGATATTGTTGCTATTTCCGGGGGGTGGGATCATTCAATGGCTTTACAGGCCCTTGACGAGAATGATCAGAGCCTCAACGGTAATGTCTACTGCTGGGGTGAAGGCGCCGACGGTCGATTGGGTAACTGTGAAACTTACGACCAGAGCAGACCGGTCATCGTGCAGAAGTACGTACACCCAAATTACGTTGCCCTTGATAACATAGTCGCTATCTCGGCGGGCGATAAGCATAGTTTAGCGTTGGATAGCGCCGGAAATGTGTGGTCCTGGGGAGACGACAGTTATGAACAACTCGGCAACGGGGATAGTTCTTCACACAGAAGTTATGCCGGGAAGGTTAAGGGCTTCAGGGGCGTCGGGTTCCTGAGCGACATTGTAGCAATCTCGGCGGGATACTGGCATTCTATAGCACTCGACAGTGATGGAGTCGTATGGGTCTGGGGAAAGGGAGATGAGGGCAGTCTTGGGCTTGGTCGTATCATCGATAGAAGTACGCCCTGGCCCGTAGGGATTGCTTACAACGAAGACGGGGAGACATATCATTCCAAGTTGGAGGAGGCGATTGATGACGCCAGCAGCGGTGATACAATTGAAATCAGGGGTTCTTTTGACGAGCATTTTGAAATTGGTTCTGACAGTTCACCCAAGAGTGTAACTATAACAGGCGCTGATCCCGACAATTCGGGGCTGGTTGGAAAGACGATTTTGCACTACACTCCCTCGGACGGCTGGTATATTGTCAAGTTTATAGGCAGTCAAAACTCGAGCATAATCGGAGCAACGATTACAGGGGAAGACTTTGATAGTGCAGACTGTTATCCCGTACGATTTTACAATTCGTCGACAATAAGCAAGTGTATTGTTGAGAAGTCACGGAGCCAAGGCATTTATTGTTCGAGTTCGACATCGCCGTCGATTACGGGGTGTACTGTAAGAGAGAACATTCGGTCGGGGATATATAGTGATAGCGCATCACCCACGATAAGCAATTGCCTGATTAGTGGGAATGGATTGTCGAGTGCTTCAGCATACCCGCCAGCCGAAGGCGGTGGAATCTATTGTAAGAGCTCTTCCGGAATGATTGTGAAAAGTTGCACCATCACAGGGAATGAAGCGGAGGACTGTGGGGCGGGAATGTACATAGAATCTTCGAGTCCTAAAATAGCAAGCTGTATTTTCACAGGTAATGAACAGACCACAGGGACAGCGTACTCGGAAGGCGGAGGCGGACTCTACAATTACCAGGGCAGTCCGAACATTGCTAACTGCGTCTTCTGGGCCAACACTGCAAAGAGTCGAGGTGGTGGGATTCTTAATTACTACCAGTCATCGCCCACCGTAACCAACTGCACCTTCAGCGATAACACGGCACTGTACGGAGGCGGTATCGCAAACCGCAGTAACTGTGACGCCTCCGTTAGTAACTGCATCATCTGGGGCAATGACCAATCGAGCGGGAGCGGGTCGGAGGAGGTATACATATATGATGATGCTTCAGACCCGACCTTCACCAATTGCGATATACAGGGCGGATGGGACGGCAGCAGGGTGGGTCCACAAAGCGCCACCAATGGGGGAGGAAACATCAACAGCGACCCTGATTTCTTCGCCAGCGGGAATTATCATCTGAGTTCGGATTCGCCGTGCATCGACGCGGGAGATGACGAACTGGTCCCGGATGATGTGACGGATATTGACGATGACAGCAACACAGGCGAGACGCTTCCCTGGGACATCGATGAGCAGGACCGGATCATAACGACAGTCGAAATCGGGGCCGATGAGACCGATTACGAATGCGAATGCCTGGGTGACCTTAACGGCGACGACCAGAGAGACTTAGAGGACCTGCAGGACCTCTCGGGCAGGCTTAGCGCGGTCGGCTCGCCTTTCATTGTATATCCGTGGGATGCGGAAAACTGGCATCCCTGCGGGGATATGAATGAGGACGACCAGATGGACCTTGATGATCTTCAGGCGCTGTCTGCTCTTTTGCTTGAGGCTGGTTCTCCGTTTATTGTCCCGTGCGAGGGTGAGCGTGCGGGGGGCGGTGAGAGGCGGTATGAAGCGCCTGAACCGATGGAGCTTGTCAAGTTCCTCGAGATGGTTCGCGAGACCAACGAGGGCTACAGAAAGATAATGACCGACGCCGAATGGGAGATTTTCATAGCCGCGTTCGAAGAGCATCTGCTCAAAAAGGCCGAAACGCCGGAATAGTAGGTTGTGCGGGTTTTTGATTCGACGCACGTAATTTGTTTGTGAGTTCTCGAAGCGAGGCAGGCCGAAAGACCTGCCTCGCTCTTTTGGAGCCATTTCGGCCCCCACTGATACTTTGTATGGACTAAGCCGGGGGAAAAACGTGACATTCTACTTTTTGGTTGGAGCGATACCTTGTTTTTTGGTATATTACGTTCATCCCAAGGACGGCCAGAGCAAGCATGGGAGAGATTTGTTATCATCCGACCAATCGCGGGAATACGGTTTGGAAGTCTTTCATAAACATTATGATTATCTTCGCTTTGGGGGAATGATGCACGAAGCTTGTGAGCATTTGCTGTTGTGGGCGGTTAGTCCGGTTGTCAATGGCTGGGCGGTGGTATGTAGTCGGGGTTTGGTGTGTGGGTTTTTGTTTTTACGGATTTCAGGAAGTTGTGGAGTGCGGAGAGGAGGGCTTTTGCTTTTTCGGGCATTTTTTGGGCGAGGTCTTCTTTTTCTCCCGGGTCTTTGGTGAGGTTATATAGTTCTACGGCTGGCGGGTCGTAGAATTCGATGAGCTTGTAGTCGCCGGAGCGGATTGCGGCGGCGGGCTTTTTTGCCTGTGGGCTGTAGTGGGGGTAGTACCAGTAGAGCGGCCTGTCGCCCAAGCGGCCCTTTCCGGTTAGCAGCGGCACGAGGCTTTGGCCGTCGAGATTTTTGCCGGTTTGAGCCGCCCTGCCGGCGATTTCAACGATGGTCGGATAGAGGTCCTCGCTGGTGACGGGTACGGGGCAGGTTGTGTTCGGGCGCGCTTTGCCGGGCCAGCAGACAATGAGGGGGACACGGATTCCTCCTTCGTAGATGTGGCCTTTGCCTGCGCGGAGGGGTGCGTTTTCGGTAACGGAGGCAAGGCCGCCGTTGTCGGAGGTGAAGATTACAATGGTTCGCCGCCGCAGGTCGAGCGTTCGAATCGTTTCGAGCAGACGGCCGACGTTTGTGTCCATATTCTCGACCATTGCGGCGTAAACGGGGTCAATTGAGCAGGGGTGTGTTTTCAGTTTGGCCTTGTACTTTTCGATGAGCGGTTCGGGGGCCTGGAGTGGCGTGTGGACGGCGTAATGGGTCATGTAGAGGAAGAAGGGACGATGTTTGTTCTGCTGGATGAAGCCAATCGCCTCGTCGGTGAGCCGGTCGGTGAGGTACTCTCCGGGTCTGCCGCCGTGCAGGGTCGGAATCGAAGGGTTCCACCTGCTGGTGGGGTTTTCGTAGGGGTAGAAGTATGCGGGTGGGCTGCCGTGCGTCCAGCCGGCGACGTTGAGGTCGAAGCCCTGCTTCGTGGGCCAGTACGGCTCGGCGCCGAGGTGCCACTTGCCGATGCTTGCCGAGGCGTAGCCGGCAGGTTTGAGGGCCTCGGCGATGGTGACTTCTTCGAGCGGGAGGTACATGTTGTCGTCCGGCGGGATGATTCGGCTGTTCTTGGGGTGGCGGTGCCTTCCGATGGAGGTGATGTGGCCGGTGAATCCGAGGCGTGCGGTGTCTTTTCCGGTCATGAGGCTTGCGCGTGTGGGCGAGCAGACGGGGCACGCGGAGTAGGCCCGGGTGAAACGGACGCCCTGTTCTGCGAGGCGGTCGATGTTGGGGGTTTCGTAAAAGTCGCCGCCGCAACAGCCGAGGTCGCGCCAGCCGAGGTCGTCGATAAGTATAAGGACGAAATTCGGTTTGTTTTCGGGCTCGCCGCCGGGCGAAACCAGCCGGGGTGCGCAGCCGCCGATGGAAATTGAGGCTGCGGTGCAGCCGAGGGCTTTGAGAAAATCACGTCGGTTCATCGTTCTCTCCTGACCCGGCGGAGCCGGAAACGGAAAACAGTAATTGTCATATTTCACAGACATATCTATTCTTTAGACTTCGATTTTTCGTTTATCAGCCATTCGAGTGGGAATTTTGTGAAGACGATTTTTTCGTATGGGTGCTCGGCGCCGGCTTCGTAGAGGCAGGCGATTTGGCTGTTCGGCAGGACGGCGAGGGACGAGTAGGCCGAGGGGCCTTCGTGGAGAACTTTCGCGACGGGCCATGTTTTTCCGGCGTCGCGGCTTAGTCGGACGGTCATCATGATTCGCTTTGTTTTCGAGGCCGGGTTGGAGAAGAGCAGCCAGTCTTTGCCGGCGGCTCGAGGGACATCGCAGCGGATGAAGGCGGCCTGGCAGACAGGTTCGATGAGTGTTTCGTCGTAGGTGACGGGCGAGAAGGTGACGCCGCCGTCGGTGCTGGTCGAGAGTGCGCGGACGTTTCGGCGGGGCTTGTGGTAGTTTCGCATGTTCAGCAGGAGGCCGGCGTCGGAGAGCTCGACGATCTGGCACTCGTTGCAGGCGGGTTTGATTTCGCGGCTGAACGTCCAGGTTTTGCCGTGGTCGTCGCTGTATATTACGTGCGAGCTGAAGCCTCGCGGGTCGGCGTATGCGGGGGAGGAATGGTCGCAGGGGACAACGAGGCGGCCTTTGTTTTTTCCGCGGGCAAGCTGGATTCCGACGCCGGGGCCGGTAGCGTACCAGCGCCAGTGGCTGCGTTTGGTCGAGGCGGTGATGTCAACGTGTTCGGACCAGGTGCGTCCATCGTCGGTTGAACGGGTTATAAAGACGCGGCGGGTGTCTTTGCTCGTGCCGCTGGTGATGGATTTTTCGCGGTCGCCGCCGAGGTTCCAGGTTGTCAGCAGCCAGATGGTTGCGGTGGAACGGTCGATGACGGGGCAGGGATTTCCGCAGGTATTGGGGCCGTCGTCGCGGACGATTTTTTGCATGCTCCAGGTTTTTCCTCGGTCGGTGGAGCGTTTGAGGAGCAGGTCGATGTCGCCGGTGTCGCCTCTGCCTGTTTTTCGGCCTTCGCAAAAGGCAAGGAGCGTGTCGTTTTTGGTGAGAATCAGCGACGGGATTCGGTAAGTGTGATAGCCGTCGGCACCGCTTACGAACAAGTCGTGCGTTTGGGGTCCCTGTGCGCAGCATGCCAGCAGGAAAAGCGACGCGGCGGTAACGCCGGCGAGCAGAAGTCGGGTCGGCAGGTTTTGTCCGGTTCTCATTTTCTTCGTGCCTTTATTCATCTGGTGTCGGCGGCGTAATTTTTGATTCGGACTATCCGTATGGGTAGTTGTCCCAGGGCGCCTTGCCGGCTGCGCGCGGGTCGGCTGTTTTTTGCAGGTACTGTTCGAGCCTTTTTCTCAGATTGTTCCTGACGGCCGCAAGGGCCGCATCGTCGGCGAGGTTATTGATCTGGTCGGGGTCGTTTCGCACATCATATAATTCCTCTGCGGGTCTTTTTCCGAAGCCCAGGCGGAACTGTTTTCTTACGCCGGGGTCGTCCTTGTGCTCGATCATGTATGTTTTTGTGGGGCCGTTGTCGATGTCACCGTAAGCACCCTGGGGGTCGGAGTTGATATCGGGATCTCCGGCGGGCCAGCGGTCGGGCTCGAAATTACGGATGTAAAGCCACTGATGCGTCCTTATTGCGCGGCTGGGGTAGGCTACGCAGCCGGGGCGGCAGCAGGTGTGACGTTCGAGGGCGGTGAAGACACAGTCGCGGCCCTTATCGACGAAGCCTGATTTGTCGGAGAGTAGAATATTCTTAAAGCTTCGGCCGGTCATTTCCGCACCGACGGGTAGATTCGCTGCGTCGAGGAAGGTCGGGGCGATGTCGGTGAGGCTTATGAAATCGTGGACGACTCTGCCGGGCTTTGTCGTTGCGGGCCAGGAAACGGCCAGGGGCATGTGTGTGCCGGCGTCGTAGAGATTTGTTTTGGCGCGAGGGAAAGGCATTCCGTTGTCGGAGGTGACGACGACGAGGGTGTTTTCGAGCAGGCCGGTTTGTTCGAGCTTTTTGAGCATTCGACCGAGATGCTCGTCGTACCACTCGACTTCGACGTAGTAATCGAGGATGTCGCTTCTGACCTCGGGGACATCGGGCAGGAAGGCGGGGACGGTGACATCTTCGAGCCTTTTGGCGGAGCGCAGGCCCGAGCCTTTTTCGTAGGAACGGTGCGGCTCCTTGCAGCCGTACCAGAAGCAGAAAGGTTGTCCGTCGGCGCGGTCGTTGAGAAAGTCCTCGAAGCTTGCGGCGTAGTCGGTTTTCTTTATACCACCCGCCGAAGGCTCGACTCGCCTGGCGCTGTATTTCTTCGGTCCGGCGGGATTGTGGTCCCAGCCGCCAGTTTGCCAGCTTCCGGGCGACCAGCCTTTGTGGACGTAGCCGACGTGGTATCCGGCTGCGGCCAGCAGGTCGGTGTAGACCCTGAACTTGTTGGGCAGGGCGCCGCGCAGGACTCCGCCCTCTTCGAGCCGCCAGATTTCCTGGCCGGTAAGAATCGCGCTTCGCGACGGTGTGCAGGAGGGTGCGGCGCAGAAGGCGTTGGTGAAAAGGATGCCGTCTTTTGCAACGCGGTCGAAGTTGGGGGTCTTGACGACCTTGTCGCCATAGGCGCCGGCATGGGGCCAGGACATGTCGTCGGCGATGCAGAAGAGGATGTTGGGTCTTTGTGCTGGTTCTTTGGCTGCGGGTCGGGTGGCGGGGCCGTTGCATCCGGAGATTGTCAGAGCAGCGGCGGCGAAACCGGCGTTCTTGAGAAAGTCACGTCTTTTCACGACTTATCCTTTCTGCGGAATACATCGCTTTATGGTTCGTTTCCGAAGGGCTAAATTATATCGCGGCGCGGTGGGCGAGACAAATCGAAATTGCGAGTTTGCCCCTCTTACCGTCGAAACTCGCTCCACGGCAGGGTGACAATGGGTTAACTCTATGCAACAGTCTGCTTTCTGCCAACACGTTTTGATAATGCGGCAGCAAGCAGGGGCATGTGACTATAGCCCCTGGTCCTTAGAAACGCTTCGCAGCCTCCGACAATGTGCCGCACGGTTCGGCGTTTTGTGTTGCTCCGGGCCATAAACCCGGCAGGTGCCTGCAAGAGTGCGAATCAACACCAAGGCCTGTAATCAACGTGAAATCATGGAATTCCCTGCCATCTACAGATATAACGCGCGGTCTTTCCTCCGCAACCTTGCGTCCGGTGAAGACAACATGTCTTTGGTCATGACCCCAACGGACGGCTTGACGGTCCGGCTGATGCGTATTCGGACAGGCTCTTAATCCATGTCCGACAGCACCACCGCTAAATCAAGAAAATTGACCAGGCCGTCATTGTTGAGGTCGACCGCATCGCCTGGTTTCTCTCCGGTCAATGCCCAGGGGTCGAGGACGAGATGCTTTATCTTCTGGGAGCGTCCCCACGAAATAACCATGTGTATCAGTCCATCCTGACTTTGAATCATCGACGGATACTCCATCTCCGTATCTTCACCATTGTACTCCAGTTCAGGAAGCACCATGTCCCAGTTTTCACCGTCAGTACTGATAGCAACGGAAAGTCGCTGCTGGTCGTCCCCTCTGGCATAGGCAAGAACAAACCATCGGTTTCTTCTGCTATTCAGATTGGTCAGGGTGATAGCATCCAGACCGGAAGGAGAAACGCC
>Ga0180438_10012005_pt1 | contig 10366 bp, 7 predicted proteins | sample SS_ome_12_FD_132455 | JGI IMG/M metagenome (GOLD analysis project Ga0180438, IMG submission 132455) | Hypersaline lake sediment archaeal communities from the Salton Sea, California, USA - SS_3_D_2 metaG | ecosystem: Environmental > Aquatic > Non-marine Saline and Alkaline > Hypersaline >... | reverse complement strand
GAGCCTACCTTCCTCCAGGTGTTTCCACCAAGGACGAGGAGGGCTTCTCCAGTTGCAAGCGTGCCCTTGTCACCGTGCCGCCGCTACCACCCCGCCGAAGTGATCGACCGCCTAAGCCAGCTTCCGGCCAATCATGCTCCCTTCCCCCCACCGTCGAGGACTCGGCCTTCGGGGCTATGTCATTTTCGAGGCCACCACTGCGTTCACTCTCGTTGCGGCCCGGTGACTCGCTCACCATCCCTGAGATGGCTTTGTCGATAGGCTTCAGAGTCTTGGTCTCCCTTAACCCTGCTATCCAAGCTACGGGGCTTCTGGCTCTTGCCCCGGCAGGACTGACCCCTGCTGAACACGCCAGCCTTCGCTGGACACACCACGGTGCATGACATTAGGACAGTTTCTGGCTTCTCATGGACCCCAGATCTCGTCTACCCTATGGCCGCAAGAAACCGCACGTCCGAAGCTCCGCGAAAGGCTGAGCGGCTGCTGACTACCTAGCCCGATTCACAAGTGCTCTGAACATCGCGGTGCCCAGAGATGGTTAGGATAGGGGCCTCTGCGAGTAAGCCCAGCTCTCCGCTGTCATAGTGTCATGCACCGTCCCCGCTATCTGTACGGTGGTCATCGACTAGAAGGGGGAGCCAGCCCGGAGCAATCATATCCACACGTTGTCCTCAGCGGTCATTTCGCCTCCGGCGTCGCCAGTATTTCTGGTACCAGCAGGTTCTATGAGCATTATGTGGCATTCGTCCGAGGCGCGAGGCTTGTGTTCAACGCCTTTCGGTACGATGATCATATCGCCAGCCGAAAGATGCCTCTCTCCATCCCTGAAATCAACCATCATGTCACCTTCTAGTACCAGGAAGAGTTCATCAGTCTCTGGATGGCTGTGCCATACAAACTCGCCCTTGATCTTCACGAGTTTCACATGGTAGTCGTTCAGTTGCCCGACAATCTTCGGTGCCCAACGGTCCGTGAAGCTAGCCAACTTCTCAGCCATGCTTATGGTGTTCACGTCGAACCTCCGGATGCAGCAAGGTCGGCGACCGTGTTTGACAATTCCTTGAGTGCCCCCTCTTCTAAATCAGCGATCACAAGAAATGTGTCGCTCGCCTTGGCTATTCTTTCGTCAACATCGTCTATCTTTTCCGCCTCCTTGAACAAAAGGCCTATCTCGGTATACATCTCGCCGGCCCTCTGGATCTTCTTGGCGGCGCCCGCCAGTCTGTCGTCCCGCGTTATCTCGGCTGCCTCTTTCAGGAACCTGGAATACATGTAACGGAAACATCCTCCACCGGTTCCTCCGATCTCAAAGAAGATGTATATGCTGAACAGATTCATCCTCAGGTCGTGGTCGTTGAAGGCCGCGGGCCACTTCTTAATCTCCTTTGCCGAATGCCGCAAACCCTTAACACCGATGTTCTTGATCGGCGGGTCGAGAAGAGCCTCAGTGGTCTGCTGGATAGAAGAGCATACATCCTTAGGGGTGGGCGTACGATAATTGCTGAAATCGAATTCCAGGTAGGCGTTCTTCGGAGGGAAAGGCTTGTGAGGAGAGCCCCGTGCTTTCCTGAGCTGCTCCAAGGTCATCGAATGATAGAAGCCCTTCTTTAGTCCGCTTGCCATCTGATCCATATCAGACGCCAGGACCGTATTCTCACCATCATAACCGCAGACGACAAAAGTGTGCCCCCCGAAATGATACTCCTCGGGCGAGTTGAACCACGGGAGATACCCCATGTCACCGAACAGCATGACTGGCTGTTTCTGCTCGAGTCTATCAAGCAGAGACCTTTCTGCCTTCTTGACGCTGGTCGTGGACACAACCTTTATCTTGACCCCGGTCCTGCGGCCCAGGTCATCGAAGAATGTCTTAGTATTCCCGCGACCACCCATGAAGACATAGGTGCTCTCCCCGAACTTCATCCTCCAGTATATGAACCCCATCCCTGCTCCCAGGCCGAGCAGCATGTCCTCTGACAGTGGATGGTTGTGAAACAGGTATATCTTAGCCAGCGCATTGGTCTGGCAATGATACCCGTCCATGGCCGGGCAGTTCTCAAATGGCTTCATGTCCGATCCATTCTTCATGTTCAGCTCCTCTATTCGATTGTATCCCGATGCGCGCTCTTGTCCAAGACCAAAAACCTAACCTCATGCCAGGCTTTACATTTTTTACATTTCCTGCAAAAGCTAATTAGTTAGAGTTTACCCTGAGCCTGTCGAAGGGCCTGACCCCGTGCCGATTCCGGATGGCGCTCGAGCACATCTTGACAGGCCCGATATCACATGTCATCATTAGGCCATTCGGCCCAAGCCGAGCGTTCTTCAGCAATCCGGAAGGAGGTCACAGATGACCGACAAGCCAGTCTGCCCGATAATAGCATGTGCGGCTCTTTTGCTCTTCGTTTTCAGCATTCCAGCAGGCGCCCAAACGTGGACACAAACCGACTGGTCAGGTGGATCAGGGCAGTTGAGCTGGAGTGACAGCACAATGTACTACACAGGGATAGACGTTGATGGTTGGAGGTTCTTAGGCGATCTCAGACTGAGCATCCCTGACGACTCCGGTTGGACCAACACAGGCGATCTCGTGGGAGCTGTAGCTGCTCGGTCGCTCCTCAAGGCTTCGCACGGAGCTCTATACGTGGGAACTCAGGCCGACGGCGATGTATTCAGATCCGCCGATGCCGGGACTACTTGGGTCAACACAGGAGATCTCTTAGGCGCTACTTTCGTCCTGTCACTGATTGAGGCCTCAGATGGAGCGCTGTATGCGGGGACATCAACCAACGGCGACGTTTTCAAGTCCATCGATGCCGGGACCACCTGGGTCAACACAGGCGATCTCGCCGCGGCTTTCAGTGTTCCCTCTCTCCTCGAGGCTTCAGATGGAGCGCTATGCGCGGGGACTGCTCTTAACGGCGATGTGTTCAGGTCCATCGATGCCGGAACTACCTGGGTCAACACTGGAGACCTCGCTGGGGCAACATTTGTCTCATCCCTCCTCGAGGCTTCAGATGGAGCGCTTTATGCGGGGACCCAACCCAACGGCGATGTCTTTAAGTCCATCGATGCTGGGACCACCTGGGTTAACACTGGAGAGCTCGGCGGGGCTGAGAGGGTCTTCACACTCCTCGAGGCTTCAAATGGAGCTCTGTATGCGGCGACATATCCTAACGGCGACATCTTCAAGTCCGTCGATGCCGGAACCTCCTGGGTCAACACAGGAGACCTGGCTGGAGCTACCTACGTTATCTCACTTATCGAGGCCTCAAGCGGGGCATTCTACGCGGGTACAAATCCTGACGGAAATGTATTCAAGTCCGCCGATGCTGGAACTACCTGGGTCAATATTGGAGACCTCGCTGGAGCCACCCAGGTCGACGCACTCATTGAGGATTCAAACGGAGCTATCTACGCAGGGACAGCGCCCAACGGAAACGTCTTCAAGACAGGTTATTGCCTTTCTGGTGAGTTAGTCTCATCTGTCTATGAGACTGGGAACGCGAGCGTCACCTACGGAGTAATGAACTGGAACGAGACCTTGGATGGCCAGACCATAGGCATCCGGGTCAGGACCGACACCCTCCCTGACATGTCCACTGCCATGGATTGGGACACCTGTGCCCCGGTCGTGAACGGCCAGGACATAACTGACCTCACTTCAGTCAACGGCGGTCACGAATACATACAGTACCGGGTGGAGCTGTCAGCCGCCAGGAATGATGCGACTCCGGTACTGCACGATATCGAGATTGAATACACGGTTGATCTGGAAGGACCTGTTCTCCACCCCGCAGTAGCCTCAGATGGGACCACCGCCGCACCAGGAATAGATCACGACGACTATGTTCTGATTACATTTGACCAGCCAACTAACGAACCCTTGATCGATGCCTTGAACATCGACAACGTGCTTGTCCTGTCAGGGGGGCATTCATGGTTGGATGGGTTCAGCAGTATTGACTCGGCCTACTGGAACCCACCTGGCGATATGCTGAAGATTGAGCTGTCAGTCAACGTGAGTCCGCCGACTGTTGCCGTGGGTGACATAATAACCCCCGATGGTGTCACAATAACCGACATATGGGGCAATCCTGCAGTCTATCCAGTGGTCATCACGGGCTCTTTCAGCCCTCCTGGGATAGAGGAGAATGTGCACATGCGAGCGGCAAGAGCCTTTGCCCTCTCGCAGAACGAACCGAATCCCTTCGGTGGCAAGACAACCGTCTCATATTCCCTCCCGTCTGCAACTCACGTGACACTCGAGGTCTATGATCTCAGCGGCAGGCTGGTTGAGACACTCGTCAACGAAACCAAGGGACCAGGTATCCATCGGGCGTCATGGAATGCAAAAAGAAGATCGGCTGGTTTGTACTTCTACATGCTCACAGCCGGCGATTTCGATTGCACCAGGAAGATGGTGGTTATCAACTAGACCGGTACCTGGTTTTATCCTCCCGACGGCCGAAGGATCTCCGACATTCTGCATTTGCCCACGATATCTCGTTTCTGCGTTGAAATCACTGCAGTCTGGCGCGAAAGTTCAAAAGTTGATGCCTGTCCTGAGCGCAACCGAAGGGCCTGACCCCATTGCCGAATGATGCCCGGGAACACCTTGACAAGTCTGATTTGACATGCCACAATCGGATCAGTCGGCGTGCGCCGAGTCTTGTTCGGCGACACATGTTCCCGTTGTCTCTCAAGGGAGGTCACAGATGTCTCGCAGATCAGTTTGCTTGAGAATAACACCTCTGGTCTTGGTGCTTGCCGCTGTGAACATTCCGGCGATGGCCGATCTCTGGACCCAGACCGACTGGTCTGGAGGACCAGGCCAGTTGAGCTGGAGCGATAGCACTATGTACTACACTTCAACGAATATGGAGGGATGGACAAACCCGGGTGATCTCAGACTGCGTGCGCCGAACGACGCTAGCTGGATCAATACTGGGGATTTGGCCGGAGCCCAGGATGCTCGCGCTCTGCTCGAAGGCTCGGACGGAGCCATCTATGCCGCAACTGGGGCTGCTGGTGACGTTTTCAAGTCCGTCGACGCTGGGTCCACCTGGACAAACACAGGCGAGTTGGTCGGAGTCACATATGTCACCTCGCTGATTGAGGCTTCGGATGAAGCCATCTATGCAGGAACAGGCCCCACAAACGGCGCAGTGTTCAAGACTGTGGACGCCGGGACCACCTGGACCGGCACCGGGAACCTTCCAGGGATGAACTGGGTGTGGTCGGTGATTGAGGCTTCGGATGGAGCCATTTATGCAGCAGCAGCCAATGGTGTCGGCGATGATGGGCGAGTCTTCAAATCTCTTGATGGTGGGGCCACCTGGGACAGCACTGGAACGCTGGCCGGGGCCGGGCGGGCCTTGGACATCATAGAAGCCTCAGACGGAGCCATCTACGTGGCAACGGCCTCTGCAGGAGATGTATTCAAGACAGTTGACGCCGGGACAACATGGTCGAATACTGGAGACCTGGCCGGGATAGGCTGGGTCTACGCACTCCTTGAAGCTTCTGACGGAGCCATCTACGCCGGGACCGGACCCAGTTTCGGAGACGTCTTCAAGACAGTCGATGCAGGAAGCAGCTGGGCCAACACCGGAGACCTGGCTGGAGCTCAGTGGGTCTCGTCGCTCATACAGACCTCGGATGGTGCCATCTACGCAGGAACATACGCTGCTGGGGATGTCTACAAATCCGTCGATGCGGGTACGACCTGGGCAAACACCGGCAACCTATCCGGGGCTACCGATGTCCTCTCGTTCATGCAGGCTTCGGATGGAGTGCTGTATGCAGGAACATGGTTTAACGGTGATGTATTAAAGGCCGGTTACTTCCCGTCCGGGAATCTTGTCTCATCAGTCTACGAGTCTGACAACATGAGCGTCACATACGGCATCATGAACTGGACTGAGACAGCTGATGGGGGTACTCTCTTGATCAGAGTCAGGAGTGATACCCTAGCTGACATGTCGACCGCCGTGGACTGGAATAGCTGCCCTGTGGTTGCAAAAGGACAGGATATCTCCGGACTCACCTCCGTAAGCGACCACCACAATTACATCCAGTATCAGTTTGAGTGCTCAACCTACGGGCCTGACATCTCTCCTGTTCTGCACGACGTGACAGTTGATTATGTCGTTGATGTCCGGGGGCCAGTCCCTGATTCTGCCGTCGCGTCTGATGGGACCAACCCGGTTCCCGGCATAGACGCCGACGACTATGTACTAGTCTACTTTGATCAGCCAGCTGCTGACCCCTTCATAGACGCGCTAAATGTTGACTCAGTCCTGGCTCTCTCAGGAGGACATTCCTGGCTGGATGGCTTTGGTGGTCTTGACACAACCTACTGGAATCCGGCCGGTGATAGACTCATGATAAGACTCTCTGTGGAAGTAAGTCCTCCTACAGTCGCAGTGGGTGACACAATCACTCCTGACGGGGTTACCATTGTTGATGAATGGGGAAATCCGTGCACAACTCAAGTAGTTATTACCGGTACATTCACAGCACCCGGGGTCGAGGAGCGGATTTCATCTCGCACTTCCCGGGTCTGGTCTCTCTCTCAGAACAGGCCGAACCCATTTAACGGCGGGACGGTCATCTCCTATACACTTCCTTCCGCCGCCGAGGTTAGACTGGATATATTTGACGTGAGCGGGAGGCTGATCGACACGATTGTCAACGAGACCAGGAAGGCAGGCACCCACCGAGCATCCTGGGATGTGGGCGAAGAAGCTGCCGGAGTTTACTTCTTCAGGCTCAGAGCCAGCACTTTCGAGTGCACTAGAAAGATGGTAGTGATCGACTGAGTAGGAGCAGTGGGCACACCCAGTGCCCGTTACTTCTGACGCGAACATTGAGCCGCCTCGGTGAGGTCTGAGGCGGCTCAATCCTTGAAACCGGAAACCAGGAAACCAAGCCAGGCTTTACATTTCTTACATTTTAGCACAAAAGTTGAAAAGTTGATGCCTGGCGCCGTTCTCACTACTTCATACCAAGCTTCTTGCCCGCTTCGAGAAGCTCCAAGGCTTCCCTGAGACGTCTCTCCCTCGTCTCATCCCGTTTGGCGGAATCGATCCAGCTGACGTAAGCACGTCTATACGAAGGCGCCAGCTGCTTGAAGTTCTCCCAAGCTAGCGGGACAGTCTTAAGTCTCTTCTCAATGTAGCGCGGCAGCTTTCGCTCTGACTGCTTTGGCGTATCGCTACCCTTCGGTGCGGGCGGGCGCTCCAGTCCCTGTGCCGCCAGTAAACCACGCGATTTCATGTTCTGGTATCTTCGACGATTGGTCTCCGACCACACGCTGCGCGGTTTCCGCGGAGTGAACTTCCGAGCATACCGATCATCATCCAGCCTCTTCACGATGCTGTCTATCCATCCGAAACACAGCGCCTCCTCAACAGCCGCATCGTAGCTGATGTTTGCCCTGCCCGTGTGTTTCTTGTAGAACGCCAGCCACACTTCCTTGAAGCTGCCGTGGTTCTTCTTGAGCCACCGCCGCCAACTGGCACGGTCTTTGAAATGGAGTCCCATCTCCTTCATTTTCTATCCCCGGATGCCCTGACTGTCAAGCTTTCTATTCGAACCAGCAAAAAGGATTTGACGCCGGGCGCCCTCCTGAGCTAGACTCGCCGGAACTACCCAGACAACCTGAAGATGAGGACAGGTAAACTGAAATGAGACTGCGCGTGTTCGCAGCGATCATGACGGCCGGAATTCTTGTTGGGTCCTACTGTTCTGCCGAAGGAAGCCCCTTTGAAGTCGGGGCGAAGATCGGCATCAACGGTGCCGGCGTATGGGGGGAAGGTGCTGACGAATGGGGATCGAGGTCGGGCTTATGTTTGGGTGGCCTAGCGGCATACAGAGCCAACAGGCTCTTTGGTGTCCAGGGCGAATTGCTCTACACTCGCAAGGGAGCGCGACTGGAGGGCGCCGATACTACTGAGCTCAGGATAGACTATCTCGAGATTCCGGTTCTCTTCAGGCTGTCCACCGTAGGTGGCGGCAGCTTCTGCTGCATACCCATGCCGGGAGGGCGCCGGACGGATCTGTATTTGGGACCCGCGCTTGGCATCAAGGTTGGCTCCAGCATCAAGACTCAGTCCGGTGGGGTGACCACTGAGGAGGATGCCGATGTCAAGACCCTTGATGTCGAAGCAGCGATTGGGGTCAGCACCGGATACGGCTCGGAGACCTTCTTCGCATTCGCCGACTTCCGGTTCACGGTGGGACTGTTATCGGTCTATACCCTGCCTTCCGGCTCTGACGTAACCAATTACGCTGCCTCCATGGCAATGGGCATAGCCTTCACGAAGTAGGTCCCACCTCCCTGAGCCTGGCTTTACATTCTTTACGTTTTTCTCCGATCGCATCAGAAGTTGAAAAGTTCACGCCTGTCCCCACGGTAGCTTGACAGGGGTTCGGTGCTTCGTATCTTGAATCTGGACTCCGGTCCCTGTGATTTCTGGCATGGGAGGGTTTCAGACAAGGGAGATGAAGCAATGAACGGACAGAAAAAGCCCAGAATCCTAGCTGCTTTTGTGCTTATACTTGCAGCTGGGTCTCTGGTAGTATACAACGGTTGTGCTGCACCTGACGCCAACCACATAGAACATGAAGGAGATTCTGACGTGAAAGACAAGGTTGTGAAGACTGACGCCCAGTGGAGGGAAATCCTGACACCCGAGCAATATCGCGTGACCCGGCAGGGCGGAACCGAATGCGCCTTCACCGGGGCCCTCTACAATCAACACGGCAGAGGTATCTACAAGTGTGTTTGCTGCGGTCAGAAGTTGTTCGAGTCAGACAGCAAGTTCGAATCAGGTACTGGTTGGCCCAGCTTCTTCAGACCGGTCAACAAGGAGAATATCACGGAGCGGACAGACAGAACCCTTGGCATGACCCGAACTGAAGTACTGTGCAGCCGCTGCGACGCTCACCTGGGACACATGTTTCCCGATGGCCCAGCTCCAACAGGACTACGATACTGCATCAACTCAGCAGCGCTGAAATTCGAAGAGGCCGCAAATGAAGCGGATCCACCCGCACTGGAGACAGTGACGTTCGGTGCAGGATGTTTCTGGTGCACTGAGGCGGTCTTCCAGTCCCTGGACGGCGTCAAATCTGTGAAAGTCGGTTATATGGGCGGGGATGTCGAGAATCCGACGTATCAGCAGGTCTGCTCGGGCAAAACAGGGCATGCGGAAGTGGCACAGATCGAATATGACCCCCGGAAGATCTCCTTTGAGAAGCTGATGGACGTGTTCTGGAAAGTACATGACCCTACCACATTGAACCGCCAGGGAGCTGACGTCGGCACTCAGTATCGCTCGGCCGTATTCTATCATACAGACAAACAGAAGGAAGCCGCGATCAAATCGCTTGAAGCTCTACAGAAGAAGCTCAAAGCGAAGATTGTGACGGAGATTACGCCAGCGACCGAGTTCTACGTAGCCGAGAACTACCATCAGGACTACTTCAAGAACAATCCCAATGCCCCCTACTGCCGCACGGTCATCGAGCCAAAGCTGAAGAAGCTCGAATAGACTGTCACCTAAGCCTGGTTTTGCGTTTCTTACGTTTTCGACAGACACCTCGCCGCGTAAGTCAGGATATCTGCGACCGGTAGGCTCAAAAGTTCAAAAGTTCATGCCTGTCCCCAATGCTGGGCGAGGCGGTTGCGGATCTCCTGGATAACAGCGTTTGCATCGGGGATTCTGCCGGGCGAGTCTTTGTTCGTATATACGACACCGCCGCGGAAAGACACTTCAAAGATACCTCCGTGTCCTCCCTTCAATTCAGCTTTGATGCCAAGCGCCTTCTCGATTGCAGCCGCCAGACTGGAGGCCTGCGGATGGAAATCTCATTCAACGCAGTAGGTGATCTTCAGCTCTTCCGATCCACTCAAGTCGCACCCCCCTTGACCGGACACAGTCCGTGTTGTGACCAACTCGAAGAATCTACCACAGGCCCGCGCCAATCTCAAGAGGCTCGCCTTACGTTGCACCTTCGCCAGGTCTTCCCTGTGTAGATTGTGCCGCTCATGTCGGGATACGCGCTCTTCCCCGTTCACTCTGACCGGCGCAGTCCCCACATCCGCGATTCCTGGGCCACCCAGCCAAAAGCAAGAACCTGTCCCCGACTCTTGACAGCGCTGTGTTTTCCTGCGACAATCGGTGCCTGAGAGGCGCGGGGGAGCTGTCATTATGGGCGACTTCGCCACTGAACAACACACATCGCTGATGACAAGGGGGTAGCACAGATGTCACGGATATCCGTATCCTTGAGGGGATCACTCGTACTTGTCTGGTTCGCAACCATGGTTACTGCAGTCGGAGCTGATGTTTGGACG
>Ga0180438_10012004_pt1 | contig 10367 bp, 8 predicted proteins | sample SS_ome_12_FD_132455 | JGI IMG/M metagenome (GOLD analysis project Ga0180438, IMG submission 132455) | Hypersaline lake sediment archaeal communities from the Salton Sea, California, USA - SS_3_D_2 metaG | ecosystem: Environmental > Aquatic > Non-marine Saline and Alkaline > Hypersaline >... | reverse complement strand
GAGCAGCTGGCTGCCGAAAGTCAGGCGGTCGGGACCCGAGGCGCAAATGACGTCAAGGAGTTGAATGTTACCCTGTGGGCCGTTCAGCAGCGCGGCGACGCCGAGTTCTCCAAGCTCATGGCCGAAGCGCGAAGCATAACGGATTCGCAGGAGGCGCTTGCGCTGCAGATCGACGCCCAGATCGACGCAGCACGCCGGTCACTGGACGCCGAACTCACCAAGATCGTCAACACGATACAGTCAGCGGAGCGGATCGCGCAGGCTGACCATCAGGAAGGTATGACGCAGGCGACAGTCGTGCAGCAGAAGACGGACGCCGAGATCGGACGACTCAACGCGCAATTCGCGATGGCATATTCGATTTCCAAAGCCCAGATCGAGCGAGACAAGGAACTGGCTCTTAGCCAGAACCTGCGCGGCGAAGCGGCCTGCGACAGACTGACTGCCGACGCCAACACAATGAGGCTCTGCGGCAACGCAGACATCGACGCTCGCACCGCGACTGCTCAGGCGGATATGAACATCATCCTGGCCTCCAACGCGGCCAAGCGCGAATCGGCACAGGTATACCTTGACGCCGTCAAGGCCCGTTTCAATGCCAGAGTCCAGCAGGTCAAGGCCGAAAGGATCATCGCACGGGCCGGCGAGGACAACATGATGGCCATGAAGCGGACGGACCTTTCGGCGGCTCTTGCAGAGGCTGCGGCGGCCCGCGAGGATTCGGTCCGCAAACTCGCTGAGCTCAAACACCGGCAGGCTGAGCTTCAGACCGCCTCGCTGGTCAACTGGTCCGACCGGCTGGCCATGGTCAAGCAGGGCGGTTTCGAGTTCCCGGAACTGGATCTTGATATGCCCTCAAGGCCACGCGTGGAAACGCCGGCGCCTCAGCAGTCCACCATACGGCGGACCGTTGATTGGCGAGTCGACGAAACCAGGTAAAACCAATATCAGCCAAAACCAGGCAGGGCGGATACGCAGTGTCCGTCCTGCCTTTCTTTTTGTCCCGGATGGTGCCCTGCGGGTTTCTGCCGGCACCGCAGAGATTTCCGTTATCGGGACTTCCACTTCTCACGATGTTTAAGTAGAATACCGCCCGCAAGCCCGGACCGGTTGCGGGCATGTAAACAGGTGGTCTGTTTTTAAGGAAACGAGCAAAGACATGGGACATGAGAGTGCACAGAACTGCGGCAAATCGAAGTACCTCTGCGGCAAACGCATACTTCCGAAATCCGTCTCCGAGACGACGAATATCGTGGAACTTGTCGACAGCATGGACGCATTCAATGGGGGTCGTCTCCGGGCGGCATGTCATCTGCTTCGCGACAGGTATTCGCAGCCGGACGTTACTATCGGCATGAGCATCGCGGGGGCGCTGACGCCCGCCGGCATGGGCCCGTCGGCGATCATACCGCTGATGAACCACGGTTATGTCGACTGGCTCACCGCCACGGGAGCCAACATGTACCACGATCTCCATTTCGCGTTCAACATGCCCATGCACCGGGGAAGCCACGTCGTAAACGATGCGGACCTGCGGGACAAGGGCATAACACGAATTTACGATATCCTGTTTGACTATGAAGACGTGTTGATGGAAACCGATCGGCGGCTGCGCCACATACTGCTCCGGCCGGAGTTTCAGAAGGAAATGGGCACGCAGGAGTTTTATCATCACCTCGGCAAAGTCGTTGACGAGCGGGAGCGGGCGGCCGGGCTGGGCCAGGTCAGTGTGCTGGCCGCTGCATACCGAAACGGCATACCGGTATTCACATCCTCGCCGGGCGATTCCACCATCGGGATGAACATCGCGGGTTTGGAACTGCTTGCCGAAGCTTCGGGTCTGACCGATCACTTCAAGCTGAAGATCAACCCCAGCATCGACGTTAACGAATCGACCGCGATCATACTCAACGCCAAGCGCTATGAGAATGGCAAAACGGCTGTGCTGCTGATCGGCGGCGGAAGCCCGAAAAACTTCATGCTGCAGACCGAGCCGCAGATTCAGGAAATACTGATGATACCTGAAGTCGGTCAGGACTACGACATAAACGTAACGGACGCCCGACCCGACACGGGGGGCTTGTCGGGCGCGCCGCCAAGCGAAGCGGCAAGCTGGGGAAAGATCGACCCGTCCAAGCTCGATGAGACGGTTACGGCATACATGGATGTGACCGTCGCGCTTCCGATCATGGCAGCCTACGCCGTTCAAACCGCAAAGCCCAAGAAGCTTAAGCGGCTCTATGAACGACGGGCCGAACTGCACGAAAAGCTCATCCGGTCTTACCTGGAGAACAACAAGGAAGTGGAAACCCTCCGAGACATTATGCGGAAGCTCACTGCCTGATACGGAAAAGGAAGAGATGAAGCTCAAATCGTTTGAACTTGCAAAGAAGCACGGTACCCCTCTGTTTATCATCGATCATCAGCGGATAAGGGAAAACTACCGTATATTCAAAGAACACATGCCCCGTGTGCAGGCCTATTATGCCGTGAAGGCAAACTCCAATCAGGAGATCATCCGAACGCTTTTCGACGAAGGCGCCAGTTTCGACGTGGCATCATATAACGAATTCATGCAAGTGTATGAGTACATACGCCACTTCGAGCCCGACGATAAAGATTTCTACATCTGGGATAAAATAATCTTTTCGAACACCATCAAGGATAAGGATACGTTAAGCAGAATACGGCAGTACAAGCCCCTCGTGACATACGACAACGCCGACGAACTGCGAAAGATCAAGGCATACTGCGATACCGCGGGCGTAGTGCTGCGGCTGCGCGTGCCTGACGTTGGCTCGCAGGTCGAGATGAGTTCCAAGTTCGGCGCCGAGCCCGGCGACGCACGTGCGTTGATAGATCAGGCATTCGACCTGGGGCTGGTCGTCGAAGGCCTTAGCTTTCACGTAGGCAGCCAGTGCACAACTTTCGACAATTACACGGCAGCACTGGGCATTGTCCATGAGGTGCTCTCCGAGGCGCGCAGGCGCGGCCGGAGGATCGGTATCGTCGATATTGGGGGTGGGTTTCCCGCCCCTTACGATGCGCGCGTGCCGCATTTCGCTAAGCTGGCGGCGGTGATCGGCGCCGAGTGCGACCGCCTGTTCGATGACGACGTGGAGATCATCGCGGAACCAGGAAGATTCATGGTCGCAACCGCAGCCGTGCTTGTTTCGGAGATCATCGGCAAAGCGCGTCGCGACGGCAAGGTGTTCTATCACATCAACGACGGCATCTATCACACGTTTTCAGGCGTCATCTTCGACCACTGGATCCCCGAATTTCAGGCGTACAAGGAAGGAAGAACCGAGGTATGCGCCGTCGTGGGACCGACATGCGACAGCTTCGACAAGATCACGCTTTCGGCGCAATTGCCCGGAGACCTCGAGATCGGCGACTGCCTCTACACCGAGAACATCGGCGCGTACAGTATCGCCTCGGCCACCAGATTCAACGGCTTCGAAGGCGCCAGGGTCCTGCACATCAATAACTGAAACTGAATGTGTGGCGAGAGTATTCGCGCTGATCCGCGCGAGTCTTCCGCACGAAAAATCCCGCTGTGTCAGGCCACCGTAATCGAGCTGTCCAGGTAGACGTCCTGGATCAGATTCAGCAGTTCGACCCCCTCCTTCATCGACCGCTGGAACGCCTTTCGTCCGCTGATCAGGCCGAGCCCGCCGGCGCGTTTGTTGATCACCGCGGTCCGCACCGCCTGCGCCAGGTCGTTCTTGCCCGACGCCCCGCCCGAGTTGATCAGCGGGCAGCGACCCATGTAACAGCAGGCGACCTGATAGCGCGCCATCTCGATGGGGTTGTCCTCCGGGATCAGCTCGTCGTAGACGCGCTGGTCCGTCTTGCCGAACTTGAGAACCTGGAACCCGTGATTCGATTCGGGGAGTTTCTGCTTGATGATGTCTGCCTGAATTGTCACGCCCAGATGGTTGGCCTGCCCCGTCAGATCGGCGGCCACGTTGTAGTCCGCCTCACTAGTTTTGAAGGCGCTGTTCCGCAGATAGCACCAAAGCACCGTAACCATCCCGAGATCATGCGCGATCTCGAACGCCTCGGAGACCTCCGCGATCTGCCGGTTTGACTCCGCCGATCCGAAATATATCGTTGCCCCGACGGCCGCGGCCCCCAGATCGAACGCCTGCTCGACCGAACCGAAAAATATCTGGTCGTACTTGTTTGGGTAGGTCAGCAATTCATTATGATTAAGCTTGACTATGAACGGAATGCGATGAGCATACTTCCGCGAAACCGCCCCCAGCACACCCAGCGTCGACGCAACCGCGTTACATCCCCCTTCGACGGCGAGCTTGACGATATTGGCGGGGTCGAAGTACTCCGGATTAGACGCAAAGCTCGACCCGGCCGTATGCTCTATCCCCTGGTCGACCGGCAGAATCGACACATGCCCGGTCCCGCCAAGACGGCCGTGTCCCAATATCGCCTGAAAATTCCGCAGCGTACCCGGTTTCCGGTCCGTCTGTGATACCACGCGGTCGACAAAATCGGGCCCACAGGGATACAGAAGGTCCTTGCTGAAGCCCCTCGCCTTATAGTTGAGCAGCGCATCCGCCTCTGCCCCCAGCAAATCGTAAATCTTCTGATTAGCCATCCTCGTGCCCTTTCCCCATGCGAAGTTTCAATACATCTTTTCGGCCTGATGCCTCGCCGTATCCAGCAGTTTCCGAGCCTCATACTATCCCGAGTCGGTTGACGAACTCGGCTGCTCGTTCATGGCTCAACCTCGACGTCCGGATACACTTCTCAAAAGAGTTCTCACCGAGCATGCACCGGTCGCGATCTGGTTAATCCGGCTTCTTCAGCTCCTCGACGTTCGGCAGGTCCTTCAGCGAGCTGAGCCCAAAAACATCGAGAAATCGCCTGGTAGTGCCGTACAGCATCGGTCTTCCGAGCACCTCCGCCCGCCCAACGATCTTCACAAGCCCCTTGTACATCAGGTTGCGAATGACCTCGCCGCTGGCCACGCCGCGGATCGCCTCGATGTCCGCACGAATCAACGGCTGCTTGTACGCAATAATCGCCAGCGTCTCCAGTGCCGCCTGCGTAAGCTTGTTGTCCGTCCGGACGCGCACCAGCTTCCGCAGCCACGGATTGTAAGCCGGCAGCGTCATCATCTGGAACCCGCCCGCGATCTCCTCTATGCGAAACGCGCAGTTCGTCCGGGCGTATTTCTTGTTGAGGCTCTTGACGCTTCGTCTAACCTGCTTCGTCGAACCCGCTTCCACCACGCTCACCAGACGGGAAGGCGTCATTGGCTCGTCGGCAGCGAACAGAATGGCCTCGACCACCGAATCCATATCGGTCATCACCTCGCCGTCCGAGTCGTCATCTTCATCGCCCTCTTCGGCGTCATCCTCAGCGCCATCTTCAGCGGCCTCTTCGGCGCCATCATCGCAACCGCTGCAACTCCCGACCCCCTCGAGCATCTCCTCCCCGTCCTCGTCAACTGAAGCTTCCTCGACGAGTCCCTCCACAAGCTGATCGTCAGACACTTCCTCGACATCCTCCTCGTGCAGGGACTCCGGCGCGTCCCCCGCGGCCGCGAGCGCTTCCTCGGAAGTCGCATCGTCGGACTGAGGCATCCGAGCCGGATCCATTCCGATTTCCTGCTGTGTCATATCGTCTTCCAAACAAACGGGTCCCTGTCTTTGGTGCTTTGCCGTATTGTTACGCCTTTGAGCCCCTTTTTCAATTGTTTTGCCAGATTTTTCAGCGCGAAACGCTCGGATACAGTATGCGACAGGCATATACACGTCAGCCCGGCTTCTTGTGCGGCCAGTGCCTGGTGGTGTTTCAGTTCGCCCGTCAGATACAGGTCGCATCCGCGCTCTATGACGACATTGACCAGCTTGCCGCAGGAACCCGCACAAACCGCCGCGGTCCCGACTGTCCGTTTCTGATTGCCTATGATCCCCGCCACAGTCGCGCCGGTCGCCTCCTTTATGCGCTCCAGCAGCTTGTCCAGCGACTGCGGCTCAGCAAGCCGGCCGATCCGCCCCAGCCCCAGCGTCGTCTCCATATCCCAATGCCGCACGACGTCGAACGCGGGCGTCTCATAAGGGTGCGCCTTGCGCATCGCGGCAATCACCCCCGCAACTTTGCCCGCGCAAACCACCGACTCGAACCGTATCTCCTCCACCGTCTCGTACCTGCCCTGTTCGCCGATCGCCGGGTCCGCGCCTTCCCGCGGCAAAAACGTGCCCGTCCCCGCGACGCGGAACGAACATTTGGCATAATTGCCGATCTGGCCGGCCCCGGCTGCGTGCATCGCCTCCGCTACCTTGTCGATTTCAGCCGCCGGTACGAATGTTATCAATTTATAGAGCGGGCCCGCCGGATCATCAACGTAGTCCCCCAGCGGCGTACAGTCGCCCAGCCCCAGAACATCGGCCAGCGCGTCGTTCACGCCGCCCGCCGCCGTATCGAGCGAAGTGTGGATTGAATAGACGCCGATACCAGCCTGAATGAGGTCGTACACGACCTGATTCGGCCCGTCGGCCGTGATCTTCTTGAGCCCGTCCCAGATTACCGGATGATAGCTTATTATAAGCTCCGCTCCGTAAGTCCTGGCCTCGGCCACCACCTCCCGCGTGATGTCGATGGTTATCAGTATGCGGGCGATCTCGCGGGCCGGGTCGCCGATCAGAAATCCCACGTTATCCCATCCCTGCGCAAGCTTCAATGGTGCGATCTTCTCGATCTCAGCAACGATCTGATCTATCTTCATGCTTCCTCCGTCATTGTGCGGCAATGTACTCGTTGAACATCTTCAGCAGGCGTTTCGTAACCGCGCCGGGTTTGCCCGTGCCGACCGTGTGTGCTTCCACAGCGACCACCGGCAGGATCAGCATGACCACGTTCGTCAGGAACACCTCCTGTGCCCCCAGCAAATCGTGAATGGTAATGTCCTTCTCCTCAAATGCCACACCCGCCGCCGCGGCCAGTTCGCATACCGTCTTCCTGGCGATCCCCGGCAGCACGCCTGCCGACAATGCCGGCGTCAGGACCACACCGTCCTTCACGATGAAAACATTGCTGATGCAGCCCTCCGCAAGCCTGTTGTCCGTCGTAAACCACAGGGCCTCCGCGGCAAGCTTGCGGTGCGCGGCATTGAGCACCAGCAAACGCGATGCATAACAAGTGCTCTTGTGCCCGCTCAGTGGGTCCATGGCATTCTGCCGCGCATCCGTAAGCACGACACGTACGCCGTTGTCGTAGTACTCCGCGGGATACGGCACAAAATCAGTGGCTGTAATCAGCAGGGTCGCGTTCGTTTCGCCCTCCGGGCGGGGCGGGCCGTTTGTCAGCGTCAGTCGCAGCCTTGCATCCGACAAGCCGTTGGCCTCCAGCAGCCCTGATACTGCCTCCACAATTTGCTTCTTGTCGTACGTGTGTATTATTGACAGCGCCTTCGCACTGGCGAAGAGCCGCTGCACGTGGTCCTCGATGCGAAATACCTTTCCCCCGCTGCACCGCATCGTCTCGAAGAGCCCCATTCCGTACAGAAAGCCGCTGTCGTTGTACGGTATCGCCGCATCCGCCGCATCAACAAGCTTGTCGTTCAAAAAGACCTTAGCCATAACTCCCCTGACATCAGTTGTACTCCTGCACAGCCGCTATTCCCGCAACAAGCGCCCGCGCCTTCGTGATAGTCTCTTCCCACTCGGCGTCCGGGTCCGAATCGGCGACAATCCCGCCCCCGCTCTGGACATAAGCCTTGCCGCCCGCAATGATAACCGTGCGTATCGCTATATTCAAGCACGCACTGCCGTCCAGCCCGATCCAGCCGATGCTGCCCGTATAAACGCCCCGCCGGGTCGGTTCGAGTTCCTCGATTATCTGCATCGCGCGTATCTTTGGCGCGCCGGTGATCGAGCCGCCGGGAAACGTCGCCCGCAGAATATCCGCAAAATTGCAGTCGGGCCTGAGACGGCCTTCGACAGTCGCCGCCGCGTGAAAAACCGTGGGATACGACTCGATGCTGCGGGGCCGGGAAACGCGGCGAGTGCCCGCAATGCAGATGCGGGCAAGATCGTTTCGCTCGAGGTCGATTATCATGTTGAGCTCCGCCTGATCTTTCTCGCTCCGCACCAGATCGACGAAATTCGCGTTATTGGCCCCATTATCGCAGCGTGAGGCTACTCGTGGACGAGTGCCCTTGATGGGCCGCGTCGAAATCATTCCGTCTCGCACCGTCAAAAACATCTCCGGCGACGCGCTGACGATTGAAAAACCGCCGCCGTTTAGGTATGCCGCATACGGGCTGGCATTATGGCGGTTCTGCCAGTGGTAGAGATCAACCGCCGGCCTGTCGTACGCGCATACGAACCGCTGTGAAAAGTTTATCTGGTAGACGTCCCCATCGTATATGTGTCGCCTGATCCGCTCCAGCGCGCCATAGTAATCCTTGCGGCTCATGTTGCAGTCCACGCGCGACACATCCACCGCCCCAGGATCGCCTTCTTTTATCTCCGGCACGGGCGTGCCGCCCGCCTCTCGCAGCAGATCAAGCAGCCCATCGAGTTTGGCGTCCTTCGGCTCCTCATCGCCCGGCAGCTCCACCGCCACAAGCCACCATCGCCGTTCCAGCCGATCATAGCATATTGCGCGATCATAAAAACAAAGGCGTATCAGCGGCATCTGAAGGTCGTCAACCCCGGTTGCGGGCACGTCCTCGATGAACCTGCCGAGGTCGTAACTGAAGTAACCGATCCATCCCCCGCAAAACATGGCCCTCGGTGCATCCGTCTGCGCATGTGTCTCAACTGCGTATCGGCATAGTTCCGATTGCAGCCGCCGCAGCGGATCGGGCTCGCCCGCAAAGCATTCCAATACCTCCCGCGGCTCGGCGGCCCACACGCTGAAACGGTTCGCCTCGCAATCCGCCTCGTTGCCCCCCAATATTGAAGCACAAGGCAGGGCCGCAAAGATCACCGTAACCGCCTCCGGCCTGACCTCCGCCTTCAAACTCCTGCAGTGCAGTCGGACCATTTGCCGCCCCGCCGACGGACAGGACTTGCCCGACACAAGAGTCATGGCTGCCGCACCTCGTCCAGAGTCTCGATGACACGTACCGATGCCGATGCGCCAATGCGGTCGGCCCCCGCCGATATCATCTCCAGCGCCCGTTCCGCCGTGCGAATCCCCCCCGCGGCCTTGATGCGGCAGTTCGACGCGCTCTCGGCCATCAGTCTGACCGCCTCCACGCTCGCACCGCCCTGCGCAAGCAGCCCCGTGCTCGTCTTGATAAAGTCCGCGCCCGCCTTGTCGATCAGCCCGCACGCAAATGCAATTTGCCCGTCGCTAAGCGCAGCCGACTCGATAATCACCTTCAGCAGCACGTGCGGCCGCATCTTCCGGCACTCGTGCAGCACCGAAGCCACGTCCGTAACCAATCGCCTCGCATCACCCTCGACTATCGCCGACAGGTCCGCCACCATGTCGATCTCGTCGGCCCCCGCCATTATGACCTCGCGCGCCTGCCGGGCCTTGATCGCCGGCGAATCGGCCCCCAGCGGAAACCCTGCCAGCCCAACTACCCGTACCTTTTCCTCACGCAGGATGTCCACCGCCAGTGCCGTCCACCTCGGCAGCACGCACGCCGCGTGAAAACCATACCGCACGCATTCCTCGCAGAGCCGTTCGATGTCGGCCCTGGTTGCCAGCGGATTCAATAGCGTGTGATCGATGTACGCCGCCAGTCCCGAAGGACTCAACGACGCGGGTTGTGCATGCTCAGGTTCTGCCTGTCTCTCCGGGCACATATCATGTCTCCGCCATTGCGTATTCGGCCTTGAAGAACTCCGCCGCCTCTGCCATCGTCGAAAAAACCCGTGTAGCCGTCTGCGTCACGAACACCGACGGCCCCGCCGGCGCAGTCCACACAACGTAAACGTCCTTCGCGGCCTCGTGCGCGTGCTGCAGCTCGCGCTCCACACCGCTCGAGATCGCCGCCCGCCCGTCCGGCAGACCGGGTATACAGCTTATGATCATCTCCGATTGGTCGATCAGTGCGAAATCGCGGGCGTAAATCTGACTGTTGATGTCGCCGCGGATCTGCACCACCTCCCTCGCGTCGAACCGCACGGCCCGCCCCAGCGCGCTCACCTCGATGTGCTTCCTGCCATCGCTGATCGCCTCCGCCGCATAGACCGGCAGGTAAGCCTCCTCCAGATCCGCCGGATCGAAGCAGGTAAACATCTCCTTCATCCGCCTGCGAAAATCGGCAATCTCCGCCACCGCCGCGGGCTGGTCCATAACGTGTGTCATCGGAAAGCTCAGGTAAGCCTTCTTGCGCTGCGGCTCGAACGCCAATCGGTAAAATGTCTCCGTCGTCG
>Ga0180438_10012002_pt1 | contig 10370 bp, 11 predicted proteins | sample SS_ome_12_FD_132455 | JGI IMG/M metagenome (GOLD analysis project Ga0180438, IMG submission 132455) | Hypersaline lake sediment archaeal communities from the Salton Sea, California, USA - SS_3_D_2 metaG | ecosystem: Environmental > Aquatic > Non-marine Saline and Alkaline > Hypersaline >... | reverse complement strand
TATGGTTATGTCACTAAATACCAGCGGAACAAGTTAGGGCTGGAAAAGTCGCATATTAACGATGCATTTGTCATTGCTGGAGGCACAACACAAACACGCTGTAGACCTTATGAAGTGATTCAAGTGAGGCGAAATAATCGTTCTATCCAAAAGAATAGAAAAGGCTTCAAACCATCTATTAGAAGACAGAGGTACGAGTTACAGCCACAAGACCTTGTAACCTATGAGGGTAGAATTTATCGCGTAATAGGTGTTCATTGTCTTGGAAAGCGAGTTATATTAAAAAATGTTAATGGAAAAGACAAAAGCGTAGCGATTAAAAAAGCGGAGTTGGTTAAATATGGTAAAGGATTATTATTTACCTTCAAAAACAATTAATATACGCAATTCCTCCCCCCAACAAGTTGAGGGGTCTCCTTGCGGTGGTAAGTAATGAAACTACATCCATTAATTATAGCGCATAACTGTGGTTATATTGGCTATAACGAAGAATGCTATTCGTTAGAGGCTACTAGGAAGGCTTACCAAGAATGTGATTACTTAGAGATTGATTTAATACTAAAACAAATCAATGGAGAAAAAAAATGGTGGTATTTTCACGAAGGGATTTTCGGTGGTGAAGGTCGGGAGAACGGGATCTCCATCGATCAGTTTTTGAATGAGTTTAAGGCCGTTGCAAATGAGATGAATTCAAAACCAAAAAAACCAGGTCTATTCTTAGATCTCAAAGAACATCTTGATCGAGATGGTGTCAATGAGCTAATGAATTATCTTGGTAATAAATATGAAAACAATATAATTCCTACTGGTACACCTCTAATGATCTACACGGGACGAGATGCACTTCAATCCGTATTTCGAGACACAACACGTCATTTTTTGAAGTGGCTACACAATAATCAAAATTCATTGATGTTGAATTCCAGATATTGTCCAAAATTAACAATCGTGACGAGAGAAGTTGACGTGGAGAAAGTAGTCAAAGGCAAAATAAGGGCGGCTTTGAATGATTCCGGAAAAAAATGGTTCTGGGACAGTTACAATAAGAAGGTCTGGTGGAGCTTCAATCCACATCCAAGTTGGCTTTACAAATATTTCCATAAATACTTCAAACATGAGTATCAAATCTTTGAAAAGAGCATCACACTCATTCCTTGGTTTACTAAAAGAGAGGAAACGGAAGAGGAATGGATAAAAGTCATTCTTACAATACTTAAAAATTACTGGTTATATAAGAGTACCTGCAGCAAAACTGGAACAATGCCAACCCCAGCTTCTTGGGGAATCATTACGTATAAACCGAATGAATTCATAGACTTTGTCAATAATTTATCCTTTGATGATATCTAATAGGTTATTAGCCACTGTTTCATTTTAGACTATCAATCAAATCATCAATTTCATCATCATCATCATCAAATAAGCGTGGAGCTTCTTTTTCCAAAAGATTCTTAGAAAGTACCAAATTATTTCTTAAAAGCAGCAAACGTAACAAAATCAGTTAGTCTTGTACTTCTTAACTACAAATTCTAAATGTTTTTTGGCAAGCTTATGGTCAGGATTGATTTTCAACACCCTGCTGTAACATTCAAGCGTTTTTTTATATTCTTCTATTGAGAAATAGGCAAATCCCATTTTGAACCACGACCCTGCATGCTTAGGGGCGATCTCTATAACTTTTTGATAACTTTCAAGCGCACTTTTGTATTTGCCTAAGCTACTATAAACTATTCCTAGGTTGTACCAAGCAATCGCATATTCAGGATTGAGTTCCACGGCCTTATGATATGATTCAAGCGTTTTTTCGTACATTTTTAGTTTGAAATAAGCGTTTCCTATGTTATGCCATATTTTATATAATTCTGGTGCAATCTGTACTGCCTTATTATATGCTTCTATAGCGTTTTGGTATTGTTTTTGCTCAAAATACGCATTTCCTGTTTCAAGATGACCATCTGCAGATACCATTCTCGCGAAACCATTTTCTGAAAATAATGCTTTTTGTTGTTGTGAATATTTCTTAAGGGTTGCATCCAACTTCCTTTTAGAACGTTCATAGTCTGGATTAATTTCCAAAGCCATTTCATGACACTTAATTGCTTGAAAATAATCACCTATTCTCCTATAAGCTACACCCATGCCGTACCATGCTGAAACGAATGTAGAATTAAGTTCCACAGATTTTTGATAAGAATCAATAGCATTGGTATACTCATTCAACTTATAGTATGCTTCTCCCATGTTACACCATATTCTATGTGCATTTGGAGTGCTCTTTACCACTTTTTTGTATTCTTCTATTGCATTTTGGAATTGTTTGTTTTCAAAATACACATTTCCTTTCTTAAGAGGGTCTTCTGGTGTAATACTTGTTGAATTGTCTGATAAAAGCTTAAGTTTTTCTGGTGATATAAATTCATCTTCTCTTTCGAGTTCGCTCTTTATCTCTCCCTGGTTCTCCTTTTTATCCTCTTGATATTGTGAATATTTCTTGCGTGCCTCTTCTAACTTATTTTGGGCAAGATCATAGTTAGGACTGATTTCTAAAGCCTTTTCATAGCACTCAATTGCTCGCGAATGTTCACCTAAGCCCTCGTAAGCCACTCCCATGTTATACCGTACGCGTGCATGCTCATAATTGAGTTCCAGGGCTTTTTGATAGGAGTCAATCGCCTGCTCGTACATGCTTATCTCAATATAGGCTGCACCCATATTACTCCAAGTTAATACATGCTTAGGATTGAGTTCCAGGGCTTTTTGATAAGAGCCAATCGCCTTTTTGTGCTCACCTAAACTGTGATGAATGATCCCCATGCGGTTCCATGCATCTGTAAACTTTGGATTTATTTTTATAGTTTTTCGACAGCATTCAAGAGCCTTGGTATATTCACCAAGTTGTCCAAAAGCGCCTGCCATATTATTCCAAGCTAATGCATATTCGGGCTTGAGTTCCACTGTTTTTTGATAGGCTTCAATCGCTTTTTTGTATTCACCTAAACTGTGGTAAGCAACACCTATGCCATTCCATGCCAAATGGTAGTTTGGATTGGTCTCTACTGCCTTCTCGAATTCTTTTATGGCATTTTTGTGACGACCTTGTACCAGATAATTGTCTCCTGTTTCGAAATACTCCTCTGACGTCTTATTAATGAGCGTTTTCATTGCCCCCTTCTACTATTATTAATCTAAGTGAACTACTACTTAATCAATTTAATTGTTTCCTGTACCATCTGCCCCTTAACAGGGAACATTTTAAAAACTCTATGGACAGTTCAGTGCGCGTTTATTATCCTCTTAAGATATAAAACTAAAGAACTCTATTTCTTTTTAAAGTTCTGGAAAATATCTCCACAAAACTTTTTAGAGACCGCGTTTCAGATTATCATATTACTTACATATGTTAAGCTTTCTTTGTTTCCTATTGCAAACGAATACCAGATTAAGTTCAAGAAAATCAGATTCTACTAGAATTAAAGGAATCTAACCTCAGATATGAGTTCAAATAGAAGAGAAACTGCGAGAAGGATGTGACCGATATCAACAGTATTTCCGAACCATATAGTGCTTTTGACGGCATGATTGAATATATATTACGACAACAGTTCATAGACAAAGAAAAAATTCTCGACAGAACTAAAAAACTCAGTATTCATATCCCTGGGTCTGAAAACGTCATAAAAAAAACTGGCGATATTTTTAGAAACTCATTACAATTAGCTACGGAAGGAAAATGGGAAGACTACCTTGCTTATACACTGGAAAACCTACAGATGAAAGATGATTTTAGTATTATTTTGGAAAATTTCAAATCAGAGCATCAAAAAGGCTCCTTGCCAAATCAAGAAGGTTCAGTTCTTCCTTATTCGGTTGTTTTTTTGATTCTAATTAAAGAGATCAAAAAACTCATCCAAGATAGAATTTATGATGAGTTATATAATAGAATAGGGCAGATCCTTTCAGAATGCGGTATTTGTGATAAAAACCCATCTCGTGGATATTTGGATTCAATGGTCTCTACATATGGACCACAATTCAGCCTAGTTCTCAATTTAGAGATATTACACTATTTCAGCAGAGTTCTAGATGAAGAACTAGATTCTCTTGATAAGATCATAAAGGAACGGTTTAATGAACTGGTGAATATGATTAAAAAAGAGGACGAATCGTAAAAAAACAATTCAACCTATTTTTGTTTTTCTGTCGTTTCTATTCAGTTAAAAAGTCAAAGAAACGATCTTTGTGATTACAGATCAAGAACTGCTATGATTGGCATGATAAACAACAATATCTTTGTTAAGAGGATTTACACTAGCAGCATAACCATTTGTTGAGGTTATTTTTTCAATTATTCTCTCAAACGCTTTGTGGTTTTTTATGTTCTTAAGAACGATTTTGTCATGGAGTTCTAACAAATCCAGTAGAAATCGGGTGCAGATGCCCTTTCCTTGAAACGCTGGTTCGATTTGGATGTCATCTATGAGTAATCTTCCACCATTTCTGAAGGTATAATAGCCTACGGTCTTACCACTGTCAATAATGTCTTCTATCATTTTAGATTTCACCAGAATGCGAGAATTTAGGCTTTAATTCACGCTTTATTCGTTCTCCAAAAAATTCGCGTAAACACATCGCTTTCATAGATGCTATAGTTGGACTTTAAAGCTAAGATGTAATTGCTCTTTCTTGGATCTCAGGGTAAGTATGCCGTATCAATCTTGATATTTAAAGATTCTGGTAACGTCATCCTTCATTTTATAGACTATAACGAATGCGTAATTTTTCTAAACACGTGCTATTAACATGGGATATATTTCTAGTCTAAGAAACCCTGTATTGCTTTTGAATATAATTAGATCTTCAATAATCTTTATGATTCGAGCGTAAATGTAACAACGGCACCCTCATCAATTTCTTCAATTTCTGTGATCTCAGCTTTTACTTTAAGTTCTTCTAGCAAGAACCTAAAGTCATCAAGGTAGTCGTAAAACCCGCAAGTATAGCAGAAATGTCCAGTAAACTCAATTCTAAAGTTACTATTATCGATTGAGATTAATCTAGCTATAACTTCAGGAGTTCGATATTTGTTATATTCTTCGATCGTTTTCTTTAGTACTTTTTCCAATGACTGCTTATTCAAAGAGATGCCTCAGCTATGATCTAAGTAATATATAGGTTCTATTACATCATACTTGAGAAGTGTGAATAAATTTAAAGACAATTATGTTAACATCAAGTTATGAATCTTTCAGAAGGTCAAATATTAATTATTGGTGGTGGAGAGGTCGGATATAACGCACTCACGTTTTGCAAGAAGAATAATTTTTCAGTTTTAATAGTTGATAGTAATCCAAATTGCAGAGTTCGCTCAGAAGTAGATTTTTTTGTAATAAACCATGATTTTGATCAAATTAAACGAATTCAAGCAGGTAAGTCAATTTTATTTGTCATTGATGAAAGCTTAAATGAATTACTCAGTCTACTTCAAAGATTCGAGTTTGAATATATCATTCCAGCGATCCCAATACATGCAATGGCGAAATTAACATATGTTTACTTAAAGCAAAAGGGTATAGAGGTAAATCCATCGCCCAATTTGATTCAATTAATTAAGAAAAGAATTGACCCAAGTTTAATGCACAATTATAATCAAAAAGAAGGAATAATAGTTGCTAGTTTTATGCCTCATGGTCTAGAATGTGCTCCAAACTGTTGTGAATCGATGGAATGTCCAGTTACTGGAATTGAAAAATTAAAACCCCTACATGAAATACTCAAAGATGCTTGTAATGGATTTTCAGCAAAGATATTGGTCAGTAAGCAATTACAGGCAGATTTAGGAGGCATTCCAGGAACTTCGGTTGAAGAATTATTTAGGTTTCTAGATTTGATGAATAAACAAATAATTGTGGGTACAGCGTGTATTTGTCATGGAATTATTAACGCTTTTGAATTCTGAGAATCGAAGAAACTAATTTAATCTCTATAGTAAAGAAAAAATAATGAAAAATGTTTATTGTTCTTCAGATCTTCATCCCAATATTAATCAGTTGGTTCGAAGGCATCTTTATCGGCCCCGCACACAGGACATAACCAGTCATCTGGAAGATCCTCAAAGGATGTCCCAGGTGCTACACCAGAATCTGGATCTCCTGCTTTGGGATCATATATATAGCCACAGACCGAACATTGGTATTTCTGCATTTACAGCCCTCCATAATTTGTTATCATTTTCATTATGTATATAACTTATATTTAATGATGAAGGCAAAAAACGAAAAAGAAAAAATAGATATTGAGTTATACTTGTGGCAATCGATTTAAGAGTGCGGAGAAATAATATACCGCAAGCGCTTGACCTATTATAAGAAGCGGAATAAATGCCGTTACAATATCATGAAAATCTTGTAATTCTGGCACGAATGCGAAAAGTAAGCCTGTACCAAGAGCTACAAATACGCCCAGTTTCAATAGATTTTTCACAATGTTCATTTGTGTTGCTGTTAATCCTGCAACTAATTGCTCCCTGGCAGAGAATTCAAATTTCTGAACACTAAGGCAAACTCCAGCATCATCTAAATTGCAGAAATCAACAAAAACTTCATGTTTACCTTTACTTAGAGGGATAATGTTCACTGAAACTTGTGCTGTTTCGCCAGGAGTTATATTCAGTTCTATATCATCAGGGGAAAGAACGGTTAACACGGATGCAAACTTAAGACGAATTCCAGCAGTCTCTGCGATGTTTTTGATTAACATTCGCGCTTTTGTTGCATTTTTGACAACAAAGGGTTTATCAGTATCTATATCCAGTATGGCTCGCTCTGATATGAAATCACTTTCAATTTCCCGCAATTTTCCTTTTATAACATCTTCTTCATCGTCTGCTAATAGCGCATCTGCTGAAAGAAATATTACAAATACTAAGGTACAAATGACTGCACTCAGTCCTAATAGATATGGATCTACTGTTCCCGTTATAAAAGCATTAAACTCATAGATCATAAGCGCCAAAATCGCGATCATTGCTAACGTATTTATTACCTTTGCAATTGTTTTCATACTTGTTTTCCTCCTACATCTTCGCTTCTAAACGCTCAATTTCTTGTAATCTGGAATTTCTGATTATATAGAAAACTAAAGTAAGCACTATCATTTCAACGATGATAACTAGAAAGACGTAGAAATAATCATTCCATATATCCACTGGAATTTGACCGAAAAAGAGCTTTAGTGCACCGATTACCGCAGAAAGAAGCGTTAAAACTAAAATAAATGAGCCAAATACTCGAAATGATTCACCCGGTTCCGGTAAAACTTTGTATGCAAACTGATAGCGCGGTGGATTGGTAGGATCATAATATTTCATCGCTTCATCCAGTTTTGTTATCGGTTTTGGATAAAATGTCACGATTTTTGCTCCATCGTCAAAGAGATGGATTGAAACGTCCTTTTTGACTTCTTGTTCAGGCGCAAGATGATCGACTTCTATTAGGTCGATCTGGTCTTCAGCGTTTACTTCTATTCTCCAACTCATATTTACTGGTAACTTGTTTTTTAACGTCAGCCTTAATATCTCGTGGTCGTCATTGATCAGTCCATCCTCTCCTAGTACTTCGACCTGAGATATTTCTAGCAAGGGTTTGTTAGGTTTTGCCATAACTTTGAATGTAGAACTTGCTTTAATCGCTTCCAATCTTTTTCTTGTTCGCCGTCTTTCCCAGAAGAGGACTAATAATTGAATAGGGATCATGGCTACTACTATAAACAATGAATTCCAGAATACAATGCTACCTGCAATTCCTATTCCTAGTTCTATTGTTGGAACTACACCCACAACGAAAAGGCCAAGACCGATAAAACTACCTAAGAAGATCCCCATGCCAAGAACTGAAACGATCGTATTCCACACAACCGATGTGAATTTGTCTTTCAATATATTTGTTTCTGCATCAACATCAAGCGATTCTCCTGCCATACCAACGAATAAAGCCCCAATAACGTTTCCTAAAAAGTTAATCAGGTTTCCCAAATCGAGAGGCTCTCCGTTAATGATAACATTATTAATTATATCCAGTAAAAGAGTTCCAATTCCAGCTGTAAGTGCTCCTACAGGACCTCCGAACCATAATGCCGCTAAAGCAGGAATAAATATGAATATACGCAGTTCTCCATGTCCGCCAAAGAGTTTAACGTTGCCCTGAATTAATGCATTAACCGCATAAATGACTGCTAAACCGATGACGAAAAACTTCTTTTCCCATAAGTCTTGTAGATTCTCTTTTAGTGTAGGTATTATTGCTCGCATATTTGCTTCCTCTGTTTTATTATCATAAGCTTTTGTACTTTTTGGTGGACCTCGAAACGGAGGTACCATTTATTAAGGATTTGGTCGCGCGCGATGACTAAATTAGTCTATCAAAGCCTCATAATCCAAAAAAAGTTACTAAAAAACTCTAAATTTTCAAATAAAACTCATCGGTCTCTTACTTCCCCGGTAGCGGTCATTATCTAAACGATGCAAGAAAACCCACTCTTCTCACGAAGCCCACTGCTTTAGTGGTGGGTAGTTCTCTTACGTAATGATTTCCAAGAAAGAGACGGCTATCAAAAACATAGCATGAGACCACGCCAGTGGTGAAACTGAGACTTGTAAGGCATTGTCAAACATCTGTTCTGGAATATATTTTTCGATCCTCTTAAGAACCCACTGGAAATATTCTTTCGCTTTTCCGGTGTTTCCCAGAAGTGCGTAATAAATGGTCATCCAAAAATTTAGCAATGGCCAGGCCCCCGCGCCTTTCATACGTAACATACCGCCGTATACCCATCCATCGTAGTAATCAAATTGATATCTATGCACACCACCTTTGATTACAAGTTTATCTTCGATTTCTTTGACTGTTGAAATCATTCTTGGATCATTGGCATCGTAGATATTGAATGGATAAACCAGACCAAGCATTGATGCATCTATAGCTGTATCTATCAACTTTCCATATACTCTCACGAAATGATTCTCAACAAAATGATGCTCTAAGAGGTTCCTCATTTGTTTTGCTGCGCTGGTCCATTTTTCATTTGCTGTATCGGGACACATCTCATATGCAGATTCTAAACCTCTTATGCATGCTGCTAGAGAATAAGTGAAATTGTCACGTAAATCTGGAAACGTAAGTCTTTCTTCCCACAGATCGTTCGTTACCATACTAAAGTGATCTGTTTTCCATTCCTTAGATAATCCATCTGCTAGGCATGTGATTAACTCTTCAAATTTTGAACATTCATCCAATTTGCCTTTGTGATGATAATGATGCCATATCGCATACAAAACCGTACCTGTGTGATCTGGTTGAAATCTATGCAGCGCTTTTAATCCATTTACAAAGTATTTTTCAAGAAATAAACCTGTATTTTGAAGATCTTCAGCTCTGATCCAACACCAGTTGAAAAATCTTTCCTGAATTTCTTCGATTCCTGCTAAATCTGCAGCGATACAAATGAAAGAAGCATCACGTGGCCAAACATAGAAGTAGTGAGAGGCAACAGGAGGATAATAGTCTTTTGTTGGATTGGCTGCAACAATAGCGCCATTTTCCAGACAGCAATCCTCAATAACATCAATGCTAGTTTTGAAAAGTGATCTGATATTTGCGTTCATTTTTAGCCCTCAGGTTATGAAATCATATATTCTTAATATGAGGTGACTTAATAAGTAGTGTTTAGGCAAAAAACAAAAGACAAACGATCATTCAGAACTAAATAGGCTCAAGCATTAATTGAAAAAGTCTAATATCAATTCAAGAAATCTTCAACGATATAAGAGGAGATGTTCTCAATGGAACGGAAAATTCCATCATTGACGGTAGATATAATAATCCAACGAGAAGATAAGTCCATTATACTAATCAAGCGAAAGAAAGCACCCTTCGCAGAGCAATGGGCACTTCCGGGAGGGTTTATTGAATACGGAGAAACTGCGGAGCACGCAGCAATTAGAGAAACTAAAGAAGAAACTGGACTTGATGTTGAGATAATGCAACTAGTAGGAGTTTATTCTGATCCAAAGAGAGATCCTAGGGGGCATGTGGTTGCTATTGCCTTCTTAGCCAAAGAAGTAGGAGGAAATTTAGTTGCTAATGACGACGCTAAAGCAGTCAAAGTGTTTAAGATTACAGAAATTCCAAAAAATCTTGCTTTTGACCATGCAAAGATCGTAAAAGATGCACTGGATGGCTTCTGAGTCAAACTTTGTTCCATTCCATACTCATGTGAACTACCCCACCCTGACGGATGGGGCTTCCTGCGAGTCCTCCGAACCATATCCACAACTGGGACTGGGTACTTTCGTTTTACCTTTGGCTGTGTGTCGC
>Ga0180438_10012001_pt1 | contig 10370 bp, 7 predicted proteins | sample SS_ome_12_FD_132455 | JGI IMG/M metagenome (GOLD analysis project Ga0180438, IMG submission 132455) | Hypersaline lake sediment archaeal communities from the Salton Sea, California, USA - SS_3_D_2 metaG | ecosystem: Environmental > Aquatic > Non-marine Saline and Alkaline > Hypersaline >... | reverse complement strand
TACCGGCTCCTCCCAGCATCTCCTTTATCTCCAGGGACCAGGCCCTTAAAAGATTGAGAAGCCGCCTGGTGCCTATTTCCGGATTAAGCCTCTTGGTTAGATAGGGGTCCTGGGTGGCTATTCCCCAGTTGCATTTCCCGGTATAGCATTTCTGGCACAGGTGACAGCCCATTACTATCAGGGCTGCCGTACCTATATATACTGCATCAGCACCCAGGGCTATGGCCTTGATCACATCCGAGCTTGACCTTATACTCCCCGCTATAAGTATGGATGCCCGGTGCCTTATCCCTTCCTCTCTCAGCCTTTCATCGACTGAGGCCACAGCCAGTTCTATAGGTATTCCCACATTATCCCTTATGGCCTGGGGTGCCGCACCGGTACCGCCCCTGAGCCCGTCAATAGTAACAAAATCAGCACCTGCCCTCACTATGCCGCTGGCAATGGGGGCTATATTATGTACTGCCGATACTTTTACCCCCACCGGTTTTTTCCAGCGGGTGGCCTCTTTTAAGGCATGTATAAGCTGGGAAAGGTCCTCTATGGAATATATGTCATGATGTGGTGCAGGAGATATGGCATCGGTCCCCTGGGGTATCATCCTGGTATTTGATATGTCCCTGGTCACCTTTTCGCCCGGCAGGTGCCCCCCTATCCCGGGCTTGGCACCCTGCCCTATCTTTATCTCTACAGCCGCTCCCCTGTTCAGGTAGTCTGCATCCACCCCGAACCTTCCGGAAGCCACCTGCACTATTGTATTTCCGGCATACTTGTACAGGTCCCGGTGGAGGCCGCCTTCACCGGTATTGTAATAGGTACCGAATCCAGAAGATGCAGCGGCCAGGGACCTGCAGGCATTGAAGCTTATGGAACCGTAGGACATGGCAGAAAACATTATGGGTGTGGACAGCTCCAGCTGGGGAGATAGTCTTGTATTTAACTTTATGCTAAACCCCTTTTCCTCCTCCCCGGTATTATCAAACTTTAGTTCCTGTGACTTTTTACCGATAAAGGTCTTTATCTCCATAGGCTCCCTTAACGGGTCTATAGAGGGGTTTGTCACCTGGGAAGCATTAAAAAGTATATGGTCCCAGTAGATGGGATAGGGCTTGTCCGAACCCATCCCGGTAAGCATGACTCCTCCCGCATCTGCCTGCTTGTACAGGTTATGCAGGTGGTGGGCAGACCAGTTTGCATTCGTCTTAAACTGGGCTTCCCGCTCTTTTATCTTCAGCGCTCCCGTAGGGCACATACTCTCACAACGGTGACATCCCACGCATTTCTGGCTATCACTTATTATAATATCGTCATCGCTGTCAAAGTCATGTACATCATTGGAGCACTGGCGCACGCAGACCTGGCAGGATATGCACTTATCCGGGTCCCTTTCGATCTCAAACTCTGATTCTGTAAGTTTTAATGCCATTATTTACCTTTATCCTGTTGCTTAACAGCGGCTCCAGCTTTATGTCCTTCCTTCTTGCCTGCTCTCTTTATTCTTCCTATAACCGGCTCCCCTCCGCCGGGCCTCCACACATAGTCTGGAGAGGGGCAGACCAGTCTTAGGGGAGCCTCCTCGCTGGCCACATACAGCCTGTCATCTTTCCTGGCAGCAGTCATGGGCCTGAGTTTTATCCTGTCGTTTAGTGCATACATAAACTCATTGCTCCCCACTATTATGCTGAAGGGGCCGTTCAGGAGAGCGCTCCCATACAATATCCTCAAAGCCCTGGCAGCCTGTTTTATATCTTCCGGCATCCTCTCTATCTCATCCCACAGGGGTGCAGCCAGGATCATATGTATCAGTTCCAGATCTACCTTCTGTTTTCTTGCAATCAGGTCGAAAAGGTATGTTATGACCTCGGTATCTGTAGAAAGTGTGCACTCATATCCAAATCCGCTTACAAACCTTTTATTGGTACCGTATGATGAGATCTCACCGTTGTGTACTACCGACCAGTCAAGCAGCCCGAAAGGATGCGCCCCTCCCCACCATCCCACACTGTTGGTGGGAAATCTTCCGTGTGAGGTCCATAGGTGGCCCCTGTACTGTTCCAGCCTGAAAAAATTCCCTATATCTTCCGGATAACCTACTCCCTTGAATATTCCCATATTCTTCCCGCTGGATATTATATAGGCACCGGTGATCCCCCTGTTGACCCTCATCACAAAATCTACTATATAGTCTTCTTCCCTGGGCCTGGACCTGGCTTCACCATCAGCCCCGTTCACATTGTCCTTCCTTGATGGCAAAGAAGAGGCAGACTTTAAAAAATACCTGTACAATATGGGCGGATCCTCTACTCCGATGACTTTCCTGGTTGGGATCTCCTCGCTGAACAGGACCTTGAAACTTTTTCCCAGCTCATCTTCTGCCTGCGATTTGGCCTCTTTATCATCATAAAGTATGTGGAAGGCCCAATCATCTTCATACTGGGGATATATCCCGTAAGCGGCAAAACCTCCCCCCAGGCCGTTGGATCTCTCGCGCATAAGTGATATCCCGTCTATGACGGAACTGCCGCTGAAAGCAGTGCCTGCCTCGTCCATGATCCCAAATATGGCGCACCCGGAAGGGATCCTGAACCTGGAGAAATACTCCTGGGTATTCTTTGGTTCACATTTATATAATTGTGTCTTACAGCTATCCATCTTGTCCTGTAAATACAGAAAACCTCCTTAAAACATTCCCATATGTCTTAAGAAGGCTTCTTTACCTTCGCTTCCGCCGGTACTTCCTTATACCGGCAGCATCATTTAATTGTGTGGTTATTATATTAAGGGTATCTTATTTTGTCAAACAGAAATCCCTGCCGCCTTATATAAAAGCTGCCCCGCAATATTGTCAGCCATTATATATTTTCTTCATATCTTCCAGGGTCATGAAACTGTAGTCTCCGGCATGCCCTGCAGTGCTGAAATCCTCCATTTTACCCTTTACTGTCCTGTATACTGCTTCCCGTGCTTCCCCAAAATATGTCCTGGGATCAAAGGCATCGGGATGGTCGCTGAGATACTTTCTTATGGCACCGGTAATAGCAAGCCTTCCGTCAGTATCGACGTTTATCTTCCTTATGCCCCTCTTGATAGCTTCTTTGATGCTTTCCATGGGAACACCCATGGTCTTTTCCAGCTTACCGCCGTACCGGTTTATTACTTCGATAAGTTCAGCAGGTACGGAGGAAGAACCGTGCATTACCAGGGGCATCCCCGGTATTTTTTCCTGGATGGTGTTGATGATATCAAGTTCCAGCCTGGGTTCTGCCTTGAACTTATATGCCCCGTGGCTTGTACCTATGGCCAGGGCCAGGGCATCAACCCCTGTCTTCTCTATGAATCTTATGGCTTCGTCTGGATCTGTCAGCATCACCTTTCCCGAGCCTACTCCGTCTTCGATACCGCCCAGCGTGCCCAGCTCACCTTCCACACTGACACCTGTCTTATGGGCATAATCGACTACTTCTTTTGTTATGGCAACATTTTCTTCAAAGCTGGTAGGTGTTTTGGAGTCTTCCCTGAGCGAGCCGTCTATCATCACTGAAGTAAAACCGAGTCCGATAGCCTGCCTGCAGGTCTCGAAACTGTTGCCATGGTCCAGGTGGAGTGCAATAGGTATATCCGGATTGTCTTCCACAGCAGCCTGTACCATATACTTTATATAATACATATTTGTATAGGCCAGAGCTCCTCTGGAGGCCTGCAGGATTACAGGCGACCTTGTCTCTGCAGCAGCCTTCATTATCCCCTGGATCTGTTCCATATTGTTTACATTATATGCACCTACTCCATATCCTCCCCTAACTGCTTCATCTAGGATCTGCTTCATGGGTACTAAGGGCATTTCTTTCCTCCTGTCATCTCGCTTTATATTATGCTTAACATATTCAAAAATTAGAAGATTATATCATAATACTAACCTGATTCTTAGTAGATATTATAGCGGAAAGGTAACTGCAATTTATTAGGTTTTAGCAATAAATGAGATTATTTACGGCTATGGCAGTTCTTTTTTCATCTCTGAGGATATGACTATGGCATCAGCCACTTCCCTCATGGACTTCCTGTTGTTCATGGCAAATTTCTGTATCCTCTTAAAGGCTTCGTCTTCGCACAGACCCTGTTCGTTCATCAGTATCCCTTTGGCCCTCTCTATAGCCTTCCTGCTTTCCAGTTCTTCTTTTATAACCTTTGTCTCTACCACCAGCCGGTAGTTTTCAATGACTATGGCTGCCTGGTCGGCCACGGTCTGCAGAATATGGGTCTCATATTCACTGAATTGGTGCTGCTTTGAGGTATATGTGGTAAGAATTCCTATTACTTTCCCTTTTACATGCAGGGGCACACATAAAAGAGACGCCAAGCCCTCTTTTTTGGCAATATCGTGGTATTTATATGCTTTATTCTCAGAGATGTCGTAAATCGATTGCGGCTTGTTCTCTACGGCTACCCTTCCTGCTATCCCCTCTCCCAGCCTGAGCGGGTTTTTGTTTATATATTCCTTACTGATGCTCTGGGTAGCTTTGATCACCAGCTCTTTTTTCTTGGGGTCAAGCAGCATCAGGGTGCATATCTTGGAATCCATTACTTCTGCAGTCACAGCTACAATAAGCTTAAGGATGTCCTCAAGATACAGGTCCGAAGTAATGGCCTCCCCTATTTTTGAAAGCGCTTCTATAATATCTTTTGCGCTTTCAATGTTCTTTTCACTTTGCCCTTTTGATCTCATGTCTGTTATCCTGTACAGGAATTTTTATTATAGTATATAAGTTTTCAAAATTATATAAAAAACCTATAATTAAGCTAAAATCATGGAGGGAAGACTTGCTGGGCGAAGAGAGAAGAGAGTACATATTAAACCAGATAAAAAAGACAGGCAGCATTAATGCCATTGATATTGCCAGGACACTTGATGTTTCAGAGACCACCATCAGGAGGGACCTCAACCGCCTGGCCAGGAAGAACCTGTTAAAAAGGACATACGGCGGCGCCCTGGCTATTGAACCTGTGGGTGTGGAGATGAAGTTCAATACCCAGAAAGAGAAGTTTATACAGGAGAAAAAGAAGATCGCCCTGGCCGCCTCAAAGATGATAGAAGACGGGGATGTGATACTTCTGGAAGCCGGTACTACCGGACTGCAGACCGCTCTTAATCTTTCACATATAACAAACCTGAAAGTCATCACAAACAGCTGCGATATTGCTACCACCCTGGCGAATACAAATCCCCAGTTCGAAATAACTTTGAGCGGGGGGGTCCTCAGGACGGATACCCATTCACTTATTGGACCGGTTGCCGAAAATACCTTTAAGAACTTCAACGTGGATAAGGCTTTTATAGGGATAACGGGTATTGACATAGAAAAGGGGATAACCGCCACGGACCATATAGAAGCCCAGACAAAAAAGATGATAATAGGTAGTGCCAAGAGGGTGATCGCCCTCTGTGACCATTCAAAGCTGGGACATATTTCTATAAACCATATTGCTCCCGTAAATAAAATAGATACATTGATAACTGATTCCGAAGCAGACAGTCAATTCATCGATAAGCTTAGGAGTCTTGATATAGAAGTGATTGTGAAGTAAAATGCTTGCCTGTGGCGCATTCGTCTAGTGGCCTAGGACATAGCCCTCTCACGGCTAAAACAGGGGTTCGAGTCCCCTATGCGCTACCATACCATGCTGGTGCGAGAACTTTTAAACTAAAGGTAAAAATCAAATATTAGCAAATAAAAAAGGGGTATACCTACTCCGGTAAATGTCAGTAAACTCAGTTTCGTCAGTAATGTCAGTGGATTTGTCATATTTTTATTAACATCTGTATCTTTTTAATAACATCTAAAATTTTTGCTTTTAACTGATTTTTTCTAGTAATTCTGTTATCGATACCTGCACATAATGCAAACAAAAAATATAGGTATGCGGGACCCGGCAAAGCCAGCAAGTTCAGTAAGACCAGTAAGTCCGGGAAATCTTTACTATTTTACAAACATTTTTATTTTTCTAGCTAATGCTCCAATTATCAATTCTTGTTATCGGTCAACGGTTGGAGCCCGCGGCTCTTATTACAAAGGTGTTACTCAAAAGATAATAAAAACCTAATAAGGACCTTATCAGTTGTGATTTTATTATTTATTATTAGAAGTTGATTCAATAATCTTCCTTGTTTCCTCAAGATTTAAAAAATCCTTAGGAGATAGGACATTGATATCTAAATCCTTGTAATCTGTAATATTTCTGGTAACCAGATTACTTATTTTGTTATTTATACAAATAAAATACTGTACCCCATCTTCAAAATCTTTTATATCTGAGCTTAATGATTCTCCAATTTCCTTATCTGTAAATGGAAGTATGGTCAAAATAGACCTTAACTTTGAAATTGTCTTTAAGGCAGTATTATTATCCTTATTACTGCTGATTATATAATAGCAGTTTGCTATTATTAGAGAGGAGGTAAAACCTGAAAAGACATTTTTCTCGATCAGGGACAGGACTTCCTGCGAATATATAAAATGGGGTTCTCTTTTAAAAGCCACATCAAGAATAACATCTGTATCCAGAAATATCTTTTTTCTCATAAAAACCTCTTGTTCAAGGCTTCTTCTAAAAGCTTCCTATCGGACTTCTTGGTTGTAAGATTTGCTATCCCGGATAGTTCCCTGGTTATAGGTCCTATTTTGAAATCATGCGTACCGGAAGACAGGGTCTTAAAATAAAGTTCCACTATTCCGGAAAGACTTATATTATTTTTTTTAGCATATTCTTTCGCAGCTTCTATTGTCTCCTTATCCATTGTAAGTGTCAGCTTTGTTGCCATATTATTCTCCATAATATTTTTAAAAGATTATATTACACGTATAATATATTATTAATTACACGTATTTGTCAAATAATAAATTATGTGGAGTACACTGAAGTTACGATATGAAGTCAAGTAATTATGAAGAGGCATAAAATTTAAATTTTCTAATATTTCTGGAATATTTACTTCTTTTTTTATTTTGGGTGGATTTGGGACTAAGGAATCAACATCCAAAGTCCTGAGAAGCGGTATCTCAGGAGCACCGGAAAAATAGTACTTATAGAAATAATGGCACCAACTTCCAATAAGAATAATATCTTCCAGTACACCTTCGTCATAAAGGGAATATAATATTTTAAAAAATAGGCTACTTTTTCTTTTCACCAGATATTTTTTCCAGTTCTACCATATTTCTTTTAACCTGAATATATAATTTTTGAAGATTTCTTCTTTCCTTTATATCATCCTCAAGTTTGGAAATTTCTTCTTTATTTAGTTTTCCTAAATATTTGTAAACCTTTTTTTTATTATCTCTATAATTCAGATAATAATAAACATGACCCTTTATTTTCTTCTTTATCAGGCTGCCCTTTTGAAGCTTATTTAGCTTATTCTCATAATTTTCTTTCAGGTTTATTAACCTATTCAGCTCTTCTAATAGGATGCTAAGTTTCGTGAAGTTCCCAATTCAAAAAATTTACATAGAAGTTTCACTATATATTGAATTAGAATTGGTCCAGTATGAGCTTATTTTTCCTGACCTTTAAAACCTGGTTTATATTTTTGTACCAGAGCATATCCCGTGCTTCTTCCGCCCTCCGGTAGTTTATATAAGATTTTTTTATCGATCAGGTCTTTAATATCCCTAAGCGCTGTGTCCGGTGAACATTTTGTAATTTTTGCCCATTTAGAGGTTGTGAGCTTGCCCTCAAATCCGTCCAATAATCTATTTAATATTTTCCTTTGCCTTTCATTTTCAATTCTCAAAGAATTGATATTCCAGAATTCATGTTTCAGCAGGACTTTCTCCAATATTATATTGGATGATTTTAAAGCATTCCTGAGGCAGCATAAAAACCATTCCAGCCATTTTGTGATGTCAAGATCGCCTTTTTGCGTCTGCTCCAAAATATCATAATACTGTTTTCTCTCATTTCTTATCTGAGCAGACATGCTATAAAACCGATACGACTGTCCGTCTGACCGGGCCAGGATCATATCAGTCAATGCCCTGGCGATCCGTCCATTTCCATCCTCAAATGGGTGGACCGTTACAAACCATAAGTGAGTTAATGCAGCTTTTATTACCAGGTCAAGTTCCTGATCATTATTAAACCATTCCAGAAATTTTTTCATCTCTTTTCCCAGGCAGCTTGAGGGCGGGGCTTGGTAATGGACCTTTTCCCTTCCTATTGGTCCGGAGACGACCTGCATAGGACCTCTTGAATCATCCCGCCATTTTCCTGCAAGGATTCTCTGGGCTCCGCTATACCCTGCCGGAAATAATGCATTATGCCAGCCAAAGAGCCTCTGCCTTGTTAGTGGCTTATTAAAATTAGCAGTTGCATCTATCATCATCTCAACCACACCGTCCACATTTCTTTCGGACGGAACTATTCCTGTAGAAATATCTAAACCTAGTTGACGGATAATTGAAGATCGGACTTGTTCAGGATTTAATAATTCCCCTTCGATCTCTGATGATCTTAGCACATCCTGCGTAAGAATAGCTAGATTTGCCTGATCCCTTAATTCAAATCCTAATGTTCCCATACGTCCGACAACCCGGCCCTGTAAGTTCCTTACATCTGTCAGCAAGGCTAATATTTTATCAGTATCCCATTTAAATTCCGGCCAATCCTGATGTTTATATATATACATGCTAATCTCCGCATTTTTTACGGTAAATATATCAATAATTTGATGAATAGTCAAATAATTTCCGCAAATTATACGGTAATTATAGTAATTATTCTCCGCAGGGGCAGTAAAGGGGTGACAAAGCATCAACTAAATATGTAAGAACGTGATTATAAGGTCAGGTAAAGATTTCAATGAAGTGAAAGATAAAGTGATGTAGAGAATTAATCATCCCAGGCTTCCAGGGTAATATTTTCCCATTCATCATTTATTTTCTTATCAGAAGTCTTTTAAGTCAAGCTTGGGGGCAAGCCGGTAGGTAAAAAGGACATTTGCCAGCTTTGACTGATTATTTGCCTTATCAAGGCTGTAGATTCTTTCTAAGCTTATATCATCGAAATCTATATTGCCCCTGACATGGTATGCTCCTGCCACATCTACTATCCTTGCCGGAGCGTTTTTCTTTAATAGATCAATAAGCCTGGTGGTAAGTAAGAACCGGGACAGGTAGTTTACCGCCCAGGTAAGCTCTATTCCTTCTTCTGTTAGGACCCGGTCTTTGCTGAATGTACCGGCATTATTTATAATAACCCTAAGAGATCTGATTGTATGAAATAATCTTTTCCAATAAAGCCAAAAAACAGCTTTTCAATTTTGAAAAAAGCATTCAGAGAAGGATTGTTGCTGCTCTGTAGAGGATAAGGATAAGGCCTGAATCCTATATCACAAAACTTGTAGGAGATCCTGGTTATAAGTTAAGGATTGGAGATTACAGAGCAATAATGGATATCGATAATAATAACCTTCTGGTCCTTGTCATTAAGGTTGGCCACAGGAAAGATTTTTATAAAAGATAAATTTATTTCAATCTAATTCTAATAACAAAAGTTCTTGCTATGGGTACCTTAATAATATTACTAGATTGTCTATGTCTCTTCCAAGATTTACCCATACTTGATTTATACTATATCCATAAAAAACCATATATCAATAATAGGAATCAACAATCTAAAAGTTGATGTTAAATATCTCATATAGACAGGCTTCTTAAATGGGTCCCCATAAGAGAATAGCCTATGGCATAAGGTATCAGTCCGGGATATTTTACCGAGACCCACAATAACAGCAGCCAGAAATATTTTCTGCCGCTGTTTTTTATTCCCAGATACCACATTGACCCGAATAATGCCCTCAGATGGAATTTTTGTATTTTTATCCTTAAGACTTTCCTTTTAGGTGGTTTGAATTCCCTGATAAATATCTTTATTCTCTCATTATAGTCCCTTGGATTATAGATAGTTTCAAATATCCTCTTATATCCGCTAAACAGGGTCTTTATCTCCATTTTCGGTTTAAAATTCATGGTGGAAAAAGAAGTATTGTTTGCAGATGACTCGTTTGTGATCCTGTTGGCATTCGACAGCCTCTTATAGAGCTTTGTCTGGGGAAGAGCTGTAAGAAGGCCCACCATAGCAGTGACTATGCCGCTTTTTTGTATAAAGTCTATTTGCCGCTGGAAAATTGAAGGAGTATCGCTGTCAAAACCAACAATAAAACCTCCCTGGACCTCCAGTCCGGAATTCTGCAGCTTCTTTACCGAGCCGACAAGGTCTCTGCCCTTGTTATGATACTTGCTGCATTCCTCCAGGCTGGACTCATCAGGTGTCTCAATTCCTATAAATACTGTTGAGAATCCAGCATCCAC
>Ga0180438_10012000_pt1 | contig 10371 bp, 13 predicted proteins | sample SS_ome_12_FD_132455 | JGI IMG/M metagenome (GOLD analysis project Ga0180438, IMG submission 132455) | Hypersaline lake sediment archaeal communities from the Salton Sea, California, USA - SS_3_D_2 metaG | ecosystem: Environmental > Aquatic > Non-marine Saline and Alkaline > Hypersaline >... | reverse complement strand
TTCCCTTTTTCACCCTAATATCGGGCTCAAATTGCGCTGAATGAATCCATTCAGCTCCATTTTCCGCCAAATATTGGGGCAAAAAATCATAAAATTCCGCGCTTCAAAGCAATTTCCAAACACTCTCTTAGAACTTCCTATGGTACGTAACTACCTTCAGAAACGAGCAGTCCAGCACCTTCGAGAAAGTAGGCAGCAGTAGAGGTTAATCCACTTTCCCTGTATGCTGAGTGAATGTTGAAAAAATGTTTGCTCTTGCTACTAGCCCCTCTACTCATGTGTAGTTGCTCCAAGAAAGCAGAGACTCCATCTAAAAAACCCACGGTCCTCGTAACAATTGCCCCATATGCCTACTTCGTTGATAGGATTGCAGGAGACACTCTCGATATTCAGACGCTCATCCCTCCAGGAACAAATTTGCACATCTATGAGCCCACTCCGAAAGAGGTGAAAAAGAGCATCGATGCTGCAGTCTGGTTTCGCATCGAAGAGCCCATTGAAAAAAGGGTGGTCGAAGCCATTCGCGAACAAAACCCGAAGCAAAAAATCATCAATCTGCAGGATGGGCTAACCCTTTTAGGAGAAGAAGAGACTCACGAACTCACCCCTTGCCAAGGACATGACCATGGCGCATATGACCTACACACTTGGCTATCCCCAAAAAACACCCTCATTCAAGCCAAACTGATCACCTCTACCCTCGTTTCCCTTTTTCCAGAAAATGCTCAGCTGTATGAGAAAAATGCAGAGACTCTCTTTGCTGATTTAAAAGCATTGGACCAAGATCTTGAAAAAGAGCTCGCTCCTTTCAAAGGAGATGCCCTTTTAGTCTCTCACCCCGCCTTAAGCTATTTCTGCCACAACTATGGGCTCATCCAACTCTCTGTCGAGTGTGAAGGGAAAGATCCACGCCCCAAAGACGTGGAAGAGATCATCAAAAAAGCCGAGGCCTATTCGGTGCGCTGCGTCTTCCTCCAGCAAGGGTTCAACAACCGAGGAGCTCAGATTATTGGGCAAAAACTCGGATTGCCCATTTATCGCATCGACCCGTATGATAGAGACTATATTCGTAATATGCGCCAAATAGCTGAATACATCACTCAATGACGATTTCTGTTGAAAACCTCTCTTTTTTCTACCAAAAAAGCCAGCCTATTCTTGATGAAATCTCCTTTACTATTTCTGAAGGAGACTTTGTGGGGATTTTCGGGCCCAATGGTGGGGGGAAAACCACCCTTCTCAAACTTTTGCTTGGCCTTGAAAGGCCCTGCTCCGGCACTGTGCAGCTATGCGGGAAACCCGCTAAAGAAGCTTCGAAAGAGGTCGGCTATGTGCCCCAAACGCGCCACTTTGACCCCCAGTTTCCCATCACTGCTCTAGAGGTTGTCCTCCAAGGGTGTTTTACAATCTACCGAGGATATGGCCCCTTCCCTGAAGAGGCAAAGCTAAGGGCGATGGAAGCCCTGCAGCAGACAGGGATCGCAAACCTTGCCCACCGCCCCTTTAGCGCCCTCTCGGGAGGTCAGATCCAGCGCACCTTGATCGCAAGAGCTCTTGCGAGCAAACCTAAAATCCTGTTGCTTGACGAAGCGACCGTGGGGATTGATCCTGAGGCTTTACAAGAGTTTTTTGACCTCCTTAAAGGTCTACGCAAAAAAATGACGATCGTCCTCGTCACCCACGATCTCCAACTCATTGCAAAAGAGATGGATCGCCTCCTTTGCGTTCAGCGCTTCTTAACCTCGTACACCCCCGATCAAGTTTGTGAACACTTTGCAATGGGGCTCTACCACCCGCCTCTATTGAAAAAGAAGGAGAAAGATGGACCTACTTAGCGCCCTCTTCACCCAGCCATTCCTCTATATGGCCCTTCTTGCAGGGCTTGCTGCCTCGATCACAAGTGGCGTGATGGGCTCCTTTGTTGTGGTCAAGCGAATCGTCTTCATCAGCGGAAGCATCGCCCACTCTGTCCTAGGAGGGATGGGGCTGTTCCTATGGCTAGAGCGAGTCGTCGGGATTCAATGGATTACCCCTCTACAAGGGGCGATTGTGGCAGCGATTGTTTCAAGCCTTTTGATTGGATGGATCCATCTTGAATATCGAGAACGAGAAGATACGGTGATTGCAGCCCTGTGGTCGACAGGGATGTCGATTGGAGTGATTTTTATCTCTCTCACCCCAGGATACAACGTAGAACTAATCCACTATCTTTTTGGAAACATCTTATGGGTCACCAAAATGGACCTTACGATGCTTTTTGTTCTTGCAGGGGTCGTTGTGACTCTTGTGGCCTTTTTTCGCCACTCCTTTCTAGCGATCTGCTTTGATCCAGAGCAAGCAAAATTGCAGCACGTGCCTGTGCGCTTTTTCTATCTTCTGCTCTTAAGCCTGATTGCCCTGTCCATCGTCCTTCTTATCCAAGTTGTGGGAGCCATTTTGGTCATCGCCATGCTTGCGATCCCTGCAGCGATTGCAGGAACGTTTACCCACCGCTTTGACTGGATGATGATCTGGGCCGTCTGCATAGGAATTGTGTTCACCTTTACGGGAACAGCCCTTTCCTATGAGCTGAATTGGCCGCCGGGCGCCACCATCGCTTTGGTGGCAACCCTGCTATACTTATTGAGCTTTCGTTTGAAAAAGATTAGATAGAGCTCATCTCTTTCCACCAACACATGAATCCACCACGCTTTTTAGCGGGGGTTTTTCTTCGTGGTGCAGGCTTCTTTTTACGGTACTTTGTTGCTCTTGGTGCGGGTTTTCTTTTGGGTGCCATGACTTCCTCCTAAAAATATATTACGGCTTTTTCTCTTCCGTCTTATTGTGTCGACGCAAGAAATCTTGCCATTTACTGCCATCTTGCTTTGGAGCCTTTTCAGAAGAACGCTTTGTCTTCTTCGACTGCTCCGATTTTTTAGTCTCTTTTTTCTTTGGCTCTTTCATAACCTCTTCAATCTAAACGAAAAATCGCTCCCGAAAAAGTTTTTGCCAACTCGCTTTTGAACGAGGCTTCCCCTTCCGATGGGTCTTCATTGTCACTTTCGAATTCTTTTTTCGCTTGTGCGATCGCGGTGATCCTCTCATAGGTCCCCTCCATCAATTCCAACTTCCTATAAACTAATATTAAAATTAAAGTATTAAATATTCAATTTGTTTTAGAAAATTTTTTCAAATAACTAAAAAATAGCACATAATTAAAAAACCAAAAAAGTAAATTAAAAAAACTAGCCGTGAAATTGGGAAAATGAGGACGATTGCCACGCAGAGATTGACTCTGAGAAGAGATTCGTTTATGATGCCACTTTGAGCTGTATATGCTTATGCGAATTTTGGAGGAAATATGTACGCTATTATCGAGACCGGAAGCAAACAATACCGAGTTGAGAAGGGCGATGTCATTGATGTAGAGCTACTTGACGTTAAAGATGAAAAGAAAATCGCTTTTAACAACGTCCTGTTTTGCAAAACAGAAGCTGAGACAAAAGTAGGAGCCCCTCATGTAAACGGAGCGGTTGTCTATGGGGAGTTAATGCAACATGTGCGCGGACCTAAGGTGATCTCTTTCAAGTACAAGAAGAGAAAAAACTACCGCCGGAAGAAGGGACATCGACAAGATTATTTACGAGTGAAAATTACAGAGATCAAAGGATAGATCATGGCTCATAAGAAAGGACAAGGAGCTTCGCGCAACGGACGCGACTCTCACGCTAAACGACTTGGGGTAAAAGCTACTCATGGTCAATTTGTCACAACTGGAAGCATCCTCATTCGACAAAGAGGAACCAAATGGAAGCCCGCTAAAAATGTGGGAATGGGTAGAGATGACACTCTATTTGCTCTAGTGGACGGAATTGTGACTTTTAGAAAAACAAAGCAGACGACCGTTTCTGTTATCCCTGCGTAAGTAGAGAAAGGGGCCCTGCTATGTTTGTCGATCGTGTCCAAATCAAATTGATCGCAGGCAAAGGGGGCAATGGAATCGTCGCTTGGCGTCGTGAAAAATTTCTTGCTAAGGGAGGCCCCTATGGAGGAAATGGAGGCCGCGGCGCCAGTATCGTTTTTGAGGTCGAACCCGGCCTCTTCTCATTAGAATCTCATCGCAATCGTAGAATTCGCAAAGCAGAAAACGGACAAGAGGGCGGGACGAATCTCCGCCAGGGACGATCAGGGAAAGACCTGGTCCTCAAAATCCCCTACGGGACCCTAGTTAAAGATAAGCACACCCAAGAAATCCTTTTTGACTGCACCCCTGATGGTCCGAAGAAATGGATCGCCTGTAAAGGTGGTAAAGGAGGTAAAGGGAACAACACCTTCAAATCATCGACCAACCAAGCTCCCAACATCTGCACGCCGGGCAAGCCTGGGGAAGAGCTCGAGGTGGAGCTAGAACTCAAGCTGATCGCCGATGTGGGCCTCGTAGGAATGCCCAATGCAGGCAAGTCAACCCTTCTCTCTCAAATCACACATGCAAAAGTAAAAATTGGCGCCTACCCTTTCACCACCCTCTCACCGAACTTAAGTTTTGTAGAAATGCCCGACTATCGCCGCATTCTCATTGCCGATATCCCAGGGATCTTAGAAAATGCCCACCAAAACAAAGGACTTGGCCTTGCATTTCTTCGGCACATCGAACGGACATCGATTCTTCTATTTGTGATTGATGCATCAGGCTTGGAAGGGCGAGACCCACTGGAAGACTTTTTAACACTTCGGAAAGAGCTGCTCTCCTACGACAAGGCCATGGCAAAAAAGACCTTTTTGGTCGCTTTGAATAAAATCGACCAAATAGAAGCGGAAGAAAACGTGCAAAACTTTATCGAAAAGTCTCAGTTGCCTAGAGAAGCTATCTTTCCCATCTCTGCACTTGAAAAGCAGGGTTTAGGAGACCTCATTGAAGCTCTGAGCAGCCTTACCCTTGCGCACTCTCTGGCAAGTGAAGATAAACCCTCCTACACCCATCAAACCAGCCCCTAAGCAGATGGGCATCGTGGGTAATATCCCCACCAAAGGTCCTGTAACGATGGGCCCGAGCAGGATTGCGAGCGCCATCACAGACTGATAGATCCCAAGCATTTCCCCTTGCGTATCGCTTCGTGCGTGATCTGACACGTAGCTCATTGCTACAGGATGATAGAGAGCGGCCACAAACGCAAACACAGGAACGTAGAACCACAGATAAAACGAGTCCTTGATAAGAAGGAGGCAGAGAAGGACGATTGGCGCAAAGAGCATGGAGAAGGCAAGGAGCCTCCCCATCTCATAGCGACGTAAAAAGGGGCGAATTAAAAAGCCCGTTGCGATTGAGTAGGTGAAGCTATTGTAGGCATAAAACGAGCCAACCTGAGAAGTTGTGTAACCAAATAAACTCCTAAGAGGAATCGTGGCAAACTGAAGAAAAAAATCCAGCCCGTATAAGAAAAAGAAAAAGCCAAAAAATGCATATCGAAGCTCACGGTTTTGCCAAGCCGCTTTGATGTGCGAAAAGCCTCGAAAAAACTCCGTTTTCTCAAGACTGATCTTCCGATGAGTTTCTTTAAATCCAAAAGAAAGAAGAGTCAGATTCAAAACCGTTAGAATCCCCCCTACTAAAAAGAGAACACTATGATCCCATCCTGAACCCAATCGAAGGTCTGCCAGCATTCCCCCGACGAAGGGACCCGAAGAGAAACCAATCGCAAGAGCCATCGAATAAAAGCTGAGGTATTTCGATTTGTTCTTAGGCGTGCTGATATCCACAAGAGCTGCTTGAACAACGGGAACGATGCAAAGGTTCACCCCAAAAAGAGCGCGATAGAGAGCCAAAAGCCCTAAACTATGAGTTCTCATGGCAGTGACACCAATGATGTAAGAGACAACCCCGATCGACAAGCCGTACATGATGAATCGCTTTCTTCCTCTTTGATCAGAAAGAGAACCAAAGATAGGGGAACCAAAGAACTGAACAAGCGGACTCAACCCAATCAAGATCCCCATCCACAATCCGCGCATCACCCCACCTGTTTCGACAGGGAGTAAAGAGACGTCGGGATCGAAGAAAAGGGCTCCAAACAAAGGAAATACGAGCCCGAGCCCCATGAAGTTCAGGAAGACGACAGAGAGAAGAAGAAAGAGTGAGAAAAATCTCCTCATAAAAAAATCCCGGGAATTTCGGTTTGATTCTCCAACAATTTAGAGCTATCATACAAAATGATGACTAAGAAGAAAAGAAAACCTGCGCATCTAGCGAAAAAAAAATTTTCTTACCTGCATATTTTCATCTGCGGTCTCATTGTTGGAGCCGCCCTTTCAACACTAAATCTCGACACAGAATTTAAAACAGCGAAACTCAAAAGCCCTCCTGCATCCGCTTTTTCGAGCCACCTCCCCACCACCTCTATCGTGCTCGAGCGAGAGGGATATACTCTTGCCTACGAAGGGAGAACTCGCAATCCCTATTGGGTCTACCATCGCCTTACACCCAAAGTAGACGAAAAACAAGCCACTCGAGATCTCTGCGATTTTCAAGAAGACCACGCCATCCCCTCTCCTATTCGGGCAACAAAGAGCGATTACAAAAATAGCGGATACGACAGAGGTCACCTGTTCCCTGCAGCTGACAGCAAAAACCAACTTGAGATGGATGAGTCCTTCTTACTGACCAATATCTCACCCCAAGTTCCCGCTTTCAACCGAGGATATTGGAGAAAACTAGAAGGACACATCCGAGAGCTCACCGAAAAATACCCATTGGTCCACGTGTTTGCAGGGCCTCTCTATCTGAAACAAAAAGAAGAAGATGGTAAGCAGTATGTGAAGTATGAGGTCATCGGCAACCACGATGTGGCTGTCCCCACCCATTTTTTTAGCCTTATTTTTGTGGAGCAAACAAATGGAAAACTACGGACGAAAGGATACATATTGCCCAATAAGCAGATTTCCTCCAAAATTCCTTTCAAAAAGTTCTCAGCTTCTATAGAAGAAATAGAGACAGCATCAGGAATCATTTTTTCAAAAACTCATGGATAAACAAAACCGCAAGAGTCTTTTTTCAATCTTATTTGTCGCAGCAATGGACAATTTCGGCTTTGGCGTCGTCTTTGTCATGTTTGCCCCCCTCGTCTTCTCCCCTCAGTATCAACTAGTGCACGAGGCTACCTCAATGGGCATGCGCCATGTCTACCTTGCCTTGCTCTTTGCTACCTTTCCTCTAGCACAGTTATTTGGAGCTCCCATCCTCGGCGATATTGCTGACCAAATTGGACGAAAAAAAGCGCTTTATCTATCGATTTTAGGAGTCATCATCGGCTTTCTCATCTCGGGTCTTTCTATCATTGCTTCCAGCCTTTCGCTTCTGATTTTCAGCCGCTTTTTCACCGGTTTTTTTGCAGGCAACTTGAGCATCTGCCTATCGGCCATTGCAGACCTTAGCCCAACAGAAAAAATTCGTTCTCGCAACTTTGGCATTGTTACCGTGATCTGGGCAGTCACTTGGAACATTGCAATGCTGGTAGGGGGATATCTTTCTGATCCGACTAAATCTTCTTTCTTTAGTCCAGCGCTTCCCTTTTGGATCACAGCAGGATTCACCGCGCTTAGCTTTTTTCCTTTGAGCAAGTACTACACAGAAAGCTTTGTACAAGAAGATAGATCCAAGCTGAATTTCAGCAAAGGTATGCGCAACATCATCGATGCGCTGAAAATTCCACAGCTTCGCCTCTTCTTTGCCACCCTCACCTTTTGGACCCTAGGCTGGGGACTTGCCGTCCAATGGTATGGCACGTATGGAATTCTCAAATATGAAGCGAGCCAAGAAACCATCTCTTGGGGGCTATTCATTCAGGGAATCACTTGGGCCCTTGGAGGATCCCTTTTCAACCCCTTACTTCTGCGCAGATACAAAACGCTTCCTATCGCCCTCATCGGCCTTGTTGGAGCCACCCTTCTCCTGGCCGTGGCCGGTATCGCTTCAAGCTACTTCACCTTTTGCGCATTCTGGTGGGCTGCTGCTGCTTTTGCGTCATTTGCCTTAAGCAATACGATGAACCTTACCTCAATGCATGCACCAGCTGAGGTCCAAGGCAAAGTGATGGGGCTTACCCAATCGATGCTCTCTGTGGGCTGGACCTTCACTCCCCTCATTGGCGGCTTTACCGGAGCAAAAAACATCGACCTGTTCTATCCTGCATCTGCAACACTCATGGGTGTTGCTCTTATCTTAATGTTGATTCAAAGCAAGAGAGCATCTATAGAAAACACAGAGAGAGCCCTTGACGAGTAAAGAAAAAAAAGAGCTTCCTATCCATCCTCTTTGTTATTGCTATTGACAACTTTGGCCTTGCCCTTGTCTTTGTGATGTTTGCTCCACTGATTTTCTCCTCCCATTATCACCTCGTCCCAGCAGAAGCCTCCATGAGCCTGCGCAATACCTATCTTGCTATTCTCTTTGCTTCCTTCCCTCTAACCCAGCTCTTTGGAGCCCCAATTTTGGGAGACATTGCCGACCAAATTGGGCGAAAAAAAGCACTCTACATCTCGATTACAGGAGTCATTGTAGGCTTTCTTCTATCTGGAATTTCGACCCTTATTTGGAGCTTTTGGCTCCTTGTTTTCAGCCGCCTTTTCACAGGTTTTTTTGCAGGGAATTTGAGCATTTGCCTTTCTGCAATAGCCGACTTAAGCCACACAGAAAAAAAACGCTCAAAAAATTTTGGGATTGTCACCGTTGTTTGGGCTCTTACTTGGAACATTGCAATGTTTGCTGGCGGCTATCTATCAGACCCCACCAAATCATCCTGGTTTAGCCCCTCTCTCCCCTTTTGGCTAACAGCACTGTTAACTTTGCTTAGCGTAGCTGCCATTGCCAGATATTTCCAAGAAACCCATGAGCCAGATAAAAACGCATCCGTGGATTTGATCAAAGGCCTCCACAACATCAAAGCGGCTCTGAAAATCCCCGCGATCCGCCCCTACTTCATCGTCATTATCTTTTGGACTCTCGGATGGGGTCTTGCTGTTCAGTGGTTTGGCACCTATGCCATCTTAAAATATAAGGTAACGCAAGAGACCATTACTTGGGGGCTATTCATTCAGGGAATTACCTGGACAATTGGAGGATCTCTGGTCAACCCTCTCCTTCTAAAAAAACTCGATGCTCTACCCATTGCAATCATCGGATATCTCCTTTGCACTCTCTTTCTCATTGCGACAGCACTAAGTCAATCCTACTTCTCTTTCTGTATCTTCCTTTGGATTTCTGCTATTTTCGCCCCATTTGCCTTTAGCAATTTACCTTTAGCAATACGATGACTCTCACTTCAGTTCATGCTCCCGAAGTGGTGCAAGGGAAAGTCATGGGACTGTCTCAATCGATGGGCTCCTTTGCCTGGGTCATCGTCCCCATTATGGGAGGATTGACCGGCGCTAAAGACATCCGCTTTTTCTATCCCGTCGCAGCGTTCCTAATGGGAGTTGGCCTTGCCCTACTCTTTTTTGAAAAACGCAAACAAAGAGCCTAGTTCCTACTAGGAAAACAGGATGTTGAATCCTAGTAAGAGCTCCATCTAAGCACTTCTATCCCGTAGTTTCCAGATCCAAAGGAAGCCCATCTGCCCTCAAATGTATTCCCATCTAGAAGTACATAAGAGACCACACCTACTTCATTCCCAGAAGCATCAACATAGGAAACAGACAGAACATTGTTAGCGAAAATCGCAATTCCATATTGCCTTTGTGCAGAGCCAATGTACCAGTTCAGCTCATAGTTATTTCCATTTCGTTGAATTTCAACCTTGCCGCGATAATTGATACTGTTAGAGCCAGGATTATATCCCTCAAGCTCATAGATTCCCGTTTTCAGTTGCTGTTGACTAGCAGCATAATAGGAATCTCCTCGTGCAAATCCAGGAGTGCTGATACCGCAAAGGAGAAGGGAGAAAATAATTGCACAAAGTTTCATAGAGACCTCTTGTAGTTTCGAAGGAATTAACGGCTAAAAAAGCACTCTTCCAGCCGTTTTAGAAAGAAGAGTAAAGAGCCCAGAAATTCTTTGCAAGCACAGCAAAGAACCTCTTTGAATACACAAAGCCCAGAATCTCTCATTCCCTAACATACTTACTATCAATGAATAATAAAATAACCACTCTCAATAAAAACGCAAACCACTAAAAATAAACAGCTAAAAAAACCGCCTTAATTAAACTAAAGTTTTTTTATAATATAATTAAGATATAACGAGGAATATATTATGATAGACAGTTGGTGTTGTTGAAAAAATCAGACAACTGACTAACCGTTCCCTTTTTACTCTTCTCGTATCATTCAACTTTTCTCAACATTTCGTTCATCATCAACCCTTTTAGGTGGCCTTCAACCTTCTGAGTGGTTAGTTTTCTC
>Ga0180438_10011996_pt1 | contig 10376 bp, 13 predicted proteins | sample SS_ome_12_FD_132455 | JGI IMG/M metagenome (GOLD analysis project Ga0180438, IMG submission 132455) | Hypersaline lake sediment archaeal communities from the Salton Sea, California, USA - SS_3_D_2 metaG | ecosystem: Environmental > Aquatic > Non-marine Saline and Alkaline > Hypersaline >... | reverse complement strand
CTATGGATACTATACTTTTGATTATGGAATGAATGATAAGATTCAAGGTATGTTAAGCGTTAATGGTCATACTGGACAAGTCTGGTACCATGGGTGGCATGGCGATTTTATTCAAATGAAAGAGTTTCATGATTAAATGGAGGTGGTTTAATGGATGGTATGGTATTCATGGGTTTCGGATGGCTATGGATAATCATACTTATAGTCATAATACTGGCTGGAGTATACTTCTTCTCAGAAGGTTTCAAACAACAAGGTACCCAACAAACATCAACAAGTTCCCTTGAGATACTCAAACAAAGATACGCTAAAAGCGAAATAACAGAAGAAGAATTTAAGAAAATGAAGAAGGAGTTAGAATAACTATCTAGCTAGCGCGCGCGCTAAGTAAATCAATGAGGGCATACACTAACACGCGTGCTTTTTCCATAGATAATTTAAAAAAAACATTATTGATTTTAGTGAGTTCAAAAATGATCTTGTGAATATTGAATCATAATCTTCATTTGATTGGGGCGGAGCAATAATAATTTACGAATACATATTTTTCTATTCGATTATCTTAGGATTGCTGGGCTCAATTATCTTTTTGCTTTATAGACAATATTTAAAAAAGACTATAAGTGCGCCGAATTTTAATCAGATCTTCGAAATAGCAGATCATCTAATTTCATTATTACCCGAAATGGAGGAATCTATTCGAAAAGTTACTAAACAAGGTTATCCCATAGTAGAAAATCTAAGATCATATCAACTACAGCTTGAGAGGACATCAACGACCACACCTATCAGAATATTAAATACGATACTCTGCTCTGCAACACCTTTTGATATGAAAATGTTGAGAGAAAATGTGGAACTTTCATTGAAAGTGGTCGACCGAATCGTAAAGAATAGTGGCTTACTCTCAACCTATTTGATAAAAATCAGGCATTTAAGGTGTGAAGAACCAAATATATTGTTTCTATTAGATAATATGGAAAAAACAAGAGACCTAATCGAAGACATCGTTTACAATGGTAATAATAAGCTGTATCAAACGGAACAGACAATAAAAACATCAACCACTTTAATCAATAGCGTATCCAAAATGAAAACCCTTGATACATTACAAAAAATGCCGCAGCAAATCGTCACAAGATTTTTCGATAAAGATAACTTAGTAGATAAAATTGGAAACTCGAAAGAAACCCGAGGAAAAATCAACAAACTTGTGATTTCAGCTGAAAAAATGAATACGCCGTTAGAGAAAGCAAGAAAAGATTTGCCTCAATTTAAAGATTCAGTCAATGAACTTTGTATACGCCTTGAACCATTAAGATTTCAATTGAATAGATTACTCGGAGTTTCAGTCTAACGCAAGCTATGATGTCATTACATATATAGTGATTTCCGACTTTTTCCGATCAGTTTGTTAATCTCTTGTGCTACTTCTCTTGATGGTTTGGAAGGTTTTCGTGCCAGTCTTGTGTATTTTTTAGATATAGCATCTTGTATCACCTTGTTGGTGAATCCTATTCTTTGTACTCAAATCAGGGTTATGACTCCATCATGAGCGCGCGCGCTAAAGAAAGCATTGAAGAAATGCAAAAAACAATGGGCGGAATCATTGAATATACAGAGAAGACTAGAACTGAACTTCAAGAGATGGTAAAAAAGAAACCTGTAGAGTCAACAGGCGTGATTTTTGTAGCAGGAATTATTATAGGACTTCTTATCGGAAAATTAACATCTAGACACTAGCGCGCGCTTGCCTCCTCACATGATGTTGGAACAAGCTGGATTTTCAGACATCAATCATTCTATGGAATCTCTGAAAGTTTTCGTATTAACTTGTTCATAGAATGAGCTTAAGAGCATACTCTACAGTCTTTAATACAGCCCATAATCCCGACAGTATTATTACTGCTCTAATAGCAGATATTATCTCACTTTTACTTTTCATCTCGGACACGATGCTTGTAGCCTTGTATGCTCAAAGTATAAGTCTTATTGAGAAATTCGAGCGGTTCCAGTGAATTCCATAAAAAATTTTCTGCTTAAAATTGTCTGATCAGCAAATGCAATTAAGTAAAAGGTCTCTCACTTTCACCTAATCGATGCAAGTTACCAGCAAGAGCCTCATCGTAAGCTGAATGGGGAAATCCACCTGATGCCGTTTCAGAGGATAACTAGATGAGACAAATGATTCTGGCTCATGCATTGGCAGATGATTATCTGATTGAGAATTTAATAAATCTGATAGGGTTAATAAAAAAGTAAAAGCATAAAATCATCAATCCTTCTAAAATTCTATTAGACATGAAATGCCCCGACTAACACTATCTATCGATGATGGACTGTGGAAAAGATTTCTTGAACATGTAGTAAGAAAATATGGTTCATCAAGTAAAGCAAGAATTGAAGTTGAAATCGCAATAGAAGAATATCTAGAAAGGCGTCAGATACTAAATGCTAATTCATGAATAGAGAGTTTTATCCTATTACTATTTTCTATTAGATCGTGCTCCATAGATTTTTTTAATAAACATATTGTAAGTTTAGAATAGTGCATGTTTACTATCAAATTGAATTTAAGAGTGAGTTTTGTTGGTCTGGAAAGCCTTCATCTTCTATAGCGCGCGCTACCACACGATTCACTTTCTGAAGTTCGCAGTTCAGAACCTTTCTAGGCATGAACCCGCGCTAATTTTGTACCCGATTCCAGCACCGAAAACGGTGTGAATCCCGCCCGGTCCACCAAAAAGCTTGTCTTAGAAGTACGAAAATGGCAGATTCAGGAATTTCTTTTCGGGACCCACTATAGCACATGTTTGTAAAATTTTATGATACTCGTTTATTCGAATTCATAAAAGATAATTAGAATATCAATGCGATATTCAGAATTCTATGATTATCGTTAATGATATAGATCATTAATGCGTCACTAATGATCGTGTATTATAGTTACTGTTGTTTAATTTTTGCGGTTACGCAATGCTCAAAATATTTTATCGTATCACTAATTACTGCAGGAGATAACCTTGAGACCGATAATTTGGGGCATAATTCTCATGTTTATTGGAGGATTATTCTTCGCCATTTTCGGAGTATTAGCAATGGTTACACTTGGAGTAATACCGTTTTTTAATTTTCTAGCAGTTATTTTTGGAGCACTACTAGTGTTGAGTATTCCTGTCGCAATAGTCTTGGAGATAATTAGATGGGCTAAGAATAGAAAGCCAAAGGTGACAACATCGCCTGAGTTGAACTGGTGAAATGGAACACAAAATTAACAGTTCATCGTGCAATATTAAGAATGAATCAGCAAAAACCAATAGGAATTTGATCTTGTTCTCTTTCGTGACGATGATATTAATATTATTTGTTGGCATCTATTTTCCAAATTTAACATCTCAACCTAAAATATTCCAAGGATCAATAATCGCAGATGGAAAAGGAGAAACTAACATAGAACTAAAATGTAGAGATCCTTCTGCATCAAAGTGGATAGTGAATGCTTCAGTTACTATCAAAGAAGCCAAGATGACAAATCCCACTCCGGATTGGATAATGCTCTCCTTAAACCATTATCGTGGTGGAGATTGGCATGTTTACGATAATAACATCATTTGGGCTGAAGGTGCTTATGCTAATGTCGCCCTTAAAACCATAGAGCTTGACCCTTCAAAAACATACGAAATCGTTGTTGATACAGACCCAGACGATCTCAAATGGCATCTTCAGGTAATGGAGGCTTGGCGATAAGAAATGATGAAATTCCTAAAAAGTAGGAAAGGGGTCAGCGGAGTAATTAGTGGAATATTCGTCATCCTAATTTGTTTCCTAGCTTTGGGGGCATTATTCATTTTTGCTATTAGCCATGATAGATATAATCAAGTCGTTAACGAGAGGAATACGCTTGATTGGGAGATCGAAAATGAAAATTTTCAGATAATTGCCGGTCAAAGAAATAGTGATGGAACTTTGAATCTTACTTTATTCAATTATGGTGGTGTCGCTGCTCATCTTGTTGATATGTGGATTACTTCTAGAAACCAATCAGGAAATTATCAGAAACTATACGGTGTTGACTATTGGCTCAATCCTGGTGAGCCAATAACTGAACTTGGTGATGAAAATATGACAGAACTCCCTAGCGGAATTGCTGTTTCAGGCATCATCTTGCCACAACCTGTTGATCCAACGATAAATTATACTATTATGCTCGTTTCAGAACGTGGAAACAAAGCAACATATTTGATTCGATACGTTCCACCACTTGAATGTCCAGAAGGGGTGGGACAACCTGTACCTTTAATCATCTCTTGGCAACAAGGAAGTTTTGAGTTTAAAAGTATGGCTATCGATAGTTGGACACCTGCATGGGTTAAGCCAGGACAATCAGCATCACAACATCAAATCTACAGAATAAACCTTACGAATGTTAGTGGAAATAACATAGTTCTGAATGAATCATCCCACTTGCGACAAGAAGCTGACGATACAGCAGATACTGAGGCAGTTTGGTGGATCTCAGATCTTAGTACGGATCCTTTCGATCAAAAGCCAACACCCTTCAACATAAATAATCCTCAAACCATAAACGACGGAGAATCGCAATATGTATACTTTGCCGCTACTTCTGAGCTTGGCGAAAGCTGGAATGGTGACCCAACCTCAAGCCATTACTACACAGTTTTCATCCACGTCTTCTTTCATTTTGAAGGAGAGGACGTATATTATGGGCATACCATTTCGGTAATGGGCCAGAAACTTTATTGATGGTCTGGTATTTGATTGAATAATGCTATATCTAATAATTAACATCATTCTCTTGTTTCTAGTAGGACTTTATTTGATAATTCGTGATCTCAGAAAAAACGGTTAATCTATCTCTGATGAACTGCAGGATCCGCATTGACTTCAATTTCTAGTGATATCGATCTTAATTTCTTTTTGCTGATAGAATTAAGCGAATCGTCAAAGAGCTAAATCAGAATATTCCGTAGATCCTAAACTTCAAGTTCATTATTATTTAGGATCACCATTCTGATAAATTAGCTTTCTGAGACAAGATCTGTCTGAGCAATTTTCCACGCATCATTTATCTTAACAAGCTGTATGTATTCAGTTACTTGCTCAATATACTGCCTTTTTTCTGAAGAGACTAAGTATTTACATTCAATTGTGGCAGTTTCTTCGCTGATTTCAAGTTTAGTGATATCTATATTCTTCAATGTTATGTCGGGGTAAACCTGAAGAATTAATTTAAGCTGGTCTTCAATTGATTCATGCCCTGTATAAATGCCATCTTCGCCATGATTGTATAATTTCTGTCCGTTATCTTTGAAGTAATCTAGATATTTTTCTATGTGATGTTTGTTGAATGCATCATAGTAGCCATTTAACATTTCTTTGATTTTAGTTTCTTCATTGATTATTGGTGTTGCAGTAGTTGTTGATGTGGGAGAGGGTGAGTGAGTAGGGATTTCTGTTGGCTTCATGGTGGTGGTTGGACTTTGGATTATTGTGGTGCGAGTAGGAGTTAAAGAAGGCTCAGAGGGTTGTTGTAGAATATAGAAAACCCCACCAACTCCAATTATTATGACGATTAATGCTATGACGATAATTTTTCTCGAAACTATCATATTTCTAAGACGATTCTCTGATTGTACAGGTTCTTTTTGAGTTGGTGCTGAAGGCAAATCTATAATGCCACATGTAGAGCATACGCCTCTTCCTGTTGCACCTAATACCTGTAAGGATCCTCCACATTTAGGGCAAGAAGACAAGGCTACATCATTAACCTCGCTTATCAATCATTTACATATGATCGGTGTCGATAGTTATGTTATTTGGTGAAGGGATACCTGAGAGTTCACAGGATTTTCTGAGGTCCCTAGTTCTTTTTTGATGAGCTCTTTTATAGCGATACTTATGGCTCTGGTTTGGATTTGCTGTTGATCTTCAGAGGTCATGCATATTCGGTGGGGTTCAGAGAATGATGCTTTAATGATTACTTTTTCTGGATCCAATCCTAGACCTCTAGCAAAGGCTTTCAATGCCTCCAATTCATGCCCTTTCTGTTTAGGTACAATTGAGAAACCTGAAGTTGTATAGATATTACGCAAGAATTCTACGCCTTTAGATTGGATATCATGATAAGTGTCTACAGTATGACCCATCATATAATCAATATAATCTGGGTGAACACCTAACGCTGTCAATTGAGTCTTGAAATATTTTCTAAGCGAATGAACCCGAAGATCATACCCGCCATTATGATTCTGTTTCAGTAAACCAACTCTAGAATAAAGCGAATGAATGATTTTGTAGAGCTGTTTTTCTCCTATGGGCTTGACTTTCTTTTTCTGATGATCTCTTATCAACGGAGAATTATCATGAATATCTTCTCGTGGGATCCTCCTATCCAATAAACCTTTTCTCCTAGCATCAAGGTACAGTTTGAGAAATTCTACTGCCTCTCGTCCAATCAAAGCATCATAATCATGATACTTGCCCTTAGTTATTTCCGCCTCAACATGAATAAGAACTGGGATAATTCCTCTCTCAACATCTTCTCTAACATGTCTATATTGTAAACGTACAAGGGTACCTTCTCTGAATCCTCCAAGTGCAAGCATGGAGATAATGACCTTCTCACGTAGATCTGCCGCATTTATTAGATGCTCTAGCTCCTCAGGTTTTGGAGCTCTGTCTTTATGCACTATTCTTGGTCTTGGAAGATATGGAATACGTATTTCGATTCCATTAACTCTATAGAAGGTTCTAACATGTTTAGCATAAGCATGAATTCGACCTGGTGATAAACCTCGGTCTTGAAGTTCGGCAAGACAATCCTCTAAAAATTTTCTATGCTTCTCTATTCTTATAGGATCCGTATGAAGACTATCAATTTTGACATCAGCAATTATATGATCCGGATTTGAGTTAAAATATCGACAATATTGGTTAATCGTATTAGTATAAACGTAGAGGCTCATGAAGCTTCCAGACCGAGCTCGTAAGAAATACCTCGCTAATTCAATGAGACTTTTATTATCGAAAACCCAAGGCACTAGCACTGGACGCTGAGAAGTTAAGGATTTGATAATGTATTCGGCTAAACCTTTCTGGCCTAAGCTTAAGATCTTTTCTAAAGCTACTTTAACTGGAGTCTTAAGTTTGTACCCTTTAAGACTATGATCAATAACATAGTTCTGCTGCTCCATTTTTCCTAGATTTTTTAGAAATTGGAGATCCTCAAGTGTAAGCGTCTTTACTTGTGGGATCAATTCTGTCAAATATGGATCCATCCTACGATTAAATAATATGCACAATTACACAATAACACAAATGTGTAAGAAGTAATATATAAGTGTAACGACACATTTACACTATGGTGGAATGACGCAAGCATGGGAAGACTTGATGTAATCATTCCGGATGAGGTTGAAAAGGAGTTAAGGGTTAGAGTTGCAGTCTTACTAGGTGGGCAAAAAGGAGCCCTCAGCAAAGCAGTTACTGAAGCCATTAAGCTATGGCTGCAACAAAAAGAAATATCCTCTAAGAAAAGATAACCACTAATCAATCTGCTTCAATTCTTGAATTGCTTTTTTAATTATGATTAGGCCAGTCGATCGAGGTTTGGATTCATTCGGAGGATCCGGCATAGCAAAGCGTTCCCATAAAATGCGTATATGACCTTCATCCTCAAAGTCAAGCCAGCCAATCGTCTCTCTTATACAAGGCTGATATTGAGTTGGGTTAACATCTCTGAATAGAATATGATCTTTGTAGCGGACATAGACTAGCGACCCTAATGGAAAATTTTTACTATTGAATGACACTAAGTTATCCCTCAGCATTTGGAGGGGGATCAAGTATCTCCTTTGCAGTCTCTTGGATTTCTGGATCCGAATTCTCTGCGTATTCCGACATTTTTTCTAGATGTTTTTTCTTCGCTTCAGGTTTCAAATTTTGCCATTGCTCCTTAAGGTCCTTTAGATAACGTAAAGTCTCTTCCTTCTCTTCTTGTATTGTTGAATCATTGAGGTCTTTAGATGAGTTGGATCCGTTTGAAAAATCCGAAATCTTAGAAATTTCTACAGATGGAAGACTTGGAAGATCAGGTTGACCTTTTTCTGCTGCACTCACGCCTTTCATTAAGAGATAAGAACAAAGAGAGCTCAAACTTCTATCCGGATCATGTCGACTTTTAGCAATCTGATGAATACGTTTAATTCTCTGATAATTACGCTCGTCTACATAGATCTGAATTTTTCTTTTTTCATTATAATTATGATTATAATTATAATTCATAATAATTCACTTAGAAAATATTATTTTATTATATGATGATGATTCAATTCAAATCAACTCAAACCAAATCATGATAAAATTACACTATTGCAGTCAGGAAATGATTCTTGACGATTCATGCCACTTACCAATAGAAATGAAAGATGATTCTTATAGGGATGCTATAACCAAAACAACCTTAGAAAGTGTATAGCATCATGGGCTCTTCAATTGAAAAAAATGGCCTCTCAACAACCATTATTCGACGAACCTTATCAAAGAAACAGCATGAAATTCTCAGATATCTATCAGATAAAGGTCCAAGTGATTGTTACAAGATCAAAAAAGAATGCAACATGTATTATCCCTCAACATACAAATCTCTAATACGACTTGAGAAACAAGGTTTTGTATGGCGTAATCCTAAAGAAATAAGCGAGAAGGGAACACCAAAGACTCCTTTTCGTTTAACTATGAGGGGACTAGCAGAAGCGTCCAACACCGAAGATTTTTGGAAAAATTTGGATAAAATCGTAAAAGTATGGATAGACCTTGCACCTTTAGTGTTTGGAAATTGGGAATATTTCAAGGAAAGGGATCTAGATGAAGAGGCAAAAATGCGTCTAAGACAAATGTTTCAAGGTGAAGGTATACGTAAGTTCCATGATAGAAGGAGTGAATTATTTAATTTTAAGGATCAACCCTATTACCTATACACTAACGTAATTTGGACATGGCTACTTCATCCATTAGAAGACCGCCCAAGAGATAATTCTAATATCGGATCCATACCTGCAATGCTATTCACAGAGTTCTTTTTCCTTCCAATGCTAGATCCGTTTTTTAGATTTAATCATAGAGAATGGCTCAAAGCCTTAAAAAATAACATAGAATTAAGAGAATGGGCCAAACTCATTTTTAAGGCCCGTACTTCAGAATATCAATCCGAAGTAGACAGATATGATAGATTATTGCAGGAAATGAAAAATCCTATTAAATAACATCTGACCAAAAATGCCAACGCATTATCAATTAAAAATATCAATTCACGGATAAACATCATAACATCATATTCTGACAGAATGAATCTATGAAAATAATTAAGGACTAATTTTCTTTCTCCATATTGGAGAAGTTTTCATCATCTTTCCACCAGACCTTAATGGTTACTACAGCAGGATTTTTTGAGAAATCCTCATCAGCCTCTACCCTAAAATACCGTAAATAACCTCTAACATACCTTTGCAATCTAACTAAAATGCCTAAGACTTCTCGTCTCTTTCTTTCTTCATCAGATAATTCAAAAGCATCTTTGCCATTAACCGACATCATGAGATAGTACACCCTTCAGCCTGACTACAGTCTAACCATAAGGTAACTTAATAATTACTTAAAACTATTAATTCTTATCGTCAATAATACTTCTACAACAATTATTGCAAAATAAAATAACAATTAACTAACATACAACACATGATAACATAATCACAATGAATAATCAACAAAATAAACAAAACTGCAAAACAATAAAACGAAATAAAAAATAATATTTTCTGAAAAAAAAGCTTACATGCGGTAACAGTATTATATTAAGCAACGTTGCTTAATATAATACTGCTATTGTCTGATTAATTACTGTCTGTAAATGTTTCTTTTATTTCGTTTAATATTTTTTATTTCGTTTAAATCTAATTATTCTTTGCAAATAATTTTTTAATATAAATAAATTTGTTGATGTTGAATATGGTGTTGTATTGTATCAAGCTGTATACAAGGGCGTTTAACTCTCTGGTTTTTTCAAAAAAGGCTTTGTAACTTAAATTAGTTTTTGTATTTCGATCGATGAAGTCTATTGTTCTCTTGGATGGTATTATTGCAGTAGAGTTATGTGCTATAGAATTTCTGATTTTTATATCGAATCCTAAAGTAATCATATTAAGTTCAGGAATCTTCTTTAGTAATTCAAGATTCTTTGCTAGGCCATTTCTCCTAATTTTATTGTAATCAGCTATTTTTTGATTTTCTATTGTAGAATGTATGCCTAGAATGAGGGCGATATATTTTTCATAGTGACCGGATAATTCGCTATAGAT
>Ga0180438_10011995_pt1 | contig 10376 bp, 21 predicted proteins | sample SS_ome_12_FD_132455 | JGI IMG/M metagenome (GOLD analysis project Ga0180438, IMG submission 132455) | Hypersaline lake sediment archaeal communities from the Salton Sea, California, USA - SS_3_D_2 metaG | ecosystem: Environmental > Aquatic > Non-marine Saline and Alkaline > Hypersaline >... | reverse complement strand
AGCCGAGTGCGAATGGTCTAATTCATCCAGCGGGCGGGGGGTGTGGGGTACAACGAATCCCATGAGGGGGGGTTGACACGAGCAAATTCTATGCCAAAAAAAAATTTAATTTAACCCTCTTGACAAAACCGATGAATTGTGTAAAATAGGGTCAGCGGCACAAAACACCCAATACAGGGAACCAAAAAATGCAGATTACAATTACACATTGCAGGTATACTCCCAAATGGGAAACCTTGCAACAAATGATTCAGGAAGCTACCAACAACCCAAAAGCAAGGCTAGTGAAAATCAGCCGCCTTGATAAAGGTTGTAATTACAGAGCCCCTGGTGTATATACAATCGCAATCAACCAAGGTAACCATACTACATTACCAATAACACTAGTCGTGGAGGGTGTGTAAATGTTTGATGCTAGCGAAATACTGGAACTGTTCGACGATACACCAGTATGCGGGGGTTGTTCACAACCAAAAGACTGGTGTATGTGTGAAGAACTAGACTACTTCGACGGTTCCCCTCCAGAGGGGGAACAACACATACTGGAGAGTGGATTCAGTCTGCTCCAATAAAGGAACCAAAACATGAGAGAATTTCTGGTTGCATTATCGTTGTTCTGCGCTAACTACCACGAAGGTCAATGGAGTAAGCTATACAGAGTAGGCTGTTTGGCTCGTCAATACCTCTTGCGGTGGTATCAAATCCGCTCGCCAGAGGAGTGGAGCGAAGCTACCTATATTAGTCGGGATTGTCAAGCCCGTGCAGAGCATCTGTATGTTCAATTAGTTGACAAGTATTTCCCCGGATGTGAATAATGGAGGTAAACATGAGTATAATTGGAAAACAAGCAAAAATAGTAGCGAAAAACACCGCTAAAATTTGGCAAAATCAAATTGGAACTATCGTGGAAATATTACACCCCGATATGTTACCATACCACTATACAATTCGCATGGATATATTGAAATATAATCCTGACAATCCAAAGCAACCAATAGAATCACATTGTGATCTGGTTGTAAAAACAGAAGAAATAGATTTTGTGAGATAATCACGCCGCACCCCCTCTTGTGGGATTGGTTCCCCCACAGGAGGGGTATTTTCTTATTCAGTACCTATGGGTGGTGTGGGGTATGTTACTTTCCAATAGGGGGGGTACTTCTGAGGGGTGGCGATATCCCACACCCTCCCATACTGTCTCAGCCAAGGTCGCCCCTTGGCGAATTTTCTAATCATCCAGCGAGTGGGGGGTGTGGGGTATAGCAGAACCAGAAGGGGGGTGATGCAGAGCAAAAACTATGCCAAAAAAAAATATAATAAACCCTATTGACAAAATCCGATGATAGTGTAAAATAAAAGGCGACAGCGGAAAAACATTTTACTGGAGGGTTCACAATGGGAACTAAGGTAGTTATTAACGCCTGTTTTGGAGGGTTTAGCCTGTCAGAAGAAGCTTGCAGGCTATTGGATTGTTCTCCATACGATTACAAAGAAAGCGAGAAACGATCAGACCCTAGCCTAGTTCACATAGTGGAAACACTAGGGGAAAAGGCTAACGGCAGTCATGCTAGTCTGAAAATTGTCGAGATTCCAGGTGATTGTGTAGATTGGCATATTACAGAGTATGATGGTAGCGAACACGTTGCCGAAAGACACAGAACATGGTACTAGGATGGAGGATTAAAAATGAGAGATTGGAAAATTCTACACAAACTTACAATCAAACTATTCAGGTGGCGAATCCTGACTATTATCGTTAGCACGCCTGTTCATGTGGAGGATTAAAAATGAGAAAGTGCGAATGGTGCAAAGAAGTACTAGACGACAACCCCATACGGTGGTGGTGCCATGAGTTTTGCAGCGTAGGCTGCAAGCTAGAGTGTCTTAATTATTACGATGTGCCCGATACTCCAGAAACGGAGTTTATCGAGCCAGAAGATTACTATGATGGTGATTTGCAAGATGATTACGATTACGATTATTAAGATGATGACGTATCGTATCTGTAAATAACGCCGCACCCCCCTCTGGCGGGCTTCCTCCACCCGCTGGAGGGGGTATTTTTTTCTCCTACCCCTGTGGGTGGTGTGGGGTATGTAAAAATCCAAAAGAGGGGTATGTAAAATTTTCTCGAAAACTTTTGCTAAACCCTCTTGACAATTTTGACGAATATGATAAAATAGGGGCGTCGATCACAACCAACCCCAACCCAAAAGAGGACACAATGAGTAGCACAGTAGACAAGCCAAACCCCGATTTGCAGAAACCATTTCGGTCGATTCACGAGCAAACTGGTGATCTGGTCAAGGGATTTGCCGATATGCAGTCTGCCGAAGAGGACGCCAAAGTTCGCAACGAACGAGCCAAGGAAATCGGCACCGTTGCCCGTTACAAGGCAATCGCCAAACCGTAGGGGACGAGTACTAGTATCGCTGTATCGCTGAGGTAGGCAGTACCCCGCTGCCGGATGAGTAGGCGATACTACTTTTTTCTGTCGATGTTTCGAGCTATCGCCCCCCTCTCGTGGAGGGGGGCACTTTTTATGCTTCCACTTATGGGGGGTGTGGGGTATAGTAAAATTCCTCAAAAAAATATTCAGAAACCCTATTGACAAAACCGAAAAATAGTGTAAAATAGGGGCGTCGGTCACAAACAACTCAACCCCGGAGAAACGTCATGTACACCAGTATTAACTTTAGAACAAAGAAAGCCTTGAAGGAAGCTGTCAAGGCAGGCAAGTGTGTTACTGTGTATCAACCTGGACCATTTGGAGGGAATGAACCTACTGAGGGAACCGTATTCCTGGAAGGTCCACATTATCCAGAAGCCCACAAATGGTATGCCCAAGCCACCCTAGAAGGTGGTAGGGTGGTGAAAGTCAAGTAGTATTCCGTCCGGTCTGTTTCCATTTTAGGCGTAGCAGTATAAAGCTCCGTTGCTCAATGTACCCAGCCCTAGTGGAAACGCTTCTCCCCCCCTCTGGTGGATTGGTCCCCCGCCAGAGGGGGTTTCTTTATTACCCTATATATGGTGGGTGTGGGGTATGATAAACACTAAACGAGGGGGTACTGATGGGGGATAACTATACCCCACACCCCTCTATCTTTTACTGCATTAGGCTCACCTATTCTTTCCCGATGCGGCGAACGGAAAGGCGGGGGGTGTGGGGTACAGCGAATCCACAGGAGGGGGTACACAGAGCAAATATTATGCCAAAAAAAATCTGGAGAAACCCTATTGACAAATTCGATGAATAGTGTAAAATAAAAGCGTGTCACAACCACCCCAACCCAAGAGGAAACTATGACAACTACCACAAAGTTAGACCCCTCGCAAGAGGCGGCGGAATTGATTGCAGCAGTTACGGAAACTATTACTATCTTCCCAGAGGAACTAGGGTTGATTCTGCGTTCCCAAAAGGGAGCCAAAATAGTCTCTGTAATTACTGAGACTGACCCCGGAAAGTCTAACAAACACAAGGGCATTTGCCGTAAACGTTCCCATGTCAACGGAGTGATTAACTGGCATTATGCCAAGGCAATCAATCGTCAACGGGAACGTGAAGGAAAAGGGGCGGATTTTGAGGTACAACCCCGCAAGTGGGGGGAACGTATCGCTGGCACTCCCCTAGTTCATCACAAAGGTAAATATTATCTCGAATTAAAAGTCGAGAATGTTTATCAAACAGATTACTTTATGGTTCGACCAGGGGGTGAGCTAGTCCCTACAACGAGGGACGAGATTGCAGACCATATTCGCCCTAGCAGGTCTGCTAGCAACCAACAACTCACAAAAGAAGTTATCCTGCGAGATTACAAGCTCGATTCTATTGTCGAATTGAGAATGAGCGGAAAGGTTTACAAGGTGGTGCGATAATGAACCTATACAACCTAATAAACGGAAAAATGCACATAGACCCCAATGGTCAATGGGTAAAATGGGAAGAGGTAAAGCAACTCCAGCAAGCAATGAAAGAGGGCGTTGGTATTCGCATTGCTAGCTTGGAAAAGGAAATTAGAGAACTCAAACAAAAAACGAAACAGTTTACAGGGTGATACGATAATGGTAGCATACACACAAGAGAATTGCGAACGGCTCGCAGACAGAATAATTGATTGTATGTCTGTAAAAGACCTAGAACGAGTGCTAGCAGATATACTCGTTGATAGTTATTTAGAGGACGAGGAACTATTCCAAAGTCGTTGGCAAGCCTACATGGAAAATAGATCACAAAACAATTTCCCCGACACAGATTATTAGGATTGTGGCACCTCCGGGTTCCCCCACAATGGGATGCTCAAGCAACCTGTTGTGGGGGTTCTTTTTGGGGTTGTACCGATGGGGGGTGTGGGGTATAATCTTTCCCAAAGGTGGCACGAAAAAAAATAATCTAAACCCTATTGACAAATTCGACCGATAGTGTAAAATAGGGGCGTCATCCGACAATCACTGTTACTGTTACTTTCACAAGGGAGTCGAAAATGGCTAGTTTGCAAAATCTGGAATTTTTGCGAAAGTTCGTTGTCGCCCACAAGGCGGCAGATTCACCTCAAGAGGTTGCTGATGCTCTGGGTATCGACAAAAAGGCAGTCACCCAGATCACTCAACATTTGCGTAAAAAGGGAGTGGAACTCAAGTATTTCCGCCCCCGCATTCTCACCGCTCCGGCAATTGCCGAATTGCAAAAGTTGGTATAGTCGCCGCTGGTCGTCCGTATGGGGGGGCTAGGCTACCCGACCTAGCCCCCCTATGGGGTAACACACACACACAAGGATACAAAAATGTTTATTTTAGGCATCGAAACAACCCGACGCAAGGGCATAGCTCACAACCCTAATCTCGAAGTTTATCGCTGTCAGGATTTTGAGCTATGTGCAACCTTTGTAAAAAAGGTATTAGGATATAAACCTTACAAGGTTGGATTTATTCTGTGGAAAAATACGATTCCACTAGGGGGAGTCTCAATCACGCTACGCTATCGCCCAAATTGTGTTGATAGCTGGCAATATACCACCAGCCAAAAATACCGACGCACAAGGGGTATGTTCACCCCTAATATGAGGAAATGGTTAAATCAACATCTGTTAATACCATCCGGATATCACAAATACTACCTACAAATAGTTCCCCTCCGATAATCCCCTTGTGTGCCCCATACGAGGGGGTAACCCCTCGTGTGGGGATTTTTTATAACCCCCTTGACAAATCCACAAAATAGAGTATAATATGGGCATGGCATGGACAATTGTAATTTTGATAATCCTAATAAACATTATGCACGAGGGAAAACATGAAAATTCACGAGAGAAATCGGACTGATTACGAAATTTTCCTTGACGAATATTTCGAGCATATCCCTGTAAAGAAGCGAGAACATGCCGCCTTTATGGATGATGCTATGTATCGTCTAGGTTGGCAACTTGGTTATAATATGACTACTGAACCCAAGAAATACGCAACAGCAGATAACCCATATAGACTTAATACCATCGAATGGGCAGCGTGGTATATGGGTAGGGATGAAGCTATTGCCGAAAAAGATTTTTGGATACCCCTCGATAGGGTGATGTAGGTTTGTGAAAACGCAGGATACCCCCCAAGTGGGGGGTGTTCTGTGTGTGGTACATATGAGGGGTGTGGGGTATGAGAAACCAATCGAGGGGTACATACCCCACACCAGCCATAGGTGGTAGCGAAAAAATTTTTCCTAAACCCTCTTGACAAAAATGACGAATAGTGTATAATAGGGGCGACAACTGAAACATATGAGCCTATAGTGTAAGAGGCTAAGCACGCTGCTGCTGGTAGTGGTCAGCCCGACATTAGAGGGGGTAAAATAATCCCCCCTATTGAAGGCTATACGCCTGACTAGCGTATACTACTAGAGCAGTAGACCGTGGTTCGACTCCCGGTAGGCTCGGCTTATACCTGCAAGGGATAAAGTATCCCCCAAGAACGAGGCGTCCATGCTACGCCTACAACCCCCCTTCGGGGGGGAGAGGGTATAGGGCAAAAATAGAAACAAGAGAAACAATTAGCAGTAGTGGAACTATCAAAAATATAATAAGCATAGAATTTGATAGCTATGCTATCCACTCTGTTAATTGGCCCCCCGCTGAAGGTAATACCGGAGGGGGGCTTCTCTTTTTTTATACCCACTTTCTGAGGGGTGTGGGGTATAGCATTTTCCATATGGGGGGTATTCACACCACGATACCCCACACTCCCCAAAGGTGGCAAGTCCCAGCCAAGGTAGCCCCTTGGCGGATATCCTAGTCAGTCAGCGAATGGGGCAGGCATGGGGGGTGTGGGGTACAGCGTTATCCAAAGGTGGGGTAAGACAAAAATTCTGAAAAATTAAGTGGCAAACCCTCTTGACAAAATTCGATGATAGTGTAAAATAGGGGCAGTCGATCACAGTCCACCACCTAACAAGGAGTTTATTATGGGTATTCACAAGGTACGAATTGTAGGCAGCAAACCAAGAAGTAAATATGGCAACCAACTAAAAGATGGTGAAGTAGGAATAGATTGTTTAGGCAATATTTATTTTGCCTCTCGTTTCTCTCTGTTTTGCGTAACTGATACGGGCAAAAGTTATCAAAATAAAAAAGGCGCAAATGAAGTATATCTTAACCTAGTCGAGCCTGGTTCTCATGTTATCATTACAATATAGAAGGTTAATATGCAAGTCAGATATAAATACAACGGAAAACAAAAACAACTATCAACCGTCGATTTTTGCTACTTTGTGACGATTTACAATCGGGCTGCTAGTCTACAGCAAGTAGCAGACATTTTGAAAAAGGACAAGGCAGAGGTGGTGAAAATTGCCCAAAAAATCAAGGCGGCAGGGCTTCCCTTGAAAAGTTTTCGGGCATCACCCAAAATCCTAACTCCTGATGTAGTCGAAAGTTTGAACGCAATCTGAAAAAAAGTTGGAGAAACCCTCTTGACAAAACCGAGAAACATGATATAATAGGTGCAGCACAAGCATTTACCCCGTCAACAATCACCCCTAACGAAAGAGGCTTCCGAATGGCATCTTTGCACAATTTGGAGTACCTCCGCAAGTTCGTCGCTGCTTATCAAGCTGCTGATGGTTTGGCAGACGTAGCTGCTGCGATGAATCTGACCACGAAAGAGGTCGGTCAGATTGCGGTACAACTCCGAAAAAAGAATGTCAACCTCAAGAAGTTCCGTAAGCATATCCTTACGGATGAGGCTGTACAAGCTCTTAATGAAGATATTGCCAGCGAGTAAGATAGGCAATATACACTATAGGGTAACTAGGTCTAATTCATATGATAATCCTAGTTACCCTATTTTCTTTTAACTTGGAGAAAATAAAATGAGTAGATTTTTAACTAAGCTAGAAAATAATGACGATAATTGTCTAAAGCTAGCAAAGTTAGTAGTTGATAGCTGGGATATGGATACTCTAGTTAGTTTTGCTGTAGAACAGCTAACAATCAACTATATGGAAGATAATAATATGTTCCAAGAAGATTGTGAACTATTTATAGAAAAGTAGAAGTCTCAAAGGAAAATTCCCCGGAGATAAACAAATGTCATATTTGCAGTTAACCACAAAATGCAATATGTTGTGCTCCCATTGTCTATTCGCCTGTACTGCTGAAGGTGAAGATATGAGCATAGCTACTTTCCGAAATGCTCTAAATTTTCTTTCTAATTATATGGGTATAGAATATGTAGCACTAGGTGGTGGTGAACCTACAATCCACCCTAAGTTTGAAAGTATGCTTTTTCAAGCTATGTCACAATTTGACTTCGTGTGGCTTGCTACTAATGGTAAGCATAAGAGGCGTGCTCTAATGTTAGCCGAATTATCACGAAAGTATAAAGATAGATTTTCGGCTGAATTGTCTCTGGACGATTATCATGAACCTATTGATAAAGAAGTTGAAGAGGCATTTTTTGCATTAGGGCGACATGAAGACAGTAAAATGTGGAAGGGTATTCGCACAACTACACACGCTAACTAACCACCCATCAAAAATGGTAGGGCGACAGAGGGGCGTGATGAGTGCTGTTGTGAAAGTTTGTTTATTACTCCAAGTGGCGATATCAAAAATTGTGGCTGTGATGATTCTCCAGTAATTGGAAATGTTAATGATCCTAGTACTTATAGTGACGCACAATATGATTTTAAGAATGAGTGCTGTGGGGAAAGAACGAATCAACTCAAGGAAGAACTAGCCCAACTATAATGCACACAACCATTTATTTTGAAACTGTGTAAGAAAATGGTTCGCCTTGGGGGTGTGGGGTATGGCAAATTCCAAAAGAGGGGTATTTTTTTCGCTGCATCAACTACTTCCTATGGGGGGTGTGGGGTATCGTAGTCTTAGTCTGGGGGGTGTCCTACCTAACATCGCCTCTTGGCAAATATTCTAGTCAGTCAGCGAAAGTAGCACAGGTGGGGGGTGTGGAGTATGAAGATTTCCAGATGGGGGGTAATGATGCAAGGGAAAAGATGTGGGCAAAATAAAAATAACCCATCCACAGAGGGGTGTGGGGTATAGTCGTTTCTATGTAGGGTACTTCTTATGGGTGGTGTGGGGTACAATTAGTAGCAAATAGGGTACTATTGATCCAAAAGTCAATACTTCTGAGGGGTGTGGGATACAGTCTGTGTCATTTGGGGGGTGATGCAGAGGAAAATATGCAAATTGCCCTAACTTCGCATCAGATATAGAGTTAGATAAACCTCATAGGGACACTTAATGAGATTTCAGCTATAGGGGTTATAAGATTTTAGTCTCTCAGGCATAAGATTCTACAAAAAATGATGCAGAATGGAAAATTTTAGGGCAAAAAACCGAAATTTCCTATTTTTTCCTGCATCAATTTTTGCTTTTTTGAACTTTTTGGATGGCTTTTTATAGCTTTTTGACCCTTAGCAATTCAGCCACAAGCCTATTTGAGCCTATATATACAGTATATTGAGTTAGAAGGCAATGTTCTTTAGGTAAAAGTCACTTGCTGTATGCAAACCTCGTACCAGCAAACTAAATGGATACTTTCCCCTCCCCAAATGCGTATGCGTATGTATGTGTATTAGGGTTATTATCTCTCTATACATTATATGTTTTTCTTGTCTTTATACAACCTTTTTAGGTTGTCTCCCCTCAGACAACCTCTACAGATTGTCACAATTAAATAGAATCAATTAACCCACAATTGCGAGGGGTGTGGGGTACAATTGAATCCAAAAGAGGGGTAAGAAAAAGAATCGGAAAAAATAATTCGACAAACCCTCTTGACAAAACCGAAAAATAGTGTAGAATTTGGGCGACGGCAAAATCATTCGATAGTTAGTAGTTGAAATGATCGACATAAAAGGCGTCGAATTTAGTTGTTATAGCCTGTCGTATTGCTAACTATCTAAATCAACCCTAATAGGAAAGTAGACAAATGGTACTTATCCCAAAACAAGAAACAAGTGGATTGCGTGCAGAATTAGATAGATTGGAGCAAATGGCAATTCCTTTTTATCTTACGGGTAGTCGTTATTTTGGAACCTCTACAGAAAAGTCAGATTGGGATTTTTTCACTCAATATTGTCGTGAGACTTGTGATAAATTGGAGTCTATGGGGTATGTCTCATATTGGGGAGACTATCATGCAGATAAACACATTGTCCATGTTTATAAGCATACATCTTTACCTATTCATATTCAATTGGTAAAGGATACTAGAATCAAGAACCTAATCCAAACCACCATGAAAAGATGTAATTATTTTCCAAATAAAAACACTACTCATGTGTGGAATTTTGCCTATCAGCTAATTAGGGGGATTTCAAATGATTAAGTTTAGTAAGGCAAACGCCAAAACACAAAAGCTAATTAGTAAATTAAATCTAACTGGTAAAGTTTATAGCTTTGACCTACAAGCGGGAGTATCCTGTCCTTATGCTAAAAATTGCAAGTCTACTGCTATTGAAGTACAGTTAAGGGACGAAAAAGGCAAGTGGGGCAAAAAGGTTTTAAGGGTAAAAGACGGAAAGCATTGTACTTTCCGTTGTTTTTCTGCTAGTCAAGAGGCTAGAATTCCTAGAGTATTCTACTTTAGGCGTAACAATTACCTAACAATTAAAAATGCCAAAACTGTAAATGAGATTTATAGTTTATTGGCTTCTGCACTCCCTAAAGATGCTGCTGTTATTAGGTGGCATGTTAGTGGAGACTTCTTTAAGCGGAATTATTTTCTAGCAGTTTGTAAGTTAGCACGCAATAATCCCCATATTGTGTTCTATTCTTATACTAAAGCTATTCCACTATGGGTTGATCATCAAGGTATAATTCCTCATAATCTGGTACTAACAGCATCTTATGGTGGAAAGTTTGATT
>Ga0180438_10011994_pt1 | contig 10376 bp, 10 predicted proteins | sample SS_ome_12_FD_132455 | JGI IMG/M metagenome (GOLD analysis project Ga0180438, IMG submission 132455) | Hypersaline lake sediment archaeal communities from the Salton Sea, California, USA - SS_3_D_2 metaG | ecosystem: Environmental > Aquatic > Non-marine Saline and Alkaline > Hypersaline >... | reverse complement strand
CACCTTCGCAAGCACCTCATTGACTGCAAACCTGCGCTCCTCCTCTTCCATATCGGCCGCATCAATCGCCTCAAGGAGACAGTTGGTTACCTCTCGGTCTCTGGGAGAGGGGCTATAAAGCCCGACAATCGGATGATAAGGGGAAAAATGACCATAGTTCCTGTCGAAGTCTTCAAGAGCCTTGTGATCCCCGAAAAACACATTGGTCTCAGCAGGAACTTTCAGGATATAGTCTCGATTCCTGGGAGCAAGTGTCCAAGTGAGGAGCTTGTCCCACCCCTCTAGAGCTTTTGCGCGCATCTCTCCCATCCGGCGCACCTCTTCGGGCATCTCAAGAATCTCAGGACATGACTGAGGAGCTGCAAAGCCTATTTGGCAAAGCACAAGGCAGAATAGAGCAGAGCATTTAGAAAGCATCTACCGCTTTTTTTCCATTAGATAGATAACGAGCCCTTCAAAATCCTTGTAATTGACATAGGCTTGGACATCTTGGAGCGATACATTGAGCGCTTCAGCAAAGCTGGGAAGATAAACATCGATATTTCCTTCCCTGATTTCCTTTCGAAACCTTTGCGAGAACCCATCGATGAACCCATCCCACTTAAACCCACTGCTTTTGATCCGACGCATGCAGTAGACAAGCCGGGGATCAGAAAAAACCGTTCCTATAAAGCGGATCGGATGGACATTATTCACATCATGTCCAAGCCTCTCGAGCCTTTTCTTCTCGAAAAGAAGCTTGAATACGCTGTTGTTCGCCATCGTCGAGAGAAGCTGACCAATTTTCTGTTTTTCTGAGGGGGTAATCAGCAGAGTATCGTAAGGAGTAGGTTGAGCCTCTGGAGCCTCGGTGTAAGTTTGTGGCTCCTCTTGAGTAAGGTCGGCTAAATGATCCAGAGCAGAGTCTGGCTCTGGAGCTGCAGTGATCCGGTTCTCTTCGATCATCTCATCCATTTCTGCAGCTGAGAGTTCTGCCAGATCCTCCGCTTCAACAGATGTCTCCATTTCGATCGAGGAGATCTCCTTCTCTTCGCTAAATTCTTCCGCCTCATCTATCTTTTCAAGTACAAGCTCTGGAGTTTCGATGAGTGCTGAAGAAGGCTCTGCAAAAGGCTCACCTTCTGCTGCAGATACTCCGACAGTTAGCATACAAGCACTGAGGACTAGCTCTTTGATCATCTCAAACTCCTTGGAATCCTATGTTTAATCTAACCTAAGGTATAAAAAAAAACTCGATAGGGATCAACAGAATTCTGGACAAATTCCCCCGGCTCGCCTAAAAAAAAGCTAAGCGGGTGTTGCTTGGCTTTCAACACCCCCTCTAACCAGAAGGTCAGTATGAAACTTCTCACCTTGCTCCTCTTACCCCTTGTTTCCACTTCCCAGATCGAAGAAAATCCATGTAGCCCACTAGACCAGCTGGCTGAGGAATGTGTCCCACCAACCGCTCGTGAAGAGAGGGATCTCTTCACACAAATCAATAGCGAAAGCCGCCGCCTCTATAACGCCCTTGATTGCGAAGGGAAAAGGCGAACTCTTGAGCTAATGGCAGACTACCCCAATAAAAACCAAGCTGTCCAAGATGCGGCCAAAGAGATGGCCAAGCGAAGAGCCGCGCTCTACCACAATCGAAAAACCTACCCCCAAAGGACTCGAGAAGAAGGGGGACAGGAATACTACGACGATCGGTACGGATATTAGATAATTTAACTTGACATTTCTGAGAATAAACTATAACTATTGACTAAGGGTTTATTATTATGAAGTGCAGAGTATTTCTATTTGGCGAGGCTGAGAAAGGGGAGATGTGTACTCCTCAGCGCCTTTCTACGCCGGTCCAACTCATGGACAAGTTTGGTCAGCCACCAGAAAATAGCATCGGGATCGACTACGCTATCCAAACTCTTCTGTATCAAAGAGAACTGATCTTCTACCGAGTGCACGAAGAAGGTTTTAGCCGAGAAGATTACCTTCGCGGCGTAAAGCTGCTTTACAATCACGGGAAAATGATGGGATTGACGGCAATCTGCCTACCTGGGGTAGGGGATGCTCAAATCATCGAGTCTCTCGCCTCAATCTGTCAAAAAATCAAGACGCTCCTCATCCTCTCAGAAAAAGACCTCTACGACTACTTGACTGCACCAAAGTACTGAACAAGCCCTTCTTGAGTAGGTTTCATCGATTTTGCTCCTGTCTTCCAATTTGCAGGGCAAACCTCCCCGTTCTTCTCATGGAAAATCAGAGCGTCCAATAGGCGAAGCGCTTCATCGACCGAACGTCCAAGGGGAAGGTCGTTGACGAGCTGGTGGCGGATCATCCCCTCCTTATCAATAAGAAACTGCCCTCGATAAGCAATGCCCTCATCTTCCTTCAAGACATGATAGTGAGTAGCAATTTCCTTGTTCAGGTCAGAGACGATTGGGTATTCAACCCCAGCGATCCCACCCTGGTCCTTGGGTTGATTCACCCAAGCGGCGTGAGTGTACCAGCTATCGACTGAGCAGCCGACCACTTGTGCGCCTCTTTTGTGGAACTCATCGAGCTTTTCTTGGAAAGCGTGAAGCTCTGTCGGGCAAACGAAGGTAAAGTCGAGTGGATAGAAGAAAAAGAGGACATACTTCCCTTTGAAATCGTGGAGAGAAAACTCATCGATGATCTTCCCTTTGATCACAGCTTTCGTCTTGAAATAAGGGGCAGGTTTTCCAATTAATAAGTTTGACATCTCATCCTCCAAAATAAGTTTTTGCGTCTGCAAGCCACGATTCTGAACCGATCGTCGTCTCGCTCCCATGGCCAGGAATCACTCTCGTATCTAGGGGAAGTTTAGCCAATTTCCCCAATGAAGTCCACATTTTATCCGGCTCAGCTGTAGGGAGATCGAGCCTTCCAATCGACCCTTGAAAAAGAGTATCCCCCGAGATAAGCGTCCCCTCTTTGGGCAGATAGAGACAGACCCCGCCAGGCGTATGTCCGGGAGTCTCGATCACCTCAAGCTCGAGCTCTCCCACCTTCAAGACATCTCCCTCTTTCATCAAATGATCAGCCTCCACTCCTTCAATCGGCAAGGGCAGGGGCAACCCATCTGAGCCAGGCTTTAAAAGATTTTCCTTGTCACGCTCGTGAATGTAAAGAGGCGCTCCGGTCTTTTCTTTCAAGAGATGGGCATCAATGATGTGGTCCCAGTGCGAGTGGGTCATGATGAGCATCACCACCTCAAATCCCAGCTCTTCCACCCTCTTTAAAACCAGCTCTCCACCTTCCATCGGCGCATCGATGATCGCCGCCTTCTTTGTTTTTTCGCAGGCAAGTAGGATGATATTGGTAGCGACGGGACCCGCCGAGTAGGATTCAAGAAACATTGCACCGGAGAGGATTCGAACCTCTGACCTCACGGTTCGTAGCCGTGTGCTCTATCCAGCTGAGCTACCGGTGCAGAATCCACCTATTCTTCCTTGAAACAGCTTTTTTGCCAAGGGATTTCTGTTGCCAGCCGAATCAAAGTGTGTTACCATCCTGATCCAAATTTGATGTTATGAATACTCTTTTAGCTATCAACTGGGAAGAGCAGTGGTCTGCTCACGCTCCGGGCTTTCGAGAAGGCCGGGCACACATCCCTTTAACTCACGAAATAGATCTCCCCCTCCTTCCTGGCCCTGGCTTTGGCGATAGCTCACATCCAACAACAAGGCTCATGCTCACCCTCCTAGCTCCCCTCATCCCCGGGCATGAAGTCTTCGACATCGGGTGCGGCAGCGGGATCCTTTCAGTAGCCTCTGCCAAACTTGGAGCCACCAAAGTCTATGCCTGTGATATCGACTCAGACGCCCTTGAGCATACCCGCAAGAACGGAGAAATCAACCAGGTAGAGCTCGCATTTTCACCTCCCCCGCCCTCCAGCAAGCCCGTTATTTTAATGAATATGATCGCCTCTGAACAAAAAGAGGCTTGGGGCCTGCAAAAACGCCCCTTCACTCACCTGATCACCTCAGGAATTTTAGCAACCGACAAAACCTCCTACCTTTCCTTTGCCGAAGAAAATCATTGGCAGATCCTCCATGAAGAGGAGCTCGAAGGGTGGATGGGGTTTGTCATTAAGGAGAAATCATGAGCCGCAAACGACACCACTATTTAGCTTGGAGCATCTGGCTACTAGCCGCTCTATTCATGTTTTACAAATATGCAATCGAAGTCTCTCCAAGCGTCATGACTCAGCATCTGATGAGCGAGTTCAACATCGATGGAGCTCAGCTCGGGAACCTCGCCGCCTGCTTTTTTTACGCCTATCTACTCATGCAGATCCCTGCAGGTCTCCTCGTTGACCGGTTTGGGCCACGCAAAGTCACCTCGATCGCCATCGCCCTTTGCGCTATAGGAGCCATCATCCTCGGCAGCGTCGAGTCCCTCTTTTTAGCCCAAGTAGGTCGTTTCATCTCGGGGATTGGAGGCGCCTTCGCAGCTCTTAGTTGCCTGAAACTCACAGCCAACTGGTTCGCTCCCAAGCGCTTCGCCGTCATGGCTGGGCTCATGATGACTCTCGGAATGCTCGGAGCCGTTGGAGGGCAAGCCCCCCTCTCCGCCTTCATCACAAGCATGGGCTGGCGCTCAGCCATGATCACCATTGGAATTGCAGGCCTCATCTTCAGCTTACTCTTCTTCCTTGTTGTCCGTGACCGAGGGAGCCATTTTATCCCTGAGGCAGCCCTCGCCCCGAAGGGATCTGAGCTTTGGGATAGCTGCAAATCGGTCTTCCACAACAAACAAGGGTGGATCCTCTCGATTTACAGCGGCCTAGCCTTTGCCCCCATCACCGTCTTCGGCGGTCTTTGGGGCGTCCCCTTCCTAAAAGAAGCCTTCCAGATCACTCAAACTCATGCTGCCCACATCATCTCCCTCCTCTTCATCGGCTTTGCCGCAGGAGCCCCCTTCTGGGGCTGGCTATCAGATGCGATTGGAAACCGTAAAAAAGTGATGTACCTAGGAACCGCCTTCTCAGTGGTTGCCATCTCCCTCATCCTCTATGCAAGCATGCCAATCTGGCTCCTAAGCACGATCATGCTCCTCTTTGGATTCTTCATAAGCTCGTTCTTGATCTGCTTCACTATGATCCGAGAGATCAACGCCCCCACCGTTGCCGGGACAGCCATCGGCTTTATGAACGCCTTTGATGCGCTCCTTGGAGCCCTCTCCGACCCTCTCACTGGACAGTTTCTCGACATGGGATGGGATGGGAAGCTAGTCGAGGGAGCTCGCGTCTTTTCCGCAACAGCCTACAAGGCAGCGCTCACCACGATCCCAATCTATCTGATCATCGCGCTGGGCTGTCTCTTCTTCATCAAAGAGACCTACTGCAAGAGCGTCTACCCTTCTTCTCTTCCTTAGAGGGTATTTGACAATTCATTTGGGCGGGGAATTCTCCTCGAAAAGCTGGGGCAAAAAATCATAAAATCCTTCGCTACAAACCAATTGGCAAACACCTTCTAACAAAAAGGCCAAGGAGCAAAGCTCCTTGGCCGTTAAGAGAGTGATCTTTCCTCAACAGAATTGAATTATTTCTACACTTGTTTTCCTATGAATTCAAAAAAATCTCTAGTGCGTTCTTTATTCGATTGCTTTATCCCATCCTTTTCAATGGTAGTTTCACGAAACTCTGAACATTTACGAAAAAAATCTCGACCTATATTGATGAGTGTTTGGTCACAAATTTTGGAGGCACCTCCGAAAGTGAGCCTTATCTCGCTGGAAGCCTTTGCTTTAGAAGAGTCTTCCAAATTCTCTGTTGCTGAGCAAAATCCAAATTCATCATTCTTCTTAGTTGAATTCACGTGCTCTTGAGAGCTTGAAAATCCTGAAAGCGGCAGCCCTGCGCTTGAGAACGTTCTGTTAGAACTTATCTCTTCAGGGCAAAAACCATTCTCCAAGGCAGTCTTGTTTCCTCCGATAGATACCCCTGAGTCCTTAATTGTCTCATTCACTGCTGGCTGGGGAACGGTGATATTCTCTATGGTTCTGTTGGTGATCGAGCTATTTTTCAAGGCTTCTGTTCTATTAGAGCTTGAGCCATTAATAAAGGAGCTAACATTGGCCCAGGTACCATTTTGTGTCTGATTTGAGGCAGAGCTCTGGTTATTAAACCCTGTGATGTTTGCAGTAACATTCCCTTGCTCCGCAACATCCGTCCCATTCACTGCGGACTGAGGAGCTGTTAGATTTGTGATGGTTTTGTTGGCGATCGAGCTATTTTTCAAGGCTTCTGTTCCATTAGATTGGGAGCTTGGGCCATAACCCATAAAGGTGATGAACCTGTTCCATAAACTGCCTTGTGTCTGATTAGAGGTAGAGCTCTGGTTATTGAACCCTGTGATGTTTGCAGTAACATTCCCTTGCTCCGCAACATTCGTCCCATTCACTGCGGACTGAGGAGCTGTTAGATTTGCGGTAACATTCCCCTGCTCAGTCATATTCTGTTGACTTGATTCAGGAAATTCTAACTGATAAGCAGGAGAGGTTCCTTCTTCTAATCCACACATCTCAAAATTGTCATATAATCCACAGGTTCCCTGATTATCAACAGGAGGTTGAGGTGGTTGAGGAGGAGAATTCGGCGTAGTTGCTGAACAAGACTTCAGGATGTAGATGGCCACGCCAAGAGCGAAAACTCCACCAAGGAGGGGTTTCCAGTGACGCTTAGCAAAGGCCTTTGTTTGGTCAAGCCTTGTCGGCTCCTCAGTTTCCTCTTGAACCTCTACTTCTACTTGAGGCTTTACTTCCACATCGCCGTAGTGCTTTGCATTCCCAACAAATGTGTTTGTTAACGCTCTTGATGCGGCAAGAGCAGTTTGCTCGGCTCTCTTGAATAGAGGAAGCGCCACATTCTCCCTTCCCCATGTGGTTACTGCAAGGGGGCTAGAAAGAATAGCAAGTGCCGATAAAGCGGGAGCTGCGATTAGGTTTGCCATAGCAACGACTGGGTGAGCAACGGTAGCTGCTGCTTGCTTCCCAAGATACGATCCCCATCCCTCTTTGCCAGAGAGTCGGAGTTGGTTTTCTACATTCTTCGCTAAAGCTAAACCCATACTATCGGGTGTGTTCAAATAAATAGACATATATACCTCAAGGTTTTTACTGTTTTAATGCAGGAATTATAAATTACGAAAGAATAAAAAACAGTCCTTTTTTTTATTTAAAAAACCCCCAAGAAAATATTTCTTGGGGGTTTCAAAACTAAAGTATAAAAAGAGAGGAATTTAGAAGCCCATGCCTGGCATGCCTCCCATTCCGGGCATTCCGCCCATGCCACCCATACCTCCCATGCCACCCATCGGGTCGGCTGGAGGAGCAGCATCCGCTGTTTTGGGCTCGGGCTTGTCGGTCACCATGCAGGAGATGGTGAGGAGGATCCCGGCGATAGATGCGGCGTTAAGAAGAGCGCTCTTGGTCACGAGGACGGGGTCGATCACCCCATCTTTCATCAGGTCGCTGAACTCGTCAGTAAGCCCGTTGTAGCCATAAGCTCCTTCTTTCTCGGAGATCTTTTCTGCAACCATGTTTCCTTGCTTTCCACAGTTGTTGGCAATCGCGGTTGCAGGAGCCAGGGTGGCTGCTTTAAGGATCTCTATTCCGATCATCTCGTCGTGGCTAAGCTTCAGTCCATCGAGGGTGTGAGCGACGCGGATGAGAGCAACTCCTCCACCTGGAACTACCCCTTCTGATACGGCAGCGCGCATCGCATGAAGCGCATCTTCTACGCGGGACTTCTTCTCTTTAAGCGCTGCTTCGGTTGGAGCTCCTATGTTGAGCACGGCAACACCACCGGTGAGTTTCGCGAGCCGCTCTTGGAGCTTCTCTTTATCGTAGTCCGAGGTGGAGCTAACGATTGCTGAGCGAAGTTGATCGGCTCTTGCTTCAACTTTTTTAGTGTCTCCAGCACCATCAACGATGGTGGTCTCTTCTTTGGTCACTTTGATGCTCTTGGCACTGCCGAGAACTTCAGGTCCTACTTCTTCGAGCTTGAGACCAATTTCTTCGGAGACAAGGGTCGCTCCGGTGAGAATGGCAATGTCTTCGAGCATGCTCTTGCGACGATCACCAAAGGCAGGAGCTTTGACGGCGCAGACGGGCATTCCCGCTTTGATTTTGTTGACAACGAGGGTAGCTAGCGCTTCTCCATCGATCTCTTCAGCGATGATGAGAAGGGGCTTTTGCCCTTTTTCCATAGTTTTCTCGAGGATAGGAACGAGGTCACGAGCATTGGAGATTTTTTTGTCGACGAGAAGCACTTGCGCGTTCTCCATCTCGACGCTCATTTTCTCTCCGTTGGTGATGAAGTAGGGAGAGAGGTACCCTTTATCAAACTGCATCCCTTCGACAACGTCGAGGGTGGTTTCAATCCCTTTTGCTTCGGCGGTGGTGATGGTCCCATCACGACCCACTTTCTCCATCGCTTCAGCGATCAATTTCCCGATCTCAGGGTCGTTGTTGGCTGAAATGGTGGCGATCTGCTCGATCTCTTCGTGGCTGCTAACGGGTTTAGCGAGGGCTGAGAGGGACTCGGCAAGTTTCTTGGCGCCCTTTTCGATGCCTCGCTTGACGAGCATTGGGTTGGCTCCTGCGATCACGTTTTTCATCCCGTGGGTGAAGATCGCTTCGGTGAGGACGATCGCTGTGGTGGTTCCGTCCCCAGCGCTGTCGTTCGTTTTTGAGGAGGCCTCCTGGACGAGGGCTGCTCCCATGTTCTCAAATTTGTTTTTAAGGGAAATCTCTTTCGCGACGGTCACTCCGTCCTTGGTAGAGAGAGGCTGACCAAATCCCCGGTTGATCACTACATTACGCCCTTTGGGCCCTAGTGTGACGATCACTGCTTTTGAGAGGGTCTTCACTCCCTTTGCTATCGCTTTGAGGGCGTCTTCTCGGAATTTCAACATTTTTGCCATGGATCTCTCTCCTTAATTTTTAACCATTACGCCAAGAACTTCTTCTTCACTGAGGATGAGGTACTCCACATCGGACTCATCTGTCTTCACTTCGGTCCCCGCATATCCTCCAAAGAGGACGGTATCTCCAATTTGTACTTCCATCGCCTGGAGCTTGCCCGCTTCATCCATTTTTCCAGGACCTGCTGCAACTACTTCCCCTTCTCTGGGTTTCTCTTGTGCGCTTTCGGGGAGAAGAATTCCTCCTTTGCTAGTAGGACGCTGGGTCCGCTTCACGAGAATTCGATTTCCTAAAGGCTTAATGTTCATGCTTACTCCTGATGGGTTTAATCCCTAATTGCTCCCTATTTCCTCTCGTATAAACCCATTTCAAGGCTCACCTTTAGAACTTTGCTCCTCACCCAACTCTTCTGAGTTGGCTTTGTCGCTCATCTCTAAATCTGACTCCTTGAAAGACCTTCTCCGAGGGGAGATAGGAAGCAATCAGGGTTTTGAATCACTAAGGATAGCTTGCCTTTCCTTTTTCTGTCAACGGATTTAGCAAAGCGTGTGCCAGACTGCTAATTCTGAAGTTGTTTGTATATTAAATATTTTTTTGATATTTCGAAAATATGGCTAAAAAATCATCTTCTCACCTCTCTGAGGCAAAGCAAAAACTTGAAGGACTGAAAAGCAAAACGCTAAGTCCAAATGTTCGGCAAAAGGAAGCGATCGATCTCGCTCGTTTGATGCTCTTAGAAGCGCTTCGGATCCAAACCCCGGAAGAGAAGCGGGGACAAAAGGAGATCGCCCGGATGATGCAAGATCCGAGGGGGAAGGCGTTCACGATGATGATGACCGATGAGTGCTTTCGAAGCACGAAGTCGGCGCGCGTAGCCAACCAGCTCATCTACCTTCTGAATCAATTTGGCATACCCCGCTATGCAACGCTTATGAAGCGGCTTCAGCTTGCTGTGTTCAAAATATTTGGCGGGACTTTTCATTTTCTCTTCGTCCCCGTTGCGAAATGGGCTCTTCGGCAAACGACAGCAAAGGTGATCCTCCCTGGAGAGAAGGGTAAGCTCTCCAAGCATATCGAAATGCGGAGAAAGGAGGGGGTCCGCCTCAATCTGAATTACCTTGGAGAAGCGATCCTCGGTGAAAAGGAAGCTATCCGAAGGCTTAACGTCTATCTTACGGCGCTTAAAGAGCCCGATATCGAGTATGTCTCGATCAAGATCTCCACGATTTACTCCCAGATCAATGTGCTCGATTGGGATCACACAATGGAGGTGCTTGCCGATCGCCTTCGCCAGCTCTACAGAGCTGCAATGGGTAACAAGTTCAAGCGAGCCGATGGGACTGAGGCAATCAAGTTTGTCAACCTCGATATGGAGGAGTATAGAGATCTCCACTTGACGAAGGAGCTTTTCAAAAAGGTGCTCGACGAGGAGGAGTTCAAGGAAT
>Ga0180438_10011993_pt1 | contig 10376 bp, 9 predicted proteins | sample SS_ome_12_FD_132455 | JGI IMG/M metagenome (GOLD analysis project Ga0180438, IMG submission 132455) | Hypersaline lake sediment archaeal communities from the Salton Sea, California, USA - SS_3_D_2 metaG | ecosystem: Environmental > Aquatic > Non-marine Saline and Alkaline > Hypersaline >... | reverse complement strand
GCGATTGCCGGCGACGAGTTCGCCATTCGTTCCGACGTCTATCGCCAGCGCCGGGTCCTCGGCCTCGTACATGCGCGTGGCCAGGATGACGCCGACGGTATCGGCGCCGACAAACCCGGCGATATTCGGCAGCGTGTGCAGAAACCCGTTCGGATGAATCCGCAGGCCCAGGTCGGCGGCGCGCGCGTTCACGGGCCGACGGAGCGCGGCGACATAGGGCGCCTGAGCAATATGAGCGGGCGGAATGCCCAGGAGCAGGTGGTTCATGGTCGTGTTGCCGACGGCGGCGATTTCGTAGATGTCCTCGCGTGCGATGCCGGCGGTCTCGCAGCACTCGGCAATAATGTCGTTCATGCACGCGACGATGTTCGATTGCAGGTCGGACAGGCCGTCGGGCTTCTCCGATGCGTGGCCGATGCGCGCCACCACGTCGTCGCCGAAGGCGACTTGCGGATTCGTTCGCGCGCCGACGGCCAACTCGCGCCCGGTCGCCAGATCCATCAGATAACCCACGACGGTCGTGGTGCCGATGTCGAAGGCCACGCCGTAATTCCGCTCTGCTGTGTCGCCCGGTTCGACGGCGATGAGAGTGCCCTCGGCGCAGACGGCCGTCACGTCGTAATGCGCTTCGCGGATAACGGCGGGGATGGCGCGCAACGCGTCGAGCGCGGGTTCGACTTCCTTTTCGGGAATGGCCGCGAGCAGGCGGTCCGCGTCGGCGGCCTGGTCCTCAATCGTTGGTCCGCGCAGCACGACGTGATGTTTGCTCACGGTCGGGTGCGTTTCGACGGCCGCGCCGCGGCCGTCGGTCAGTATGCTGGCCTCGAAAAAACGCGACGCGACGGGAACGGATACCCGCATGTCCCGCGTAACCCGTGTCTGGCAAGCGAGTCTGAATCCGTCGGCCAATTCTTGCGCCGACAGATGGCGTCGGTCGGCTTCCCTCGGATCGGGGGCGCCATCGGCGATTTGCACCCGGCATTTCCCACATGTGCCCCGGCCCCCGCAAGGCGTGTCCAGCACGATGCCCGCGCGGGCGGCGGCCTCGATCAGGACCGATCCCGCCAGGACGGAAACGGACCGGCCCTCGGGAAGAAACGTCACGCGAACGCCGGCTCCGGGCGAGGAACACATGTCGGGGACTCCGCGAGATTGCCGAAATATCGAGTGACGGCGACTATATCAGAGCCGCTGAAAAGCGTCAATGAAAGGATGAAGGAGGAAGTGTCGAACATCCAACGCCGAACTTGGAACGAAAACGGCAGGACATTCCGCATTCCGGATTCCGCGCTCCGCAATCTCTACCCTCGTCCCCATCGCCGCGCGAGCGTGACGACCAGCAATGCCATGAGAAACGCGCCAGCCATGGTTTCGGCCATGACGAGATAGCGGACGGGGGAGTCGCCGGGAACGGGCTGGTAATCGCCGAATCCCAGGGTGGCGAAAACGACGACGCTGAAATAGAGACTGTCGGCGAAGCCGGACAGCAACGCTTCATTCATCCCGTGCCAGATCCCGCCCATCCCGCGGTACCCCCACGCGCAACCGAAGATGACCAGGAACATCGTGACGATCACGCGCGTGGGGCTCTCGCCGTACCCGAAGACCCACCGGCCGAGAAGATACTCCAGCCACGTCAGGGGATTGACGAGGGCAGCGAGGCTCTTGGACCCCTTGCTCAGGAACACGCGCTCGTACCAGTGATGGCAGCGTTCCTTGTAATGCCACGCGCCCGCTTCCCGGTATTCGCCCATGTTCTGACAGACCTGCTTGGCGAACCGGCAGAAGGAGGGGCTTCGGCCCATCTTCAATCGGACACCGGCGAAGTCGCCGGCGGGCGGGAGCATCGCGCCGTGCATCTCGACGGAGCCGTTGAAAACCGCGTTTCCGAAATGGACGAACATGCCCGCGTTCATCGCGCGGAAATCGCCCGAGCCCACGATCTCGACGTTGGAGAAGTAGGCGCGTCCGCTCACGTCCATGCGGCGCCACTCGCCGCGTTCTCCGATCTTCGTCTCCGAGAACATGGCATTGCGCGCCACTTCCACGCCCACGAAACGGCCGTTCCCGCGCACGACGGCGCCCCGGAAAAGGAGGTTTCCCCGGACGATCGCACCGCGCAGGTTCACGTCGCGCGCCACCTGCGCGCCCGAGAACTGGGCGTCGCCGCCGACGGTCATGTGCGAGAAATCGCCTTCGTCGCCGATGCGGACGCCGCTGAAGTCGGCCTCGCCGCCCACGACCGTGTGCGCGAACGTGGCCGACGCGCCGATCTCGGACCGGGTGAACACCAGCGCCCCGCCCACGCGGGCGCCGCCGAATTGAATAAGGTTTTTCGTCGAGACATTGTGGAAGCGCGCGGAACCGCCGACGTCCAATGCCGAGAAAAGCCCCGCGCCCTGGATTTCCGCTTCCGTGAACAGCGCGTCGCCGCCGATCCGCGTCTTGACGAAGTTGGCGTTCTTCTGGAAGACCGCCGCGTTGAACCTGGCCGCGCCGCGTATGAAGGCGTCATTGAAAATGACCCTGTCGGTGAAGCGCGCGCGTGTGAACTCGGCGTCGCCCTGAAACCGCGCGCGGCTGAAATCCACCGGGCCGTCGAATACCGCGCGCGACAAACCGCCGAACCCGTCCGGGAAGACTACGCCTCGGAAATCGTACTCCTTGTCGCGCAGCATGCCGCGGACTTCCTCCGCGAAGGCCTCGGCTTCCTCCGGCGAGCGCTCGCGCTTGTGCAAAATGCACCGTGTGTCGCCCTCGACGGCCGGCCGCGGACAAATCGCCGCCCCGCCGAACTTGAACGCGCAAGGTTGGGTCTTGGGATTGGAATTCGCTTCCCGGTCGGCCATGGCTTTCTTCCTGACGAGAGTATCTCGCGATTATCCGTTTCGCGATCCTTGTCTCATTCGGCTTCTCGCTCCGGTATAAGAACAATGGCCCCGCACGCGGGGCATTTCGCGCGTTTGCCGGCCTGCTCCGGGCGGGCGCGGAGGGTCTTGCCGCACGCGCACGTGAAGGTGACGAATGATGCGCGGGCCGGCGCCACGCGGGGAGGCTGTTCGTTCGATTGCGGCAATCGTTGCGGAGGGCGAGCCTCGGGCCGGGTCGGCGGCGGAGGCGAATAGGGAGCGGCGGCGGGAGGCGGCGGCGCAGCTTGCGGTGCCTTGTGCCGCCCGCCACGCTCCGCCCACGACTTGCGCAAGCCGAAGATGTCGAGGACCGTGCGTTCGGTGTCGTAGATGGATACCCACTCGAGCTTCGTCAACAGCAGCGCCAGCGCCGCGCCCGCGCCGAAGCCGCCCAGGTGCGCCCAGTAGGCCACACCGCCCATGCCGATGGCCGCACCCAGAATGTCGAACGCCAGCCAGAGCAGGATCATGACGTAGCTGCTGACCTCGAACGTGCCCCATCGAATGAATAGGAATATCCAGAAGAAGTAAAAACAACTGATGAGGTTCATGGGGAACCAGACGACGAACATGCCCACGATCCCGTTGATCGCGCCGCTTGCACCGATGGCGGGATGGTCGCTCATCAGGTTATGCGTGGCGGCGGCCATCAGCCCGAGACCGAGAAAGATGAAGGGATAGGCGATGTTGCCTACCTTCTCGCAGACAGCGTTGCCGAATATCCATAGAAAGAGCAGGTTGCCGATCAGGTGCATCAAACCGCCGTGGAGGAACATATGCCCGATCAGGCCGAGAGGATTCCAGCCGTAAAGCACATAGGGGGCGATGGCTTCCGGATTCTCAAGATTTGCCAACTGCGCGCCGAAGCACACGACGATGAGCCCGAGGATGACATAATTGGCGATGGGACGGCGGTACATCGGAACGTCCACGCGCAGCGGAATCAGCATCATGCCCTTGTCCTTTCGTTTCCGCCCGTGGAGCGTGCCCGGGGGCTTACTTCGCGTCTCGAATGATGGCCGCGGCTTCCTTGACGGACGCGTTTTCGTGCACCATCGCGCAGACCGCGCGCACGAAGGCGACGGGCTTCCGGTGCTGGAATGCATTGCGACCGATCGAAACGCCAGCCGCGCCGGCGTCCATAGCCCCGCGCACGGCCTTGAGAATCCCGGCGTCGTTCTTCGCCTTCTCCCCGCCGGCAATCAGTATCGGGATGGGGCAGCCCTCCACAACCTTCGCGAACGTCCTGGCCGAGCCGGTATAGTTGACCTTCACCATATCGGCGCCCAGTTCCGCCGCGATGCGCGCCGCGTGCTTGACGCCTTCGACGCTGGTCTCGGACTTGAACTTATCCCCGCGCGTGTACATCATCGCAAGCAGGGGCATGCCCCAGCGCATGCACTGCACCGACACGTCGCCGAGGTCCTTGAGCATTTCGGATTCGTTCGCCGCGCCGATGTTGATGTGCACGCTCACGCCGTCCGCTCCGTTCGCCAGTGCGTTTTCCACGGTGTTGACCAAAACCTTCGCATTGGGGTCGGGACTCCACACCGTGCTGCCGGACAAGTGAAGAATGAGTCCCACGTCGCGTCCGTACCGGCGGTGGCCGTGGAGGGGCAGTCCCATGTGCCCGAGCACGGCATTCGCGCCGCCCCCGGCCATGGCATTGACCATCTCGCGCATATTCTCGATACCTGCGATGGGGCCGACCGTGACGCCGTGGTCCATGGGCACCACCACGGAGCGGCCCGTCTCGCGATTCACGATGCGCTCCATACGTATCGGTTTGCCGAGCATGGCATTGGCTCCTTCAAGAAACGTCGGCATCTCATATGATGTAAGGGCCATTCTACAAACCCTTCAGAGTGTGTCAATGGAACCATTTGCGGTGTTCGTCATTCCGAGGTGTACCGGAGCGCTCGTCGTCAAGTCCCGACGCAGCCTCGACTGTTGTTGATGTCCCCTCGGTCTGATATAATTCGTTTCCACGATGTGGCGATTCCGCTTGACTGCGAAGGGGCAAGCGACAACGGAGTCGGGGCGTGGCTCAGTTTGGATAGAGCGCCGCGTTCGGGACGCGGAGGTCGGCGGTTCAAATCCGCCCGCCCCGACCAGCCTTCGCGAAAGCGAAGGCTGGTAGAGCAGGTGAGCAGTAGAATAGTTGAGTAGGAGAAAACGAAGAAACGGCAACATGGACGAGCCATGTCGCCGTTCCGGGTAATCCGCTCACCTGCGGTCTCCTGTTCGCCTGTTCTCCTTTTCAGCCGTTGCCGTTAGGCACTTTTCATGAGGCATGCCGTGGCGTTCATGTTCGAGAATCTTGAGGTCTATCAAAAGGCAGTTGACTTCGCCGATCACGCTTCCGCACTCGCAGAAAGCTTCCCTCGCGGCTATTACTTCCTTGCCAATCAACTTAGCCGCGCCGCGCTTTCCATTGCCACGAACCTGGCCGAAGGAAACGGCCGTTTCACGAAGGCTGACCGAAAGGACTTCTTCGGCATCGCGCGCGGGTCTGCGCAGGAATGCGTCCCGCTCCTGGAATTGGCCCGAAGGCGCAAGCTCCTCGATGATGCTCGCCATGCAGAAATGCGCGAGGAGTTGGAGACGATAGCCAAGATGCTCAGCGGGCTGATCAACGGGCTGGACAAACGTGAAACATTATCATCTGATCTCCTGTCTCACTGTTCTCCTGTCTCGGCGGCAAAGCCGCCGACGCGGAGGCAACTGGATCGCCAAACGGCGCGACTGCGGCCGGAGAGTTATAGCGGCTAGGCCTGATTTGCACCGAGAACGATGAAGAGAATAACGGGGATAGTCCAAGGGGGGAAGAACGACGCAAATCGCTGGCTGCGTCGGTTTGCGGGTGTGTACGCCTCTTGGCTTGGCCAGGACATCTTCCCCGGATCACTGAACATTGACACCGGAACGCGATTCGACTGGCATGCCCCGGACATTGTGCCATTCCGGCGAAGGTTCTCTTTGACGCCTCACGGCGGAGAACGGGATCTGTTCATCGTGCCATGCACCATAGTCAAACCGGGTGTTCAGTCATGCTGGTTGTGGACAACCACCACAGCGGCCGACGACAGACCGGACCCGAGCGTTGTTGAATTGATCGCTACTGTCAACCTTCGGGGGAAGCTGGGTTTGGGAGACGGCGCCCAGATCGAACTTGAGTATCCAGTGGAATGGGCCAACAAGACCCCCAAGGCAACACGGTGACCCGCGCGCCTCAGTGCCGGCGTAGGTTGGGTAGTCCCTACAGATGAGGGCATGTCCCGATGAACAGGGCAATGACCGTGGCGGACGGTACGAACTTGCGCCAGTTGCCCGCACCAGCCTTCGCGAAAGCGAAGGCTGGTTGAGCAGGTGAGAATGGAGCAGGAGAGCAGCAGAAACGGCAATATGAAAGCTAAGCGTTTCGACAAGGCTTCCGATTCCGGCGAGGACGTGATGAAGTACCTCGACCTGTCTCGGGCCCGACGCCCCCGGCAGGAACAGAGGCGCGTGAACGCTGACTTCCCCGTGTGGATGATCCACTCGCTGGACACAGAAGTCAAGCGTCTTGGCGTGGCGCGGCAATCGCTGAGCAAGGTCTTGATTGCCCGGCACATCGAACACGCGAATGCATGAGCCGCCTCCGAACATTATTGCCCGCGCCATGAAGAAACGCGGCATGGGCTGGACCGCCCAGGGAGCCAACCGCCTTGCCAAGCTCGTCATCGCCCGGCAAGACGACACAACCTGGAATTCGCTCTGGAAGAAGCCTTTCCTCCCTTGACGTTACACTGCCCTGCACGCCGGTTTCCTTGCCCGTCCCCTGCCCGATAAGGTAAACTGCCCGGCCTCACGTTCGATAATCCAGTCTGTCGAAACGAGAAAGGCACGGGAGTACGATGGCGAAAAAGAACCAGTTGGCCCTGGACGGCGGCGAACCGGCCGTCACGGACTTGCCCCCGCGACACCTTTTCGGCAAGGCCGAGAAGACCGCCGTGGATCGCCTTTTCGACAAGGCCATCCGCACGGGCGGGGTCTTCGGATACAACGGGCCCGAGGAGAATGCCTACTGCAAGGAATTCGCCGAGTTCATGGGCGGCGGGTACGCCGACGCGGTGAACTCCGGGTCGAGCGCGGTCTACGTCGCGTTGCGTGCACTCCAAGTCCCCGCCTTCTCCGAGGTGGTCTGCGGGCCGATCTCGGACCCCGGCGGCATTATGCCCATCGCCCTTGCCGGGTGCATTCCCGTTCCCGCCGACGCGACACCGGGGTCGTTCAACATGGACCCGAAATCCCTCGCTCGGCGCGTGAACCGAAGGACCGGCGCAATCGTCGTCGCCCACATCGCGGGAATCCCCGCTGACATGGGCCCGATCATGAAGATCGCGCGCGCCCGGGGAATTCCCGTTATCGAGGACTGCGCCCAAGCTCACGGCGCGACCTACCGCGGCAAACTCGTCGGCACGATCGGCGACGTCGGCGCCTTCTCCACGATGTCAGGCAAGCACCACGCGACCGGCGCGCAAGGGGGCATCGTCTTTACGAAAGACGAAAAAACGTACTGGCGGGCGCGGCGCTGCTCGGACCGCGGCAAGCCGTTCAACCTGGACAGGTCGGGGCGCAACGTTGTCGCCGCGCACAACATGAACCTGAACGACCTGGCTGCCTGCATCGGCCGCGTCCAACTCCGCAAGCTACCGAGCATCGTTCGCGCGCGGCGGAAATCCGCGGAACTCCTCACTCGTCTATGCCGCGAGCAATTGAAAACGGTGCGCATCGTCGAAGGCCCGCCGCGCAGCCGCCCGGTCTATTGGTTCTATATCGCTCAACTCGATCTCGACCGGCTCAGCGTAGACAAGGCCGGCTTCGTCCGCGCCGCTGCCGCGGAGGGTGTGCCCTGCGGCTTGAGCTATCTGCCCCCGTCGCTCTTCGTGGACCACGAGTGGTATCGGAAACGGCGCGTGTTCGAGGGGACCGACTATCCGTGGGGTTCGCCGTTGTACAAGGGCGATCCGCGCCGCGACTACCCCGTTCCGAATGTCCGCAAGACCGACGAGTATACCTTCACAATCGCCATGCACGAGAAGCTCTCGGCGCGCTCCATGCGCCAGATCGCGCGGGCGCTGAAGAAGGTCGAGGCGGCGTATCTTACTTGAGGATGGAAGCGCCACGCGCTGCGTCGCTCCTTGAATTCACCGCTGAAAGGGGATATCCTGTCCGGCGCTCTGATGCGTTCCGAGGCGATTGCGAGGAGGCCGCCCATGAAGATTCCCAGGACCCGCATCGTCGGCGAAGTGACCGGGGAGCAGGCGATCGTCTATTTCACGATCTCCAACGTCCGCGACCTGAGCGACGTGCGGAAGATCTCCGATGAGATCGAGGAAATCGCTTACAACTACAACATCAAGCTGTTGGTGATCAACTTCGCCAAGCTGCGGCAGATGACCAGCGCGTTTCTCAGCCGTCTGATCACCTTGAATAGCGCGCTTAAGCAGATGGATATCCGGCTTCGTCTGTGTTCGATGTGCCCCGAGGTCGAGCGCGCGTACACGATCTGCAAGCTGCAGAAGTTGATCCCCCTCTATCCCACCGAAGAGAAGGCGCTCAAGGGATGAGGCCGCCTCCCGCGCCGAAGCGCGTGACGATTCTGGGGTTGGGCCTTTTCGGCGGCGGCGCGGGCGCGGCGCGGTACTTCGCGGAACGCGGTGCCGAGGTGACCGTCACCGATTTACGCGACGAAAGCGCACTCGCCGAATCCGTGGCGGCTTTGCGCGACCTGCCGATTCGATATTGTCTGGGCGGGCATGCCGAGGCCGACTTCGACGGCGCCGACGTCGTGATCGTCAACCCGGCGGTTCCCCCCGGCGCACCCGGCCTCGAGATGGCGCGCCGCTCCGGTGCACGACTGGATACGGCGGTCAATCTCTTCCTGCGCCGATGCCCCGCGCCCGTGGTCGCGGTCACGGGCACGAACGGCAAGTCCACCACCGCGGCGCTTCTCGGCGAGATGTTTCGCGCGTCCGGCCGCACGACATGGGTCGGCGGCAACCTCGGCGGGTCCCTGCTCGGGGACCTGGACCGGATATCGGCCGCCGACGCGGTCGTCCTGGAGATCTCCAGTTTCCAGGCCGAACGCTTCGGCTGGTCGCGCGTAGCGCCGCACGTTGCGGTGGTCACCAACATCACGCCCAATCATCTCGACCGCCACGGCGACATGGACGCCTACGTCCGCGCCAAGCGCGAGATGCTCGTCTGGCAGAAGCCCTCCGATTATGCCGTCCTGAACGGTGCCGACCCCATCCTCCGGACCTGGACGGATCCAGGCGCCGCGGTCAAGGTTCTTACGAACGCCGACGATTCCGCTCCGCGCGGCGCGAGGATGAATGGAACTGCCCTGCGGCTCTGGCGCGAAGACGCCGAGGAACGCATGTCCCTCGACAAGCTCCGCCTGCGGGGCGAACACAATCGCCTCAATGCCGTCTATGCCGCGACCGCGGCGTGGCTGATGGGCGCGGACGGGCGCGCCATCGAGGCCGGCGCGGCGTCATTCAAAGGGTTGCCTGACCGTCTCGAATTCGTCACCGAAAAGCGTGGCGTTCGTTACTACAACGACTCCATCGCCACGACGCCCGAATCCACCGTCGCCGCGCTTCGTTCCTTCGACGAACCCGTCGTGCTGATCGCGGGAGGCTCTTCGAAGAACCTGTCCTTCGAGCAACTCGGCGGACGGATCGCCGCTCGTGTCAGAGCGGTTGTTCTTCTCGGCGAGACCGCTTCGGATATCGAGGCGGCCGTTCTGAGCGCGGGCGACGCGCCGCCCGTTCACCGTGCGGCAAGCATCGAGCAGGCCGCGAAAAGGGCGGCGTCCCTCGCGTGCGAGGGAGACATCGTTCTGCTGAGTCCCGCCTCGGCCAGCTACGACATGTTCCGGAACTACGCCGAGCGCGGCGAGGCATTCCGCGAATGCGTCCGCGCGCTACCCTCCTAGCAGCCTGCACTTCGCGCCAGAGTCGGCCGGAAGGCGAAAGCTGGCGAGAAGTGCGGGCTAGATACAGACCCGGTTTCCGCCGGCCTGCTTGGCGCGGTACATCGCCTGATCGGCCGCGGTGATCAGGGACTGCTTGTCTTGCGCTTCGATGGGGTACGAGGCGACGCCCATGCTGACGCGTACGCTGAGGGCGCGGTCGTTGTCGAGTTGCAGCACGTGTTTCTCCAGCCGGGCCCGAATGCGTTCGGCGACGATCTGCGCCTCGTCGCGATCGGTATTCGGGAAAATCATCAGGAACTCGTCCCCCCCCAGCCGGCCGACCAAATCCGTTCCACGGGCCGCCACGCCCAGAAACCGCCCGACCTCGTGAAGCACCGCGTTGCCCGCCTGGTGACCGTGCTCGTCGTTGATGCGCTTGAAGTCGTCAATATCCATATACAACACGGAAACCGTCGTGTGAAATCGCTGCGCGACGCGAAGTT
>Ga0180438_10011992_pt1 | contig 10377 bp, 12 predicted proteins | sample SS_ome_12_FD_132455 | JGI IMG/M metagenome (GOLD analysis project Ga0180438, IMG submission 132455) | Hypersaline lake sediment archaeal communities from the Salton Sea, California, USA - SS_3_D_2 metaG | ecosystem: Environmental > Aquatic > Non-marine Saline and Alkaline > Hypersaline >... | reverse complement strand
TCCCCGGCTTCGACCCGACCCGCCGGCTCAGGAAGAGCGGCGCGTCGAGGAAGTCGAACCAAGACGGGTTGGCGGTCCCCAGGTAGAAGGTCATCCCCATGGCTCAGGACCTCCCAGTCCCCTTCCTCTTGCCGTCCTTCTTCTTGGAGATGTCGTCGTCGGCCTGGGACTCCTCGTTCGTGGCCGTCTCACGCTTCTCCCAGAAGTGACAGTAGTTCTCCTCGGACACCGTCGTGCGGGCGACATCGCAGCGTGAGACACCGCGGGAGTCTTCCGGGAAGTGCTGGCACGTCCCACAACGCTTCTCTTCCATGGCTTTCATCCTTTCGCTCGCGCTGTGTGTCGGCTTCCGATGGCGGCATCCAAGACGCTCGCAGCATTCAAACAGGTCCCCGAGCGCAACCTCGTCAAACAGGTTCGCACTCCCGTTGCAGGCCACACACCGAAGCCGATCCCCCACCAGGCGGTAGAGCCACGACGGGTACCGATCCCTGTAGAGCCCCACGCCACTATCGCCCCCTCCCGAGGACTACGACCACCATGCCCCCCAGGAAGAGGGCCGCGCCGACGCCGGCAACGACCTTCCAGTGCCGCTTGATGCCACCGACGATCCCGACGGCCTGCTCGCCGGCGAGACGCTCTTGGAGAGCCCTCACATCGAACGCGGACCTCCTCCTGGCTGCGTCTCCTGCGCGGGCCAGCGCGATGGCCTGTTTGGTCTGCGCGTAGTCCACGCTGCAGAGGCTCGTCTCGGAGTAGTTCTGGCCCGACCCAGGGGGGACGTTGTAAGCGAAGGCCTCCTGGCGCTCGGCCTCCTCGATGTCCCCTTGCGCGGCGGCTCTCTGTGCCATTTCGAGGTAGACCCAAACATCCGTCGGGCATTCGGCCGATCCGAGGAGTCCCATCATGACCGCCTTTTCGTTACCATCATGGAGGCGAAGCTCCCGGGGCCGGCGGCGGGGGCATAGGCCGATCCAAGCCCCGGGAGCTTCTGTGCCATCTTCAGGAGGTCCTCGTTCGAGAGGCCCTTCTGAAACGTCCCTTTGCTCGAACACCAACCGTCAGAGCAGCGGTGGAAGCGGCCCTTCTTGGCCTGGCGCCCGACGTCGTACGGAGTCCTCGTCGCGACCAGGAGCGACCCGCCGTCCTTCACGTAGCGCCAGGCGTCCCGGATCACCTTCGTCCGGTCCTTCGCCTTCTTGATGACGTTCAGGACGTAGAAGAGGAGGACGGTATCGAACATCCCCTTCGGCTTCTCAGGAGACCACTCGAGATCGTAGCCTTTGACCTGGTAGCCGAGGCTCTCGAGGACCGCAACATCCTCCCCGCGGCCACAGCCGAAGTCGAGGACGCGCCCCTCGATGATCCCCTTCCCCAGGGCCCCCTTCAGTGGAGCGCTCGCCTGGCCGCGGGTGATGGCGGTGTCCCCGACCAGGTTCACCTCCGGGAGAGGCGGAACCGAGATCCCCGCGGCAACGAGCGTGGCGTAGACCCCCTCGGCCAGCGCATGAATCCGAAGGAGCGATTCCCGCCCTTCCTCGACGACGGCCTCGAGCGCGCCGGGAGGAGGAGGCGCTCCCAGCTCACCCGCCCACAGGATCCGATAGCGCGCTGCCCGAAAGAGCGTCTCGGAGGAAGCGGCCATGTCCCGGAGGTAGTTGATCCGCCGGATCACCCCCCGGACACGCATCCGCTTCCTGGACTCGGCCATCTCGACGAGCGACTGGGCCCACATCGAGAGGAGCTCGAAGCCATGGTCGATGTCGCCTGCGTCGCCGGCCGGGTTCCTTCGCGCCGGCTCCTCCCAGAGCCACGAGTAGGACACCGGACGCTGCGCCACCGCATCGTAGCTCGGGAACAGGTCGCCACCGGCCCGGACGTAGTCCAGGTAGAGGAGCAGGCCGTAGGCATGCACGTAGCCGACGTTCGTCACGCCACCGAACGCTGGCATCGAGAAGTAGCCAACGGGGTCCCCGGGTCTCCCCGGATCGTAGACCGAGACAGAAAGGCCCCACCCCTGGTACCCGGGACTCCGGAACGCCTTCGCGTCCACAACAAGGCCAGGGAAGACCCGCTTCGCAGCGACGCTCCGAAGCTTGTTCCGAAGGCTGGTCAACATGCCGCCGTGGACGTTGTAGAACAGGCGCTGCCAGAGCTCGTCCCCCGACGCGACAGGCTCCGGGCCGAGCGCGCGTTGGAAGTCCCCGAGACCATAGGATGGGTTCTTAGCCACGCTTCCCACTCCAGATGAAGTAGATGGCCCCGCTCGCCACGATGAAGGCGACGACCCCGATGAGCCGGACCTTCCCCTGGTCCTTCTCCCTCTCGATAGCCTGTTCCGCAGCCACCACATCGGTCGCCTGCTTGAACTGCTCTGCGATGACCTTGACGACCTGGGCCTGGGAGCTCGTCCAGCCGGCCTGGGCCTGGTCGATCTCGGCCTTAAGCTTGGAGTAGATCGTGACCATGTAGTTCTGGAGCGCCCCGAGGAGATCCGGGGGAGGATCCCCGAGCCGCTCCGAACATGGATTCGGGACGAGGAATGGGAGGAGCGCTCTCATCTCGAGCGGCTTCCCTCCGGTGAACTCCGACTGCTGGATCGAGTTGATCCGGTCCAGGCCAAGGCACTTCAACGCCTCATTGGCCTTGTTGAAGTCCCCGACCCGGATCGCTGTGCGGGCTGTGGTCTCGACGTTCTGGATCGCCTCGAGCGTCGTGGCAAGCTTCGCCCTCGGAGCGAGGTAGTACTCCTCGACGAGGTGGCGACGGCGCTCATCCGCCTTCAGGTTCCCAGTCCACCAGCACCACTTCGTCCGGTCGGACGTCTGCAGGTCCTCGTGCGAGTCCCATACCCAATCCGCGGGAGGGTCCGGCCACCACCCAAGCCCGTCGCGATCCACTGCGAGCATGTGTCTCTCCTATCCGGGGCTGTAAGCCCACATGATGAGCGCGAGGTGACGACGCGTCGGAGCCCAGTCGGCTTCGTAGAGTGGCTCCATCCGCTTCAGGACCTGGGCCATGTGCCGCTTGATGAAGCCGGCCCGCTTCCGGACCCACTTCTCCGGGACCTTCCACGGGTTCCCTCCGGCCCTTCGGTAGGCCTCGAGGAAGCCGCCACGGCCGCGGGCCACCTCGGAGACGCCACGCTCCTGAGCGAGCGGCTCCATGAGGCCGATCTCGCGGAGCGTGAGCCACGGAGCAGGCTCCGGCCCCTGCCGTGGGTTACTCAAGACACCCCGATCCGATGTCCCCTGGAACTCCTCCCGGTTGGCCCGGATCTGCTCCTTGAGCAACGCCGCCGCGAGGGGGTCCTGCCGCTCGAGCTGGGGGAGAAGATCCGGGTAGCTGAACCACTCGTCGAGGAAGGCGTCGGTGAAGACGGCGGGGACCTGCATCTCGAACCCAGGCGAACGATACAGGGATCTCATGGCTTCGTAGCGGTGCGACCCGGTGAGGAGATGCCAACCACCATCCGGGTCGTCCCAGATCAGGAGAGGCCTCCCGACCCACCCATAGCGCCGGAACGACAACGCGATCCGCTGGACCAGCGACGTCCCCTCGTAAACCTCATGCGGGGGGTGCGCGGCCTCGACGATGTCCCGGAAGTCGATCCACTCGAGCCGCTCGGCCATCTGGAGAGGACCGCCTTGACGGTGCGGGTCCATACCCGGGTTCTGGACCCAGGCCCCGCAAGGGAACATGGGGTCTCCGCTCGGGAGAGACCAACACCCCTGCCTCCCGATCAGGTCCCAGTCCGGGGCGTTCGCCAAGTCGATGGGGCCCCTCATCGCCTCTTCCTTTGGTGGTAGCGTTGGTAGGCCTGCCGCGTCCCGAGGCTCTGCAGGATCGACTGCGGGGTCACGGCAGGCCGCCCACCATGCTCCCACTGCTTGCGTGGGATCTGCCACGCCCCCGCCCCCAGAGTGAGCTGGTAGAGGGTGGCGTCCTCCATGTTGTCGAGGATCCCACCATCCGTCAGGGCCGGGTCGATGGTAATCACCCAGTGAATCGTGTCCCAGTTGTCGGCCGTCCCAGGGGGAGCCTTGGTCGCCCAGTCGTAGAACGACTTCATGAACCCGGGCTCCCTGGCCATGCCCGACGTCCTCAGAAGAAGATCCGCGACCCCATCCACGGTCCCGTAGTAGGCGTAGTTGAACCCACGCTGATAGCGCCCTCGATGGTCGATCCGCGGCCAGATGACAAAGAACCAGCACCCGTTCTCGTTCAGCGTTGCCACCGGGTTCCTCCTCTCGGACATCCCCTTCAGGCACTCCCAGACAGGCTCGAGCATCGGCCCGGGGAGGTCGTCCATGCGGAACCACCCCGACGCGGTGTGCTCCCAATTCAGCCTGGGCTCCCAGGTCCTGGTGACGTCAGCCCGGAACGTCAGGAAGCCCTTGTGGTCGCAGATCGGCTCGCCATAGACCTCCATCTGGATGTCCCGTGGTGGCCAACCAACCTCCTCCTTGAACTCGCGCAGCGCCGCGTCGAGCGGCTTCTCCCCGCGTTCGATCTTACCTCCGGGGATCGCCCACTTTCCCTTGCCGCCGCTGACGAAGCGACTCCGCTTGAGGAGGAGGACCTCCCCGCTCTTCGCGACCACAAGGACCCCAGCACCGCGTGGCTTCATGGCTAGATCGGCTCCGGTCCCTTCCCCGCAGCCCAGAAGGTCGCGACGAGGAGAAGGACGCCAGCGGCGGTGTACAGGTTGTTCTTCTTCTGGACGCCGAGGTACGTAGTCAGGACACCGACCCCGACCGGGGCCCAGAGCGGAACTCCGAGCCCGGTCCCGAGGAAGCCACCCGAGGAGCCCCGGCCATCGGCGGCATCAGCGTCCCCAACAAGCCCATAGCCCTCCATCCGGCTGCTTCCGTACTGCTGGTACGGCCGGTGGTCGATCTGGTGGTAGGTCGACGGCCACCGGCTCCGGTCGTCGTAGTGAGCCGACGGGTCCATGGTGAGGGCCCCGAGGTAGCTCTGGTTCTTGAGGTATCCACTCATCGCTTTACTCTCCTGATGACGAGGACCGCGAGCGCAAGCGCAAGCGCGGATCCCCCTCCGAGGACGGCGTACTTCTTCCAGGACGTACCCGATTGTGTGCTCAGCGCAGCCGCGAGCGCGACGACGTTGCTCCCTGTTGCCGTGGTCTGCTTCGCGAACTTCTCCATTCCGACGAGCCAGCGGAGCTGATTCACAGTCCTCCGAGCCAAACCGAGAACTCCGATCTTCACCTCGAGCGGGGACTCGCCACCCGCGGTGAGCATGTAGACCGTCGGGACGATGCCGGCACGGTCCGCGATCTTGTAGAGGTCGCCCTCAACGAGTCGCCACCACTCCGTGTACGGGATGTATCCACCGTAGCGGACCGACAGGCCCTCGCGCCCAGGGTCGAGAGACGATGCTATCTTCTTCCCCAGGTAGAGGACGCTAGAGAGCTGGCTGGCCTCGGCAGCGGGAAGGGTGAACCCAGCGGGCAGAACATCCCCGTAGGAGTCGGCCAGATTCAGGATCATCTCCCCGGGCTCGAACACACACTTCTGAAAGATGAGTGGGCGCAGGGTGTACGGGACAAGGTCCGGGTCCTCGACCCGCCAGACGGTCCCTCCAGGCATCCCCTGGATTGCGACCGACGACTTCATCCCGGTGAACATCTGCTGCATTCGGAGGCAGTAGTTGTAGCTCTCTGGATCGATGCTCTCAGGCCGCGCCACCGCGTTGAAGGTTTCCTGGTCCTCGATGATCTGGACGTCGTGCCAGTCGGTCATGGCTACCTCCCCGTCACGAGCCGGCCGAAGGCCGTCACCTGGCTCAGCGCATAGAGTCCGGCCATGGCGGCAATGCCTACGGCAGCGATCTTCGCGTAGTCCTCCCAACCCAGGCAGAGGCAGAACCACCTCCCCTCGGCCTTGCATTGCGCCTCGCACCGAGACTTGCAGGCAGGAAGCGACGGGTTTGCCTTGCAGATGGCGTCCACATCCTCGCTGATGCGCTGTTCGTGGTACGCGACGGCCGTGTCGAGGATCTCCCCGGGAGACTTCTGGGCCACCGCGGCGGCGTCCTTCTGGATGCTCTGGATCGCCGCGTCAGTCGTCGACTGTCCAGGGTCCTTGCTCAGCTCAATCGACTCAGCATACTGCGAAGCCGGGTCGACAACGAAGTATCCGACGATGGGCCCAGTCGCCATCTTGACGACGTCCAGGACGCCTCCGAGCTCCGAATAGTCCCTCGTCAACATCGACTTCCTCCTACGTAGGTCCTGCGTTCTCACTGCACCAGCCCGAAGGCAACGGGTACTTCTCGGTTGGAGTGAACACCGGGTCGCCCCACTCGTAGGACATGACCCGGAGTTGGTCCCAGGGCTCGAACGGGTACGGCTTCGCGCCCTTGACGTACTGATCCATCGGGACCTTCTTGATCGTGTGGCCGATCAGCCGCTCCTGTTCGACGACGTGATCGAAGCGGGCCGGATCGAGCGCCTTCAAGGTGGCCCACTGGCGCTCGAGGCCGAAGATGCAGATGCAGCACGAGCAGCGCCCGAACCCGACGTCGTAGCATGGGTGCGGGTTGATGCCCATCCGCTCGCCCTTGTAGATCTGGAAGTCACCCATGATCCTCCAGACCTCGTAGTTGAGGAGGTGATGGACCGGCCGCCACCTCCAGACCTCGCGCTTCTGCGCGTAGGTCGCGTCCGGGCGCCAGCGCTTCCCGATGGGCGCCCTCGAGGGACTCTCCTCGGCGCGCTCCCCCGAGATCGTGCATATCTTCTTGCCGTCGTTCCTTGGGTCCGACGTGATGGCCTTCCGGGACGGGTAAATCTTCGACCACCCCGTACACCAGCGCTTCGACATGGCCTTCGGGTCCTCGGACCCCATCGAAGCGATGGCAGGCCACTTGAGCCGCGTGTTGGGCTCGGTCGACACAGCACCCCCACAGCAGATGAGACGGCCATCCGGGTGGACCGAGCATCGATCCTGCTCGTTCTCCTGGAACGTCGCGCGGGCGATCTCGTAGTCGCGGGCGTCCTCGTTGAAGCCGGACCGCTTCAGAACGCTCCGAAGGCCGGTCTCGTCCCACTTCCGAAGGTCCTGGATGATCGCGAGGACCTCCTTGGTCCCGCAGCGCTTCTCGTGCGGTCGCAGGAGCGGCTCGAAGTACATCGGCTGGGTCGTCTCCGGGGCCCAGGGATACTCCGGGAGCCGGGCCGACCCGGTTGCCTTCAGGAGCTCGCCCTCGATCCCACGCTTCCTCCAGGAGAAGACCAGTGGGACACCAAGGCGCCGGGCGGCGGCCACGCAGTAGTCCTCCGTGATGGGCCAATCCCAGAGCGTCGGGCCAAAGCTCGTCCCCTCCCGGCCGTCCACGAGCTGGTGGGAGAAGCGGGTCCTCGCCCTCACCGACTCGACGAGCCGGCTCCCTCCGACGGCGTAGGCGCAGGCGAGAAGCATCCAGAAGCTGGCGAAGGAGTCCTTCCCCCCGCTGAAGTAGAGCTCGAAGACGTCGAAGGAGTCGAAGGGGTGCTCAGAAGATCCGGGGCCCTGGTAGGGGGAGCCGTCTTCTTGGACCCCATTCGGGAAGCCTGGCGGGAGCCTGGGGATGGCGCGGTCGTCTGCGAGGAGCTCGGCCCAGGTCGGATTCTGGCTCTTCTTCCAGCCAGGGGGCTTGCACTGGAATCCACCCTTCCTCTTCGACGTCCGCTTCTTCCCGGCCACGGGTCATTCCCCTTCTGCCCTTCGCTTCCGCTGGGCCGCGGTCAGCTCGAACTCGTCCCAGATTCGAGCCGCGGGCATGCAGAGGTGGTGACCCGGGGGGCCGTAGACATCGTCGAAGCCCCTCCCGAGACGGATGACCGTGATCTTCTGCCCCATTGCGTTGACGGTGTGATCCACGATCCGAGCGTAGCGCCGGGGTTGCGTCTTCCTCTTCCAGCGCAGCTTCATGCCAATCGGTTCCATGGGGTTGCGCTCCAGAAGGGCGTAGTCGCCGGCAGAGGGACCGAACCAGCACGGGTTCCTCGCCTCGCTGCCCAGGGGTTTCCAGTCCATCTCCAACCAGTGGCCCTTCCTGAACGCCTTCTGCGGGTCCTCCCCCTTGAGGAGATACCGCCGAACGATCACCGCGGATCGGCCCACCCACCCATCCGCGAGCTCGGACGCCTGCGTCTCGTCAGCCAGATAGGCCTTCTCCTTGGCGAGGAGCCCGAGCGGGAGCGGATGGGGCCCCTCGAACACCTCCTCAGCCACGATGAGAGGGTCGATCCACCCGACCACACCGTCGACCTGCGCCTCGATGTCCCAGCCGTGCTCAGCCCACTTCCCCGGGAACCAATGCTCGTTGAGCATGGCCCGCTCGGAATAACCCCGAAACCCCTCCAGGCGACGAGGGATGAAGGACTCGAGAAGGACGGTTCGACCCGAGCCGTCCCCAGAAAGCGTCCTGAGAGCCTCTGTGGCGTCGCGAGACCTCTTGGGGTAGCACCGGCACCTCGAGAGGAGCGCGAGGGGCATGGGGAGGCTCCCGCGGGCCCTGGCGGCCGTCCTGAGAACATAGCGACGACCCAGGTTGTGCGAGAGCCAGCTCATCGGGCCTCCGGGTCCACGAAGACGTGCTCGATCCCGGACCAACTGAAGTAGGCCGCCGGCTTCCCCCGGTACGTCGAGAGGAAGTAGCCGACGTGCCTGTCCTTCGACATCGGGAGCCACCGGTCGTACCCGAGGGCCCGCTCGAGCGCCCTCATCTGGGCACGGTCCACGTAGCGCAGGAAGGACCTCCGGCTCACCATGCGAGACCCGAGGACCATCTCGCGAATGTCCTCCCCGCGGGCGCTGATGCAGTCGGTCTCGAACCGGTAGGGCGTGACCGGGTTCTTCTTCACGGCCGGGCAGGAGCGCTTCCCGAACACCCAGTCGTAGAAGGGCTCGAAGACGGCCTGGCTTTCCTCGATCAGCTCATCGACGTAGGCCGTGGCGTCCGGGAAGGCCCGGTAGGCCACCCGGGCGGGCCACCGGTCGGGGCCGCACCAGATGTACTGAGGCGGCTTCCGGCCCGGCCAGTCGAAGGCCGTCTCCATGCTTGCAGCCTGCGGCGGGAAGAAGGACGTGGTCGCGTCCACGGTCACGTCCTGATCGGGGATGTAGCACCAGGCATGGAGCTCGGGGAGCTTCCCGACCCGCTGGTACTCCGCTACACCGCCCACCCGCCACTCGTAGCCCCACATCTCCGGCCCATCGTCGGACTGCCCCGGGTCCAGGCGCGGCCAGAAGGCCGACCCGGCGACCGGAACCATCCCTCCAGGGCCGTGGCGGTTGTAGACCTTCGTGAGGCACTTCGCCATGAAGATGCAGGCCGCCTGCGGGCTCATGGATGGCCAGAGGCACTCGAAGAGGGCGAAGGCCTGGTCGATGTAACGCCGCTTCTCGGGGTCTGGCTCCGGCTCCCAGTTGGCCCAAGGGTCACCGCCGGCCGGATTCCGGATCGACTTCGGGATGCGCTGAACGCCCTTCGGTTTGCACCCCTTCTCCCTCACCTTGGGTCCGTACTGGATCCGGACCCCGGTCGCCCGAGAGAACGCCTCATCGGCGCCCTCCTCACCCTGTGGACGCCCATCCTCTTCGAGGATCAGGTGACCGAACTCGTGGGCGAAGAGACCGCGGAGGTAGTCGTCCGAGAGACCATCGGCGTCCATCGCCACGCAGACCTGCCGAGGGTAGTGGAGGACGTGCATGTACTGCCGCGAGCATTCCTTGTGGTCCGCGTGGGCCTGGAGACAGTAGGACCACGTCACGTCGCCCAGGCTCGGATGAGACCGGACAACGGCGCGACGGACCTCCTGGAACACCCGGTCGATCATGGCCTACTTCCCGTAGATGGAGCGGGCCTGCGCCATGACCTGCTTCTTGCTGATCTTGCCGGCCTTCTGGAGATCCCAGGCTTCCTTGAGCGCGTTGCTCCAGCCCTTCCCCTTCGGGAACGACGCGGGCGCCTTGCGCTTCCCGGCCTTCTTCTTCGGAGAGGCCTTCTTGGCAGCCGGCTTCTTGGCGGTCCGACGCTTGGCGCGACGGGGGGCCTTCTTGGCGACCTTCTTCGCCGCCTTCTCCTTCACCGCGGCCTTCTTCGTGGCCTTCTTCGTAGCCTTCTTGGCGACGGCGGCCTTCCGCTTCTTCGGGGCACTCGCCTTTTCGACGACCTTCTTGGCCTTCCTCGAACGCTTCCTCTTCGGCTTCGCCGTGGTCGTCAGGAGCTTCGTCGCGGCCTTCTTCGTGGACTTGCGCTTCGCCTTCCGCTTGGCCTTCTTGCGCGCCGGGCCCGGGTTCTTCATCGTCGGCTTCTTGCTGAAGACGAGCTTCCAGAGGAGGAACGCGCCGGCCACGACCCCAAGGC
>Ga0180438_10011990_pt1 | contig 10378 bp, 7 predicted proteins | sample SS_ome_12_FD_132455 | JGI IMG/M metagenome (GOLD analysis project Ga0180438, IMG submission 132455) | Hypersaline lake sediment archaeal communities from the Salton Sea, California, USA - SS_3_D_2 metaG | ecosystem: Environmental > Aquatic > Non-marine Saline and Alkaline > Hypersaline >... | reverse complement strand
GGGGGAGGAACATTTGATATTTCCATGTTGGAAAGTGGTGATGGGGTTATTGAGGTTTTGGCAACAAACGGTGATACCCATCTCGGCGGTGATGATTTCGACAATATTATTTTAAATTGGCTTATTGATGAGTTCCAAAAAGAACAGGGAATTGATCTACGAAAAGATAATATGGCGTTGCAACGACTTCGAGATGCTGCTGAAAAGGCAAAAATGGAGCTCTCAGGAACAACGACAACAGAGATCAATCAACCGTTTATCACTATGGATGCTTCTGGTCCAAAGCACCTTGCCATTACTCTCTCACGTGCAAAACTTGAAACATTGGTCGAGCATTTAATTGAACGCACTCGAGAGCCTTGTTACAAGGCATTAAAAGATGCTGGTTGGACACGAGATGATGTCAGTGAAACCTTACTTGTTGGCGGAATGACTCGTATGCCAGCTGTGCAAAACATGGTGAAAGAGATATTTGGAAAGGATCCAAATAAGAATATTAATCCAGATGAAGCTGTTGCTGTTGGCGCTGCTATTCAAGGGGGTGTCTTGCTCGGTGAGGTCAAAGATATTCTCCTTCTCGATGTTACTCCCCTTACACTTGGTTTAGAGACACTTGGTGGGGTAATGACACCTATTGTCGAAAGGAACACGACTATTCCGGTTCAGAAAAAACAGGTCTTTTCTACAGCTGCTGACAATCAGCCAGCAGTTACTGTTCGTGTCCTGCAAGGCGAGAGGCCTATGGCCCATGATAATAAAGAGATTGGCCGTTTTGATTTGACAGAGATTCCTCCAGCACCTCGAGGTATGCCACAGATTGAAGTGGCCTTTGACATCGATGCTGATGGTATTTTGCATGTTTCTGCTAAAGATCTTTCAAGTGGCAGAGAACAAAAGATCCGTATTGAGGCCAAGTCAGGTCTTGATGATAGTGAGATCGAGCGTGTGATTAAAGATGCTGAATCACATAAGGAAGAGGATAGAAAGAGAAAGGAGACAATTGACATAAAAAATGAGGCAGATGCTATTGTTTTTAGAGCTGAAAAAGCACTCAAAGATTATAAAGAAAAAATTCCTCAAAATATTGCTCAAGATGTGCAGCAAAAAGTTGATGCTGTTAAAAGCGCTTTAGAGGGTAATGACATAGAGCGCATTAAGGCAGCAAAAGCTGCTCTGGAAGAGCATATGCAGCATATTGGAGAGGCTATGGCGCAGCAAGCTCCTCCTCCACCAACTGGTGGGCCTACACCGCCTCCCCAAGGTGAACAGCCTAAGCCAGAAGGCGCAGTAGAAGATGCTGAGGTGATTGTAGAAAACGGAGACTAAAACCCAACTTGCCGCCTATCGGTCTCCTGAATCTTCAACAGTTGATCAATCTGGTTTAGATCTAGATTTGCCAAGGGAACAGCCCTTAGCTTCATTTAGATCTAAGCCGTTTCAATCACCTTTCGAATCCTCCCAAACCGATAGGTGGCAAGTTAGGTTTGAAAGATGAATCTTGTGCAAGAGTGTGCTGATTTTGTCTGTAGAAGTTTGCAAGATGTCGAACCAGGACATGATTGGGGGCATGTTTCTCGAGTGAGGAAAATAGCTCATTATATTGCAGAAAAAGAAGGAGGTGCAAACATCCTAGTTGTTGAGCTTGCAGCCCTCTTGCACGATATGAATGATTGGAAGTTCAATCGTGATCTGATGCAAAGCAATTCGAAAACGGCACGTGAGTGGTTAAAACACAAGGCGGAACAAGATGTGATTGATCATGTCTGCTCTATTATTGACCATGTCTCTTTTAAAGGATCTCATGTGCCTGATTCTGTTGTATCAAAAGAAGGTCAGATTGTCCAAGATGCAGACCGCCTTGATGCTCTTGGCGCTATAGGTATAGCTAGAGCTTTTTCTTATGGTGGGCATAAAAAGCAAGAGATGTTTAATCCCGATCTTGCTCCAAATAAGCATGAGTCATTTGATGAGTATCGCCGTGCTCGGACAACAACAGTGAATCACTTCCACGAAAAACTCTTTCTCTTGAAAGAGAGAATGCATACACAAACTGCTCGTCAGATAGCTGAGGAGAGGCATCGTTATATGGAACGATTTTTGGCTCAATTCATGTGTGAATGGGATGCGACGGATTTGGAATTGAACATCTCTCGCCTTCAGGCGAGAGATGTTCAAAGCCTAGGAAACGAATAATGAGCAAAAAACACTTCAAAGGCCACTTTCAAAATCAATTTCATAAAATAGGGCGATTTTGAGAACGCAAGTTCGAAAAATGGCCTTATCCCATGGGGAGTTCGAGGGGAGAAAACCCCTCGAGCTGGGGAGTGGGGGCAGCAAGTCCCCATCTGGCTTTGCTTAAACAAAGTTGATATATTCAACGATCTCAAGTTGGGTGTTAATCACATCATTTACTTTCTGTAACACCTCGGCAAGGGTCGCCCTTTCCGAGGTGTTACGGTTTGGATGGCAATTAGCGTTTTAGACTTCAACAGTTCGTGTGGGACGAGTAAAAAAAATATCGCTGAAATAAGAAAGCCCCCATCCTAGTGGCCCAAACGTAAGAGGAATAATTGGACAATTAGCTTTTAAACCGTAAATTACAGGGAAATAAGAAAGGCCAACAGAAAAGAGTGTTATACTAATCTTCAGTGCCGATGATTTAAGAGAAACACATATGCGTTCATCTTTTTCCTCCAGTTTTTTTATATGCTTTCTCAGGGACATCAACGCGGTTCCGGTAATGAAGGAAGTTGTAGTACTTGTTAAGACTAAACCAAGAGAAATAAGAATTTTTGTTATATCTATATTCGATATGTCATTATCGATTACTTCATATTCGGAACTTTGCCGGAAATCAAAACTCTGCCAGTCATAGGAACTTTGCCAGTAAGATGATAGACTAGAAAGAAATGCGCTTCCAAACGCTTCGCTAAATCTCATATTTTCTCCAATAAAATAAGTAGTTGTACAAAATAATTAATTTTTTAACAAGATGAGAAAGAGTAAGCCGAGGCTGGTGTATTTGTCAAGGCGGCTTTTTCTGCTTCCGTCAAAAAAAGGTTTGCCGTAGCGCAAAAAAATTATCTTTCGAAATTCTTTCTATTGCTTTTTTGATTGGTTTTTTTTATACTTAAAACCTAACTTGCCACTTATCGGCCTGCTGAATCTTCGATAGTCAATCAATCTGACTTAGATCGAGATGAGGCTAAGGGAACAACCCTTGGCCTCATCTCGATTTGAGCCATCTCAATCACCTATCAAATCCCAGCAAACTGATAGGTGGCAAGTTGGGTTTAAAGAAAATTCAAAATAGTTGCTGTGCAACTTCGTTCCTAAAAGGTAAATGAAATGAGAACGATCATATAACTAACAAAATAGGCTTGCAAAAGAATAGTTTTTGTAACAAAAAAAGATTGTTTTCATTTATTTAACATTTAGGTCTTAAAATGAATCAGATTTTATTAAAAGCAAGAAATTTATCTAAGGTTTATTCTAACAAAAAAACGTCAAAAAAAGCCTTGTCAGGGGTAAATTTTGAGCTGTTTCATGGAGAAGTATTTTCGCTTCTAGGAGTGAATGGCGCAGGTAAAACGACACTCTCGTCTTTGCTTGCAAGTTTACATCCTTCTACTGAAGGAGAGATTCTTTGGCAGAATAGGTCTATTTATGATGATCTACCTGCTTATCGAAAAATTATAGGACTTTGTCCGCAATACCAAAATTTGGATCCTTTGCTTACCTTAGAACAAAATCTCGTTTTTCAAGGCAGATATTATGGTATGGCAAAAAATAGGCTTAAAGAACGCATAGAGTATCTTCTTTCAAGGTTTGAGCTTGAAGAATATGCAAAATGTAAAGCAGATGAGCTTTCAGGTGGCTATAAGCAACGTTTTTTAATAGCAAGAGCACTCGTTCATGAGCCAACGCTTGTTATTCTAGATGAACCTACTGTTGGACTTGATCCGCAAGTGAGGCATAAGCTTTGGGATTATATTAGAAATTTTAAAAAGGAGGGTATTACAGTTATTTTGACCACCCATTATCTCGATGAGGCTGAGAAGCTTTCAAATAGAGTTTGTGTCATTGATAAAGGCAAAATTATTACTATCGATACTCCTGAGAACTTAAAGAAAGAGTGGAAAAAAGGAAACTTGGAAGAGGTTTTTTTGCATTTATTGAAAGGGGAGGATGAAGTATGAGATCGCAAATCATTTGTTTTTTGGAGTTAGTTCGCCGGGAACTGTATCTCTTTTTTCGTGAGTTTAAGGGCCGAATGATAGATATGGTTATTAACATGGTTACTTGGGTAGTAGTATTCGGGTATTTTATGTCTGATTTGGGTCTGCAGAGCTCGTACGGGGCACTGGTACTTGTTGGAGTAATTGCCTCTTTTGGTTTGTTTGAGACAGTCTTTAGAGCAACTGCTTTGTCTGAAGATGTTTTTGATAAACAAGTGAGTAATTTTCTCGTTTTGCCGATGCCATCGTCTTGGTTTTTTATAGCTATCTCTGTTGCTTGGGCGATCAGTAGCGGTATTTTAAGTATATCTCTACTGCCTATTGGGAAAGTGATTTTGTGGAATAAATTTGATTTATCCAAATTTTCGGCATTCAAATTTTGTACCATTTTTGTGATCGGCAATCTTTTCTATGGCTTTTTTGCTCTATGGCTGTCATCTTTGGTTGTAAATTTGAGAAATTCTAGTTGGCTCTGGAATCGTGTGATTTCTCCTCTCTATATGTTTTGTGGCTTTTTCTATAGTTGGCAAAATGCGTATGATATAGCACCTTGGGTTGGATATTTGCATCTGCTGAATCCTATGATATATATTTTGGAAGGGACTAAAGCAGCAGTTTTTGGTCAGGAAGAGTATCTGCCTTTCTGGATCTGTGCGTTTGCGACTCTAGTCTTTACACTCTTTTTTTATGTGCATTCCATTAGGAAATTGAAAAAGAGGGCTGATTTTGTATGACCATTTACTGAAGTCTTTCCTTTTAGGAAATTTCTAAATGATTCCAACGTAGATTAAAAAAATATTTAAAAACAACATGGATAATAGTAAAATAGATTCAAGAACACAAGGTCTTATTGTAAGAAAAATAATTTTGAGGTTTATTATGAGCTTAATTGATCAAGTAAAGAGTTTAAACATTGGCGAATGTGTGGAAACGTGTCCATGTCAACACGATTGCGCTATTACCCTTAACGATGGACAAACGAAAACTGCAAGATTATGGGCTTATAAAATAGAGGCTGTTTTAAAAGAACTTCCATTAAGCAAGGTTGTTTCAAAGTTTAATTTTGTCCATTTTAGCATGCAACCGAAGATTCGTCCAATCACGGCTGATCGTGTTATTGCTAATATTTTTCCTAACATTCAAAATTAGCAGATCTTTCAAAGTCCTCCTTTTTTGGAGGACTTCTTCTTAGAAAACCGGTTGGGTTGGTATAATTTATGTGTCGTAATAATATCCGAGGTTTTCTATGAGAACATTAATTTTTCTTTTTTTTGTATGTTTTTTTTCAGCGTGTCGAACTGTGGCACCGCCTGAGCCTATTGTCGTTGAAACACAAACCATTCCTGTATTTTCTCAGCCATCAGGCGCACAGGTCGTTGTCGATGGTGTGGATAAAGGGGAAACGCCGGTTTCCGTGGTCATGGAAAAAAACAAAAATCATATGGTTATGATTTGCAAAGAGGGTTTTAAGCCCCAGGCAATTCAAGTAAATCGCCAAATAAATAAAGAGGATTTGGCATATAAAGGAGCTATGCGATTTGTCAATTATTCATTAAATACTGAAGAAAAAAATCCTTTTACCGATCTGCAAAAATGTGAGGAGACAGGTCGTATTTTTCAATTGCAACCAGCGGTTGTTAATGTGGCCTTAGAGAGAGAGTAATGCATTTACCCGGTTATTTAGAACAGTATCGAGTGCAGGCAAGAGAGATGGTTCCAACAGAGACCATCTTTTCTGGGCCGACCTATCAGATAGCTTTTGATGATCATTGGGTCTTTTTGCAGTTAGACGAGAATGGTGAAGTTAAAGATCTTTTTTGTCAGTGCGATGCATGTGCTGAAAACGGGACTTGTGTGCATATGGCAGCTGCCTACTTCTCGCTTTTTTCTCGAGGCCATTTGCCTGTACACGAGGCATTTGAGCGATCGGTTTTTTATACGCTTTTTTTCTATTTTGCCGGCCAAAATCCTGATCCTGCTTATGTGAGGGAAGGTGCTGAGTTTGCCATAGGGCAAATTCGTTGCACTGGTGACTTAGGAGCGAAGATTGAGCAGCTTGTTACAGAGAGGGAAGAGGAGAGCGAAGAGACATCGATCAAATTTTCCTCGCTTTCAGAACATGAGCTGAGTGATTGGTATCGAGGTAAGCCTTCCGCTCGACTGGCCTTTGAGCTTTCTCCTTATGGAGATATAGCAAAGGAGCTTTTTCTTTTACAAGTAGCTCAATTTTCTATAGAAAATGACTCTCTTGTTTGTGAATTGGATGCAGGGAAGGTTGTTTTTCCCAAGGTATCTGAGGGATTGTTTGAAGAGGTTCTGGAACGACTTCCTCCAGAGCGTACTCAGCCACGAATAGAGCGATACGGGGGATTGGTGGTTGCGAAACTAAAGGTGCAAAAAAATGGCTTAAAAGTCGTTTTAAAAGGTGATTTGATTGCTTTAGGAGAAAAAATTCATAGAGATTGGTACAGATTTAATGAGGGATTTGTCCGGAAATGGTCTAAACGCTCTTTTGTACTTACTGACGAGGAGGTTCGCCTCTTTTTAGATGATTATTTTGAAGACACAGGGCTGAGACCAGTTCAATATGACATTCGGGTCGAGCAAGGACTTCAGATTACTCCCTACCTCTATAAACAGGGGGATCTTGCCGAGTTTGTTCGGTTTAATTCATGGATTTGGAATGAGCAAATAGGATTTGTTCGTATTGATTCATTTCCAACCAAACATACCGTCTCTTTGGAAGAATTGGATGCGTTTCTTCGCTCACATCGATATTTCTTCAAACATATGCCTGGGTATCGTGTGCATGAAACCCCATTTTTGCAAGATCTTTCATATGAAGTGAAGTCAAGTGGTGCTCTAGTCTTCTCAAAAAGAGCTCATGATATGAGCAAATATGTGCATCAAGAACTTGGGGAATGGGTGTGGGTTCAAGATCATGGCTTTTATCTTATCCGAGGTGAGCAGAAGGAGACGATTCTTCCTTATCGTGTTGCTGAGTATTTGCGGGAGCATCGAGAGGAGCTTTCTGAACTGCTTTTTGCTTCAAGTTCACCTATTGCTGATGTTGGTCTGCGGATTAAATGGGTGAAAAAGGACCGTATTGATCTTTTGCCTGTCTACCATTATGCGAATCTTGAGTATGAACAAAAGGTGCGTTTTTATGAAAATTTTGGTTATATCCCAGAAATAGGCTTTTTTTCGTTACCAACACTGCTGGCTCAAAACCATTTTACCCGAACTTTATTAGAGAAAGACAGGGAAGAATGGGATCGATTTTTTTTAGAACAGCTTGAAGCGTTAAAAAAAGATTTTCATGTCGATGTTGATCCTGCTTTAGAATTCCCCCAGGACTTACGATTGTTTTGTCGCGACCTTCAAGTACAAGAGGAAGAAATAGAGGAATGGCGGGCTAATTTTTATTGGCAGAGTGAAAAGGGTCGTGTTGACGCTGAAGTAGTTTTGGCTGCTCTTCGTCAAGGCGTTCGGTTTTTGCCAACACCAGCAGGACTTTTAGACCTGCAAGATCAACGCTTTGGATGGCTTCGCTCTATTTCTCTTCCGAGAAAGGCGTTTGCGTTACATAGTACTGACTTTTTTAAAATTCGGGCGCATGAAGAGCTTTCTTTTGATCAAACTGTGAACGAGAAAACAGTGCAATGTATTGAACAACTCTTTAGTAGCGTTCCACCTGAGCCCCCAATTCTTAAAGGGTTTAAAGCAGATCTTCGTTCCTATCAGCAAAAAGGAGTAGATTGGCTTTGGCATTTATATTTGACAGGACTTTCAGGTCTTCTGTGCGATGATATGGGTGTTGGCAAGACGTATCAGGCTATGGCTTTGCTCAATGCTGTGCGAGAGAAAAAGGGCGGGTCGTTTCTTATAGTGTGTCCCACTTCTATCGCCTACCATTGGATTGATAAGTGCCATCAAGTCTTACCGGAATTTTCTCTTTTTGCCTATATAGGGATTAATAGGGAGAGTGAAGGCCTTTTTGAAAAACATGATATCATTATTACGACCTATGGTGTTTTGAGGAATGAGATAAAAACATTTAAGAAAATATTGTTCGAAGTCGCTATTTTTGATGAGTTGCAAATTGCTAAAAATCACGTTTCACAGGTATGGGCAGCCCTAGCGCAAATACGCTCCCAAATGCGTTTGGGACTAACAGGAACTCCTGTTGAAAATCAGACACGCGAGCTTAAAGCTTTGTTTGATATTGTGTTGCCTGGCTATTTCCCTCGAGATCATATTTTCAGGAGTTTTTATATAAAACCCATTGAAAAAGAGGCTTCTTATGAGCGTAGGCAATTGCTCGCTCGATTTATCCGGCCTTTTATTTTGCGGCGGCGTAAAGAGGATGTGCTTCCAGATTTGCCTCCAAAAACAGAAGATACGTATGTTACAGAGCTTTTAGGAGAGCAAAGATCATTATATCGACAAGTAGCCTCAAGACAGGGTATGCCAATTGTTCAACAGCTTCAAGATGCAGATGCTCCTGTTCCATATCTTCATATTTTTGCGCTGCTCTCTTCTTTAAAGCAGATTTGTAATCATCCGGCCGCATATTTGCGTGATGTTGAAAAATTTCAACGCTATGAGTCTGGCAAATGGAATGTGTGTATTGAGCTCTTAGAAGAAGCCAGAGAAAGTGGTCAAAAGGTGGTCATCTTCTCTCAATTTCTTTCAATGCTTGATATTTTTAAGCGCTATTTTGAGGTTACTGGTATTGGCTTCACTGAAATTCGTGGAAGCACAAAAAATAGGCGTGAGGCTATCGCTTGCTTTCATGAAGATCCGAACACCTTGGTATTTCTTGGTTCACTCCAAGCAGCGGGATTGGGTATTGATTTAACCCCAGCCTCTATTCTCATTCACTATGATCGGTGGTGGAATGCGGCTCGTGAAAATCAAGCAACTGATCGAGTACATCGTTTTGGACAACAACGAGGGGTGATGGTCTATAAACTTTTGACGAGCAAAAGCGTAGAAGAGCGTATCGATCATATCATCTCCCATAAAGCACAGCTTTTTGAAGAGCTAATTCGCTATGATGATCATCAGATTGTGAAAAAGCTCTCCCGGTCAGAGTTGCTCGAGTTATTACAAGGATTGGATTCGGTGTAAGCCTCGACGATATGGGAGAGATCTCGATCAAGGGTTGGTTTTGATGCAGATCTCTTCTCCGATTTTTTTCCTCGTAAGGTAAAGATAAAGGGTACGCCTTCGAAATGGAATGTTTCTCGTAGGCGATTGGTGAGGTAGCGTTGATAGCTCTTGTCCATTAGGTGTGATGAGTTGACAAAGAGTACAAAATGGGGCGGATGGGTGGCTACTTGTGACATATAGTAGATGCGCAGCCTTCGCATATTGATCATTGGCGGATGGTATTTTTGAATCCATATGGCTAAAGCTTTATTGAGCTGGGGGGTTGAGATTCTTGCGTGCAACGAGCTGAGAACTGTGTCAAAAAGTGAAAAGAGGCGGGTGAGGTTGCGGCCTGTCTTTGCTGAAATAAAGATTTTGGGGCAGTGAATAAGGAAGGGGTTTTCTTCTTCAGCAGCTCGCATGGCATGTTCCATGCGAACGTTTTTAATGAGATCCCATTTATTGAAAGCAACAACACACCCTTTTCCTGCTCGTTCGATATCTTTAGCGATTTTTTTTTCTTCAGTAGAGATGCCGTATTGTGTGTCAACGAGCAAGAGACAGAGATCAGCGCGTTCAATAGCTTCTCGTGTACGTATGGTGGCAAATTTTTCAACAACGGCGCGTTCTTTGTGTGTGCGGCGCAAGCCTGCAGTATCGATAAGTGTGTATAATTGGCCGTCAAAAGTGATGCTAGAATCAATGCTGTCACGTGTTGTTCCAGCAATCGGGCTGACAATGCATCGAGAGTGGCCGAGAAGGGAATTGACGAGCAGAGACTTTCCAGCATTCGGGCGTCCGATAATAGCAATTTTTGGTTCTTGGGCAGCCGTTTGTTGCAGGGTGTCGAGCGATTGAAGATGCAGGGCTTCCAGGAGTTCTGCAAGGTGGTATTTGTGGAGTGCTGAGATAGGAATCATAGGTTGAATGCCAAGCTCAGAGAATTCATAGAGTTTCGTTTGGAGGTGTTCATTATCCATCTTGTT
>Ga0180438_10011988_pt1 | contig 10380 bp, 6 predicted proteins | sample SS_ome_12_FD_132455 | JGI IMG/M metagenome (GOLD analysis project Ga0180438, IMG submission 132455) | Hypersaline lake sediment archaeal communities from the Salton Sea, California, USA - SS_3_D_2 metaG | ecosystem: Environmental > Aquatic > Non-marine Saline and Alkaline > Hypersaline >... | reverse complement strand
TCCTACATATATTGTATGTAATATAGTATATTTTTTATTAATTTTACAAGTAGACTTTTTTAGTTCCTAGCGAATAACTCTTTTCAATGCGTCCTCGAAGATTTCGAGTCCCATGTCGATTTCTTCTCGATTTATGATCAACGGCGGTGCGATCCTGAGAGAAGACTCCCCCGCCCCCAGAAGAAGAAGCCCCTTCTTGAACGCTTCTCCGATGAGAGCATTCCTTTTTGTCGTAGCCGGTGTCTTTTTTGAATCCTCCACGAGCTCGACTCCGACCATCAGCCCCAAGCCTCTGACATCGCCGATTAGGGGATACTTCTCTTTGAGACCCCCGAGCCGAGCCAGCAGATAGCTTCCTTGTCTGCGGGCATTTTCGACAAGATCCTTTTCTTCGATGTACTTCAATACAGCTTTGGCTGCCTCCATGATCACAGGGCTTCCGTTGAGTGTCCCCTCATGGGCGCCCTTTTCCCAATCCATGATATCTGCCCTGGCGATGGCCGCCCCTGCCGGGAGCCCATGGGACATGGCTTTGGATACGGTCATGATGTCAGGCTCCAATCCAAAATGCTCGGAGGCGAACATCTTGCCCGTTCTCCCGAAACCGGTCTGCACTTCGTCGGCGATCAGGACAATCCCGTGGGATTTTGCGACGTCGGCCAAGGTCTTCAGAAAATCCTTGGGGGGAACGATATACCCCCCTGATCCCTGGATCGGCTCGACGAGAATAAAAGCGGCCTCATCCGGTGGCACCACTTTTTTGAAAAGAACATCTGTCAGATAAGACATGCAGTACAAATCGCAGGATGGATATTCCATATGGAACAGACACCGGTAGCAGTAAGGGTAGGGCACAAAATGAGCAACAGGGTACAGTGGCGAAAATCCGCGTCTAGATGCCACATCTATCGTCGTAAAAGTGACCGCTCCGACTGTCCGGCCATGAAATCCATTCAGGTAGCCAATCCCATAGGGCCTGCGGGTATGCCATTTAGCCATTTTTATTGCTGTATCCACGGCTTCGCTTCCGCTGTTGGTAAAAAACACCCTTTTTGGAAACTCCCCCGGTATCACCGATAACAGCATCTCAGCGTATTCAACCTGAGGTATCGTGTAATAATCGAGGCTGTTGACAAATATGAGTTTTTCTAATTGATTTTTTATCGCAGCGATAACTTCTGGATTCCTGTGCCCCACTCCCACAACGGCTATGCCAGAACCAAAATCGAGAAAAACATTTCCATCTGGATCTTCGACATAAACCCCGTCTGCCTTGTATCCAACCAAATCACAAGTTTTGGTTAAAGAAGGGGAAAATATTTTATTATCCCTCTTCATGATTTCGACGGCTTTAGGTCCAGGGGGTTCGACAATAATTTTAGGTCCGTTGTATTTCATGTTTTTCTCCCATTGGATTAAAAGTTACAAATTCATCTCGGTCAAATCTTGATCGGCATTTAGACCGGTCCGCTCATTGAATCGATCGATCAGCTTATCGATCTCTCTGATTTGACTGCGAATCCCATCCCAGAATTCAGGAAAATCATACCATTGTGCATCCAATTCTTTGAGATCTTTCCCCTGTTGTTCTATCCACGTGAAATATTTTAAATTGTGGATCCTTCGTTTATCATAATAACTCAGTTCTTGCATATGATCGGTCGTTGCAGCCATAAGATAACGGTGATAATCCTTTTCAGCCTCTGATCCAGAATAGGGGCCGAACTCTGCTCTCATTTCATCTTTTCTTGTCTTATAGAGTTCCATCGAATCTGTCCAAACGGTCATGACGATATCTCGACTCGTGAGCTCATAGTATTTCGCAAACTTGATGGCACACAACAAATTGCCGATACTTGAAATCCCGAGCCATGAAAGCTTATTAATGGTATCATTCTCCACTCCCTTTTTTCTCAAATATTCCCATCCTTCCGGCTCGTTGAAAAGACGGATAAGATTCATGCAAGAGTTGTCATCGACGGCGATGACCACATCTGTATTTTTCACATTGTGAATCCAGGGAACATGCTTATCACCAATTCCCTCGATACGATGCCCGCCATATCCTGTAAGCAATAGGGTAGGACATTGGAGTGCTTCACCGACAACAATCTTGCTTGACGGAAATTTCGTCTTGAGAAAATCCCCTGCGCCCAATGTCCCTGCAGAACCGCTCTGCGACACAAAACCTGCATATCGATTATTTCCCGAGATTACATCATTCAAAACTTCTTGAGCCGCATACCCAGTAGCATCGTAATGCCAGAGGTAATTTCCGAATTCTTCGAATTGATTAAAAATGACAATATCCGAGCGGGTTTTTTTGAGTTCCCAGCATTTATCAAAAATCTCTTTTACGTTGCTTTCACATCCCGGCGTGGCAATAACCTCACCTGCAACCTGGGCTAACCAATCGAAACGCTCCTGGCTCATCTCTTCTGGCAAAATGGTTATGGAGTCACAGGCCAATAAAGCCGCGTCATAAGCCCCCCCACGGCAAAAATTTCCCGTCGATGGCCAGACAGCCTTTTGAAATGTCGGATCGAACTGCCCGGTCACAAGCCGGGGGACCAAGCATCCAAAAGTGGCCCCCACCTTATGAGAACCTGTCGGGAACCACTTTCCCACCAACGCAACAATTCTCGCATCTACTCCAGAAAGAGCCGGGGGTACTTCCATATAATTCACAGGGCCGAATCCGCCTCCGAATTCCATCGGTTCATTTTTCCACGTTATCCGGAATAAATTTTCGGACTGGATATCCCAGAGGGAAATATTTTTCAATTTTTCCTTGATCTTTCGTGGAGACAATTCAGGTCTCTTTAGTTGTTCAAAAGTCGGAATCATGATTTTTCTTTCACGGGCCCTTTCTACAGTTCTTTCAAGTTGTTCTTCATTTATTCTCAAATCTATCATTTTTGATGCTCCAAAACTCCCGTTTATTCTGGAAAAGGCCAAATGGGTTTTGGCACAGAAACAAGTTCTTTCAATCCCTCCAAAGTAAAATCTTTGGATTTGCAATAATCGATGACATTTCGCTCCCAATCCTCGATGCGTTTCGCGGCTTCGGGCAGGTACCTAGCAATGGAAAGAGGGACGGAAAGCACGCCATGTTTATCTCCCATAATCAAGTCCCCGGGATTTACCACAACTCCCCCCACTTTAACAGGAATGCTCACATCCACAAGGTGGACATAGGCATGGGTAACAGACACACAGCTGGAAAAGAAATGGAATCCAAGCTCCTGGACCTCGTCCAGGTCACGCACAGCCCCATCCGTCACCGCAGCCACACATCCTAATGTTTTATGAATGTTTGCCTGCACCTCACCCCAAAAGGATCCCGCAACCGGCCTATCGACATCATGAATAACAAGGACCCTGGGTTCAGGAATTTTCATTATCTCTTCCCACCAAACCGGCCGACTCACCCGAGGGCCTTCGGGAGAGTCGGCGCTTATCACGGCTGTCACCGCATAGCCTATCATGGGCTCAAAATCAGGATAAACACATTTAACATCAGAAGACATACAGCCCTCATTCCAGGGTCGCACGTCAAAAATTTCGATCGCATTGGAAATGGCACATGTCGGCCATTTGCGGATTTTTTCCAACTCATCCTGATTGAGAATTTCAGACATATTCATCTCCTCTATTTTTTATCTTCGAAACGTTCCTTTGCACATCAAGAGAATAGATTTATGAGGGCTAAAGTTAAGAGATGGGAACATTGTTGTCACTATATAATATATAGTATATAATTGTAAACTCACTTTTTTGCCATCCTCTAAAAATGAGCGAAAGATATTTCTTCCTTTCCCGTATAATAAAATAAAGGAGAAATCAATATGGCGTCAAAAATTTTTCAGAGAAGAATCATCATCGTATCAATTTTTTCTATCTTATTCGTTTTTGGAATTTTTGCGCTCATGCCTATTTCAGTTAAAGCGGTCCAACAGACAAAAAGTAAACTGCCCGGCATGGAAAATCATCCCCAAGAATTATTGAAATTGGCAGAAGAATTCCGAGAGATGCGGGGCCGTTATTCTCGGCGATGGCACCCAGGTTGGGGAGAAGGGGTTCTCGATTATGCAACCCACGTTAAAAAGCAGAGAAAAATGCTGCCTGTTTATCGCCAGCGCTTGGATTCCCTAGATTTTGAAAATTGGTCCACACACAACAAGATCGATTATCTAATCCTGCGCTCCGAGATGGATCAATTGGAATGGGAACTGTACGTTATCCGGCAGTGGAGCCGAAATCCTGGTTTTTATGTGAGTTTAGCGATCGACAATGTGGGTCGGCATTTAACAGGAGGCCGTGTATTGGGAGAGAGACCTAACCTTATGCCCTACTCCAAAGAACAAGCGGACAGAATCTTGCAGGCATTGGAAAATACAGAAAAAATTCTCGATCAAGGCCGTTTGAATCTTACCGAAATCGTTCCCGAATTAGCCGATGTTGTCCAGACCCAACCCTCTGCAGGATGGCCTCTTCCCGACATGGAAAAGGGAAAGCTCAACAATATCGTGGAACATTATAAAAAATGGGGAGAAACTACTAAAAAATACTTCACGGAAACTGCAGCGAACAAGCTAGTCCTTGCGGCGGTTAAAGCGGGTGAGAGTATAAAAAAATACGGCACGTGGCTCGAAGAGAATCGGGATAAGATGAAGGGCGATTATTCTATAGGAAAGGACCGCATCAATTGGTACGTTCGGCATGTTTTCCTGATGCCATATGACTACGACCAGCTTCTCCTCATGGCAGAACAGGAGCGTGCCAGAGCCATCTCTTATTTGCATTTTGAATCACACAAAAATTGGCATTTGCCTCCTATCGGCCCTGCAAAAACGGCGAAAGAGTACCTGGCATGGGATGATGAAACGGTCTTGGCACTCAGAAGATGGTACTTGGAGGATGGGGAAAACCTTCTCGACGACCAAGAATATCAGCCTCTTATACGTTCGGAAGAAAGTACTTATCTTCCTCCTTTCGGAATGCTCGCATTTCCATCTGTCAACAAACCAGGTGTCTCTCGGGTTCTTGTCCCCCCTCCCGATCATTGGAGCGCGATTCGTTCCAATTATGGGTGGTACACAGATCCAGGAGTGCTCCAGGGTCATGAATACTGGCCCGGCCATACATACGAAAGAAATATTCACAGGCGACATCCCTGTCCGATCAGAAGAGGCCATGTTGACAGCGGGCACAGCGAGGGGTGGTGTTTTTATAATGAGGAAATACTTGTGGCTTTGGATTTTCCTTTCGTAAGAGGTCCCAGGGCACGGGAACTGGTGTATATCAACATGCTTCAAAGGGCAGAGCGAATTTTGATAGGGCTTCCGCTTCTTGCTGGCAAAATCACTCCTGAAGAGGCGTATCGAAAATTCCTGGATCATGTGCCCGCTCTGGGATCAGGTATGGGAATACCTCCTGAAGAAGCTTATATGGAGGTTTATAAAAGAGTAGTGTGGCGGGGTAATGACTGTTTTGATGCACAAACAGGCAAGTTACAACTTATGAAATTACTGGCAGATTATAAAATGATACAAAAGGAAACCTTTGATCTCAAAGAATTCCATAACCAGTACCTGAATTACGGCCAGATTCCAATCTCATTGCTTAGATGGGAACTTTTGGGTGATAATGAGGAGGCAAAATTATTCTTTGAGGCAGTGAGGCTTTCATCGATTCAAGAATAGCCTGGCTCTCCCTCAAAATGATATCGGTCTATTTCAGATCGAGGCGCATCACGATCCGATCTTTCGCTCTTTCGGGATCGATCCCGACGAATTTTGCTTGTTCTTCGAGTGTTTCGACAAATTCGTCATGCCCCTGAAGATACGGATGGGGATGCCGGTCGGCGATGCGAAATCCCAGCTTTTTCCAGAAGATGATCCCGGCGCTTCCCGTTATCTCGTAAATTATCGGAATGTCCTCGAAGGCATCGACGGCGATATGCTGCCAGCCGTTGGCCCTGGCCCATTGGATCAAGAACCTGACCATGCGCATGCCGATCCCCTTTCTCTGATAGGGATTCTTTTCCTGTTGAGAACTTCCAGTCATGAGGCAGTGGATCGCAAGGGATTTGTCTGCGATCTGTTCGAGAGGGGGAAAATCCGTACCGGCAAAATCTTCGGCGGGGCCATAGGGGAAGTCCTGCAGAAGGCACATCTCTCCGGCGCTGTCCATATCCCAGACTACCCTGGGGTAAAATCGCAGCTGCCCCACGACATTTTCGCCGGCACGCGCCAGAATGGCACAAGCGTCGTAGGTTCGCGTGAGTTTTTCGAGAAGCGGGATGTTCCGCGCGCGGTACCGCTCAAAGTCTATCGGGCTGTCAGAGGACCATCCTTCGATATTCTCCCTTGAAAGCGGCCCGGAATGTAGACATCGCCACAGGATGAGCTTCTCCGCCATTGGCTCGATCAGGACATCTTCACCCATTTTCCCTTCGCTCCATCATAAGATGATCTCAGGATACCTAACCATACAGTCGTAGTCAATAAGCCATTCCCAAAAGTCGATTTGGAGCCGTTCTAATTTGCGGAAATAAAAAAGCCTACATCGACCAGAATCTATTTGACTCTGTTCTGGTTCCTTGATATCCTTTTGCCGATCGAGCATGGGAAAACAAGGGGAAAGCGATGGCAAACACTTGTCCGAAATGCAAGTCAAAAAATCCTGAGACACAAAGCTTTTGTGGTGATTGCGGCACCCGGCTTGACCACTCCCAGGACATCCCTGAAATCACAAAAACGTTCGAAACACCCTTCCCTCAATTCAGCCCTGGAAAATCGTTAGCCGGCAGGTATGAAATCATCAAAGAGCTGGGAAAAGGAGGGATGGGAGAAGTATATCTTGCCGAAGACACCAATCTGAAGCGACAGGTGGCCATCAAAGTTCTTCCTCGGCAGTTCGCTTTGGATAAAGAACGCTTGGCCCGTTTCGAAAGGGAAGCACGGCTTTTAGCTTCGATCAACCACCCAAACATCGCCACCATCCATGGACTGGAAAAATCGGAAGGCCAGCAGTTTCTCGTGATGGAACTGGTGGAAGGCGACACCTTGAGAGAACGGATAGAAAAGGGCCCGCTGTCTAAAGATGAAGCATTAGATATCTGCCAGCAGATTGCCGAGGGATTGGAATCGGCACACGAAAAAGGGATCATTCATCGGGATCTGAAACCGGCCAATGTGAAGGTAACACCGGAGGGCAAGGTCAAGATACTGGATTTTGGGATAGCCAAAGCGTTCCAGGACCATCCCGGCGATCCCGATTCATCCCAGTCTCCCGTTATAACCGATGAGATGACTCGACCCGGAATGATCCTCGGTACGGCTGCCTACATGTCGCCTGAACAGGCAAAGGGCAAGACAGTAGACAAAAGGGCCGACATCTGGGCGTTCGGGTGCATCCTGTTCGAGTGTTTAGCAGGAAAACGGGCATTCAAGGGAGACACGATATCGGAGATGCTGGCTTCGATCCTCAAGGATGAGCTGGACTGGAAAGCCCTTCCGGGAACAATTCCCTCAAAGATCCGGGAACTCATAGGCCGGTGTTTGGTCAAAGATCCACGTGACCGCCTGCACGACATCGCAGATGCCCGGATCGTTATCCAGGATTGCATCAGCGGTGTCGAGGACACATTCGCGGAATCACCGTCGATCCCAAAAAAACCAGCCGTATTAAAATATGCGCCTGGCGTTGCCATCGGTCTGATTGCCGGCTTGCTGCTCGCTGCCTTGATCCCGTGGAGAAGTCTTTTAAAGAAGGATACTCGAGAAATAAAAGAAGTCCAGCGGCTTGAAATGGTCATGGATACACCCTGGGCGGGAGGTTCGCCAAAAATTTCACCGGATGGGAGCCGAATTGTTTTTCTCCAAGGAGAGGCACCACGAACTATTTACCAGCGAAATCTGGATCAACGTCAAGCAATTCAAATTCCTGGAACTGAGGGTGCTTGGGATGCTTTTTTTTCTCCTGACAGCCAGTGGCTGGGCTTTTTTCAAGATGATAAACTTAAAAAGATTCCCCTGTCAGGAGGAGACCCGCAGCTGCTGTGCAATGCTGATAATGCATTCGGTGGGACATGGGGACCTGACGGAACGATCGTATTCGTGCCACACGTGAACAAAGGAATTTGGCAAGTGAGTGAAAGCGGGGGAGAGCCTCGACGTTTAACGACTCCTGACTTCGATAAGGGAGAATGGGGGCATCAGTTTCCTATTTTTCTGTCCGACGGCTCGGCCGTGCTGTTTGCTGTTTGGTATGGAGCCAGGCGATTTAATATCGCTCTGCTCGACCTGAAAACTGGTCAGTACACAATCATACTGAATGATGCATCCTATGCTGTCGACACTCCCACTGGGCACTTAGTGTTTGCCCGCACGGATGGGCTGTATGCAGTCGGTTTCGATCCGGAAAAAGGAGCAGTTTTTGGACCTGAAGTTCCGATCATCCGAGATATTTACATAACTGGGGACAAAATTGGGTTGTTTACCCTCTCTCAGACAGGCACACTCGCTTATTTTAAGGGTAGTCCTAGACAAGTCGAACTTGTGTCGGTAGACTTCGATGGCGAAGCCACTCCGCTTCTTACTCCGAAAGGGCCATTCAGGACACCGCGCTTTTCTCCCAACGGGAACAAGATTGCATTGAATGTATATGAAAAGGGAGAAATCGACTATTGGGTGGTCGACCCAAAAACCGGAAGGCTGACCAAACTGGCATCAGATGGACAGGACCTGCCTCCTGTATGGTCGGCCGATGGCAATAAACTCATATACCCGTCCGATCGATCTGGATTAGGGGATTGGAAAACCTACGAGCAATCCACCGATTCCAGTGAGGCCGATTTGATCATAGACCCAGTCGATTTAAAAATTGGATACTTCTCTGTCCACTCTTGCTCGAAAGATGGTAGCTTTCTATTAGGATCGGGAATAAAGGGACGAACCTTAGGACCGGATCAAGGCAGCGCATTGATGTACTTGACAACACAAGAATCCAGATTGAAGACTTTTTTGGAACCGATAGAGAAAGTCGAGCGGTACAATGTGCAAATATCTCCGGATGGAAACTGGGTTGTCTTCGGTGAATGGGAGAGATTTCAAGGGGGGCAGTCAATGCAAATCTACGTCACCCGATTTCCAGAAGGCGGGGAGAAATATAAGGTGACGACGGATTGGGGGAATCATTCACTCTGGTCGTCGGATGGACGACAGATTTTTTTCAGACAAGGAGGCAATCTGATGGCCGTGGATGTTCAGACCGAGCCGGAATTCCGAGTCTCCAGCCCGAGGATCCTGTTCAACTGGTATGAAAAAAACTATTCTCGCGGGAATTATTACACATTCCCGAATTGGGACATAACCCCTGACGGGAATTCATTCATTATGCTGCGGTATGGTGAAAACTGGGAACCTCCGCAGCACATCAATATCACGACCAATTTTTTCGAAGAACTCAAACAAAAGGTTCCCACCGGGAAATAATAAATAAAGCCGACAATGGGCTTCAGGAGGGATGATGCCATCTTTTAAAAATTTCAAAATTCTTATCTTCTTTATCATGACGTTTCTATTATTAGCCCAATGGGCTGACTCTCAAGAATCGGCAACTCCCCAAGAAAATTTCATTAAAATCACAGATCGACTGTATATGCTTAAGGGGGCTGGATGCAATATCGCGAGTCTGTTAGGTCAAGATGGTGTGCTGCTCATAGATTCCGGTGCTCAGAATCAATCGGCCATGGTCGTCTCAACAATGAAGGAAATTACCGACGCGCCTGTTCGTATGGTCATCAATACCCACTATCATTTCGATCATGCCGGGGGGAATGAGGCATTTGCCAGAAAAGGGGCCATAACAATCTCTCACCTGAATACGAGAAATCGGATGACTCAAGAATGGCGAGTTCCAGAGATCATGGGAATAAAATATCCCACCATACCCCCTTATCCGGAAATTTGCCTTCCGAAAATCACTTTTGACGAATCTCTGACAATTCACTTCAACGACGAAATTATTCATGTCACCCATATCCCTGGTGGCCACTCGGATAGCGATATAATAATCCAATTCAGAAAAGCGAATGTTATCCACACGGGCGATCTGTATTTATCCAATGGATTCCCCATCATTGACTTTCTTTATGGAGGATCAGTGAACGGCTACATCGCTGCTGTGGGCGAAATCATCCAAATATGTAACGAAAACACAAGAATTATTCCCGGACACGGCCCTCTTTCCAATCGTGAAGAGCTGATAACTTATCGTGATATGCTGGTCAAGGCTCGAGATCGAATCGTGAACATGATAGAGGAAGGGCAAACTCTCGAAGAAATCGTGACGGCCGATCCCATTTCTGAATTA
>Ga0180438_10011987_pt1 | contig 10380 bp, 5 predicted proteins | sample SS_ome_12_FD_132455 | JGI IMG/M metagenome (GOLD analysis project Ga0180438, IMG submission 132455) | Hypersaline lake sediment archaeal communities from the Salton Sea, California, USA - SS_3_D_2 metaG | ecosystem: Environmental > Aquatic > Non-marine Saline and Alkaline > Hypersaline >... | reverse complement strand
GCACCTGGATCCCGGCGCTGTGGCATTTCGCAATGGCGTCTTTGGCTTCCGTTCGCGGCGGGTCCACTATTCCGACCATCGCCAGCAGGGTCAGGTCCTGCACCTGTTCGATCAAATTGCCGTCCGGGCTGAAGGTCTGCGGGTCGAAATCGCGCCGCGCCACCACCATTACCCGTTCACCGGATTCGGCGATGCGCGTGTTTTCAGCCAGCGCCAGCTGGCGGTTCTCTTCGGTTATAGCCTTATCGTCCTCGCCCGGCATCCAGTAATAACCGCTGCGGGCAATCAGCACGTCTGGGGCGCCTTTGACAAAACAGCGCACCACCGGCTTACCCTGCTCGTCGGTCATGTTGTGGAAGGTTGCCATGAACTTGTAGTCCGAGTCGAAGGGCACCTCCGCCACCCGCGGGTACAGCTGGCGGGCGCCGTCCACGCTGATACCGCCCTTCTCCGCCAGTACGATCAGGGCGCCTTCGGTCGGGTCGCCGATCAGGGCGCCGTCGTCCAGCCGGGCATCTGCGCACAGCGCCATCGGCAGCAGGACCTGTTCGAGATCGACCCGGGCGCCTCCAGCGCTCAGCAGCCTGCCTTCGGTGCTGTAGCTCAGGGTATTCTTCTGCCAGGGCTGCAGTCCCTCACCAGCGCTTGCCAGCGCCATCGTCCCCACCGTCCCGTAGCCTTCGCCGGTCACATTGAAGCGGTTCCTTCCCGGGATGGTGAACTGGCGCGCTGTCATCTTATTGAGGGTCAGGGTGCCGGTCTTATCCGAACAGATCGCCGAGACCGAGCCAAGCGTCTCCACCGAGGGCAATCGCTTGACGATCGCATTCTGGGCTGCCAGCGCACGGGTGCCCATCGAATACATGGTGGTGACCACCGCCGGCAATCCGCTGGGGATGGACGCCACCGCCAACGCCACACCGGTAACAAATAATTGATCAAGGGTCTGTCCTCTTGCGGCTCCAATGATGAACATCAGTACGAACGCCACTCCAGCCAGGCTTACAATGATCACGGTCAGGCGGTCAATCTGCTTCTGCAGCGGGGTCTTTTCGTCCTCGGTTTTATTGAGCAGGTCGGCGATGTTGCCCATCTCGGTGCCCATGCCGGTGGTGGTGACGATCATCTCAGCCCGGCCGCGGGTGACAGAGGTGTTCATAAAACCCATGTTATGGCGGTCGCCCAGGGCTGCTTCGGGGTCAGCGATGGTCGCGGTGTCTTTCGGCGAAGCCACACTCTCACCTGTCAGGGCAGCCTCCTCGATCTCCAGGGTGGCGGCCACAAAAATGCGCCCGTCCGCCGGGACGCGGTTGCCGGCTTCCATCAGGACGATGTCTCCCGGGACCAGTTCCTCAGCGTCCACCTCAACAGCCTGGCCGTCCCGGCGCACCCGGGCGATGCTCTTCATCGCCGAAGCCAGTGCCGCCAGGCTGGCCGCAGCCTTGGCTTCCCCGCGCAGGCTCAGGACCGCGTTGAAGACCGTCAGTGCCAGCAGCACCATGGTGGTGTTCCACGCGCCGGTGAAGAACTGGTTGACGATGGCTGTGCCTATCAGCACAATCTGCATCAGGTCCCTGTACTGGCGCAGGAAAGCCTGCCAGCCGGGTTCTTTTTTCTTCTCTTCCAGCTTGTTCGGGCCGTATTTCCCCAGCCGCTGCTGGGCCTCGGAGGCGCTCAACCCTACTGCCGGGTCGACATTCAGCTGTTCGCCGACCTCCTCCGGGGTCATCGCGTACCATATCGATTTGTTTTCTTCTGTTTCAGGCACGGCTCACTCTCCTCTCTCTATAAATTTTAGATTTCTGGCGATTAAGCTAGTCTGGTTCTTTTTAATCGCCCTTCGCCTGCCGCTCTCAAAATTTGGACGGATTGATATCCTGTCCCGTTTGCTTTTTAGGCTGTCCAGAAAGCACAATCCGCCATGCTGGACTGAGGAAAGGGTCTGGTTTACTCTTCTTGAAGATGACCTTTCGCTGCACTCAGGGCGGGGCACTTTCAGGACAACCCCTTGTTAGTTACTGGTTAGGAAGATGGTTTAACGCCCAACACTTAATTAGACAGAAGACCATCTCGCCTTTTATTTTGCCGGGCAAGGAAACCATCCGGTCTCTGAGAGCTACCAGAGCGGAAAGTTACTCCCCATTTTAGATACTCTATACCGGATCGCGCAGTATGGGGCAGGTCATGCAGTGACCGCCGCCTCTGCCGCGCCCCAGTTCAGAACCGTCAATCTCCATCACGGTGATCCCGGCTTTGCGCAGGTGGGCATTGGTCCACTCATTGCGGTTGTATGCTACCACAATGCCAGGCGCCATCGCAACCACATTGTTGCCGTCATCCCACTGCTCGCGCTCCTGTTCAAAGGCATCGCCTGCGGTTGGGACCACCCGCAGCTGTTTCAGCCCCAGGGCTTCCTTGACCACATCCAGCCAGCTATTATCCTCCACGGTCACATCCAGGGTACCTTCCTTGTTGCCGGGGCGGTAGCTGATGGGCGTGATATTGTTGACTACTGGTTTATAAATGGTGACCAGGTCCCGGTCACAGAAGGTGAAGATCGTGTCCAGGTGCATACTGGCCCGGTCGGGCGGCATCTTGGCCGCGATCACGCGTTCGGCAGCCTCGTGCTTGAAGAGCTGCTGCGCCACCTGGCCGACCGCCTGGAAGGTAGTGCGCTCACCCATCCCAATCAACACCACGCCGTTGCCGATCGGCATCACATCGCCGCCCTCCAGGGTGGCGCTGCCGTGGTCAACATCGGGGTCGCCCCACCAGATGGTGAAATCGCCGCCTTTAAAGCTGGGGTGATACTTGTAGATGGCTGTCAGGTGCAGGGTCTCCTTGCGGCGGGCTGGCCAGTACATCGGGTTCACGGTTACCCCGCCGTAGATCCAGCAGGAACTGTCGCGGGTGAACAACTGGTTTGGGAGCGGCGGCAGGATAAACTCCGTGGGCGAGTAAGCTTTCTCAACGATTTTGCGCATGTCCTCCGGCAGTTCGTGCACAGTCACACCGCCAATCAGGTGCGCCACAAGCTTCTCGGAGTCCATTTCACCCATCCACGCCCGCAGCTCGACCGCGCCCCCGACACCAACTTCATTCGGGACCAGTTTGCGGTCCAGGATATAAGCACGTCCCTGCGGGTCGTCCACCACATCCTTGAGCAGTTCGTGAACGCGCATGGCGTCCACGCCAAACTCTGTGCGCATCAGGTCCACAAAGGCATCATGTTCCTGGCGGGCTTTGCGCGCCCAGATCACGTCGTCGAACAGCAGTTCCTGGCAGTTGGTCGGCGTCAACCGCCGCATTTCCAGGCCCGGACGGTGGACGATCACCTTGCGCAGTTTTCCAACCTCTGAATGTACTCCAAATTCGTTGCTCATATTTCGTTCTCCTTGTTTATATACAGTTTGTCTATTCACCCGATCCACTGATCCAGGTGACCGTCGAATAGCTTGCAGCTAGCTGGCGACCACGTTTGTGCCAGCAGTCCCCTCTAAAATCTGTACAATCAAATAGCCGATCATGCCTTCGGTCTGGGCACCCAGTACATCCAGCGGGTAGGCTTCCACATCCTTGTATGCCGAGGCTTGCAGCGCCAGCAGTCCCACCTGGGGTCCATTTCCATGAGACAGCACCAGCTGGTGCTTCTGGGCAACCGGCGCCATGGACCTGGCAGCCACCTGCACATTGCTGCGCTGCACCTCGGCGGTCATTGGCTCACCGCGTTTCAGCAGCGCATTACCGCCTAATGCAACCACTACTCTCATAATCTATGCTCCTTCGGTGGGGCTGCCTAAAAATTATTATTTGTCATCCTGATGCGCAGCAATCCCTTTGGGAACAAAGTGAAGAGTCTTTATCGATGAGAATCAGAAGCTTTGCTCCCTAAGAAGCAGGGATTAAAATCCGCTCAGCATGACAAATAGCACTTTTTTGACAGCACCTCATAATTATTTAATTGTTATTCATACCTGACACATCGGGTGGCTCCTGGTAACTCAGGTCAAAGACTGGCTGCCCGTTGTGCAGAGAGGCGGGTTTCAAATACCCCTAATCTCCCAGGGTTGCCACCATAACAGCCTTGATGGTGTGCATGCGGTTCTCCGCCTCATCAAACACTATCGAAGCTTCCGACTCAAACACCTCTTCGGTCACTTCCATGCCCTGCAGGCCGAACTTCTCTTCCATCTCTTTGCCGACCTCGGTGTCGGTGTTGTGGAAGGCGGGCAGGCAGTGCATGAATTTGACATCCGGGTTGCCGGTCAGCTCCATGGCTTTTTTATTCACCTGGTATGGTTTCAACAAGCGCACACGTTCCTCCCAGACCGAATCGGGCTCGCCCATGGAGACCCACACGTCTGTGTACAGGTAGTCAGCGCCTTTCACGCCTTCTGCCACCTCATCCGTCAGGATCAGGCGGGCGCCGGTTTCCGCCGCGATCTGGCGGCACTGCTCGACAAGCTTTTCTTCAGGCCACTGGTGCTTGGGGCCGCACAGGCGCACATCCATGCCCAGTTTGCAGCCGCCCACCATGAGCGAGTTGCCCATGTTGTTGCGGGCATCGCCCAGGAAGCAGTAGGCGATCTCCGGCAAGTCCTTGTAACTGTGCTCGGTCATGGTCAGGACGTCAGCCAGGATCTGTGTGGGGTGGAATTCATCGGTCAGGCCGTTCCAGACCGGCACACCGGCATATTGGGCCAGGGTCTCGACTGTCGCCTGGGCGAAGCCGCGGTATTCGATCCCGTCGTAGGTCCGCCCCAGCACGCGGGCGGTATCCTTCATGGTCTCTTTGTGCCCGATATGCGAACCGCCTGGACCCAGGTAGGTGACATTGGCACCCTGGTCGTAGGCCGCCACTTCAAAGGAAGTGCGGGTGCGGGTCGAAGATTTCTCAAAGATCAGGGCGATATTTTTACCCTTGAGGCGCTGCACCTCGTATCCGCCGTACTTGGCTGCCTTCAGATCGGCTGACAGCTTCAGCATGAATTTGATCTCTGCTGGAGTGAAGTCAAGCAGCTTTAAAAAACTCCGGTTGCGTAAATTGAATGCCATTTATATCTCCTTTTTGGGTTTGGTTTTTAAATTCCAGAAAAACAAATTTATTTAATAATTATTTACCGGTCGCAGATCTTTCGGCTACTTTGCTTCATCCTTAAAAGACCGTGCTGTTGGGGAAGAAAACACCGATGCTCAGGACGAGGGCGTACAGCACGAGCAGGATTATAAGCAGCGGAAAGGTGAAGCGCACCCATTTATTGAAGCCCACCCGCCCCAGCGCAAGGCCGCCCATGACGACCGCAAAGGTGGGGTTCACCAGGTTGAGCATACCGCTGGCTGACTGGTAGGCGGTGACAATCAGACTGCGGTCCACTCCGGCCGTATCGGCAAGCGGAGCCATGATGGGCATGGAAACCGTCGCCAGACCGGACGAGGAGGGGATCAGGAAGCCGAGCGGGAGGTATAGCAGGTGGGTTAAGTTGATAAAAGCTACCCCGCCCAGCCCGCTGACAGCTGTTTCGGCCCAATACAGGATTGTGTCGATGATCAACCCATTGGTCATGATAACGCTGATGCCGCGCGCCAGGCCGATCACCAGGGCGACGCCCAGCATATCCTTGGCGCCGTTGATGAATGTCTCCGATATGCCGGCTTCACCCAGCTTGCCAATGATGCCGATCAGGATCGCAAATCCCAGGAAGAGGGCTGTGAATTCCCCAAACCACCACCAGAGGGTTGGCAGTCCAATCCCCAGGTCCTCCCAGGGGATTACGCCGTAGACCATGATAATGAACGCCAAGGCGAAAAGGATTAAAATGACTTTACGACGCCTATCAAACTCCGGCATCTCTGCCCCGGCAGCCTTCAGGAAGTGTTTCTCGTTGTCCTCCTTTTTTTCATAGACATGCGATTTGGAGGGGTCATTCTTAACTTTTTCAGCATAGCGGGTCACAAAAATGATGCCTATGATTGTGCCCACCACTAGGATGATCAGGCGCGAGAGCAGCCCATCCGCGATCGAGATGCCTGCAAACCCGGAAGCCACCCCGGTCGCGAAAGGATTTACAGTGGAAGCCAGGACGCCGATGCCGGCTCCCAGCATGACCACGGCTACCCCGGTCATAGCATCATAACCGGCGGCTATCATCACCGCGATGATCAAGGCGTAAAATGCCAGCGACTCCTCCGCCATGCCGTAGCTGGTGCCGCCCAGGGCGAAGACACACATCAGAACGGCGATCATCCACTTTTCTTTGCCCTTCATGGCAGTGGTGATTTTTCCAATCCCGGCGTCGATGGCGCCGGTCGCCATGGTCATACTCAGGAAACCGCCGATGACCAGCACAAACAGGGCAACATCAATCGCCCCGTAAAGCTCGCCGATATTGTATACGCTGATGGTGCCGTCCTCCCCTTCCAGGCCGTACATCCCATTAACCGCTGCCATCAATCCGTCGGTAATAATTTTCTGCGGGTTGGCTTCGACCGAATGGTACGTCCCAGGGATGAGTTCACCGTCTTCGTTCAGGTCATACTGACCTGCAGGGATCAGCCATGTGGCGATCACCACCAGGATCAGCAGGAGAAACAGGACGGTGTAGGCGGTGGGGAATTGGAAACCCTTTTTTGCTTCCCCGGTTTGACTTTGATTATTGTCAGACATATTATTTCTCTCCTTATTAATTGATTTTTGATTTCACCTGATAGTAAATGGATTTTTACTGCTGGGGCAGCCGCAGAACCGCCCGGGCCGCTGTTTCATCCGCTCAAGCAGCCTGCAGCGGCAGGCAGGCAAGCTCATAATCTCGAGGCCGCGCCGCCGGCAGCTGAAGCCCTTCAATCAACCGGATGCCCGCCTCGCCCAGGATTCGGGGGATTTCCAGTACATCACAGATAAAATCAGCGGCCGACAGGCAATTAACTTCAGCCGTTACCGCTTCAGCCAGGGTCGAACATACGATCAAATCAAGGTCCAGAAATTTAATTCGAAAGGCCAAGCTGGAATTATTAGATCCCAACATATTGGCTTTTATGTCCCAATCTCTAAGCTAAAAATGTGATAAGACCAGGGTGGCATATCCAGGTAAAGCCCGCGCTCAATCAGTTGGGTCCCTTCACGGCTGTAGCTGGCGGGGCTGAGCGTGTCTTTGAGCTGCACCGCCCGGTCTTCAATTTCTGGAAAAGGCAGCGGGAGGTAGCACTGACCCGCATATGGGGCGTAATTAACCACCACCACCAGCCGTTCAGCGCCGTTCCCTGACCAGGTATGGGCGATAAAAGAATCCCAGGAGCCGTTGCCCTGCCAGGCTGGTTGGGGCTGAATCTGCCGCCATTCCCCGCTTCTCAGGGTTGGCATCCGCAGAACAGCCAGCAGACCGTCATAGAACCGCTTTATTTCTTCATCCTGCGGTTCTTCGGGCGCCCGCACCAGGTGCGGTGAAATGCGTTTTTTCCGACCCTGGAACTGACCCTGGTGGAAAAAGCGCAGTCCGGGTACCGTGTAGGTGATCACCGCCGCTGCCCGGTGGAGGGGCGGGTCAAAGGTCGCCGCAGCGCGCGGTTCGTCGTGGTTCTCTAGGAATCGCGCCAGCCTGGTCTGATAATCCAATTCCGCCCGCAGGTGCTCGCGCACCGGCCGGGCTTCGCCCTGGCGCAGGCGGTCATACAGGCGTTTGTCATAGGTGTAGTCGAAGCCCTGCTGCTGGAGGGTCCATTCAAGGTCCCAGTAGACCTCTGCCATGAAGCGGAAGTCGGCATACTCCCCGCGCACCTGCTGGATCGCCGGCGGCCAGAAGGGATCCGGCTTCCTGCCCCAGGTGCGCTCGAACACCTCCGGCAGGACCAACATGGCCATATCGCAGCGCACTCCGTCACACTGGCCGGCGATTTTCTCGAGTTCCCCCAGCATGGCATCCCGGGTGCCGGGGTTGCTGTAATCCAGCTGGAGGGTATCCGGCCACCCGGGGAAGTACGGGTCCCGCCCGTAAGCCAGCACCAGGTCGCCCTGCTTACGCTGGATGCGGGTGAAGTTTTGGGGCTGCTGGGCTAGCAGCTGCTCACTGCCCGGGATGTAAAACTCGGGGTGTTCCTGCACCCAGGGATGGTCCAGGGCGGTGTGGTTGGGGACAAAATCGAGCATCAGCTTCAGGCCTCGTTCCGCAAGCCGCTTCCGCAACCGCTTCAAAGCTGCGTCACCCCCAATTTCAGAATGGGCGCTATAAGCGCAAATGGCAAATCCGGAACCGGCGATGTCATCCTCGCGCAGGTCCGGGAGGGTTTCCTGAAACTCATTGCGCCACTCTTCGTTGAGGCGCGAAACCTCCCGGCTTGCCTGGCCGGTCTGCCAGACGCTCAGCAGCCATACCCAATCAAATCCGGAATCTGCCAGCCGGTCCAGTTCAGGGTCGGGAATGTCATCCAGTGTCGCCGCACGACCTAATTTCTGCGACAGTTCCGTGAGCCAGACCCGGGTTTTGATCTGGTAAAGGGAGGGGGAATAACTTTGTCCGCCCATGCCAGCCCCCTATTTTCCGCCGGTTTTTGGTCCGGTCACCCGTTCTTCCATCATCCGGGCCTGCACCGTCCCAAATTCTCTTTCCATCAGTTCATCAGCTTCCAGGCGTCCAAAGATGTCCAGGAGGGGAGCAATCAGCCCGGTCCAGCCGGTCTGGTGGCTTGCTCCGAGCCCGGCACCGTTGTCGCCGTGGAAGTACTCGTAAAACAGGATCAGATCGCGCCAGTGCGGGTCTTGCTGGAATTTTGCCGTCCCACCGTAGACCGGCCGCTTCCCATTTTCATCGCGCAGGAAAGTGCTCGCCAGCCGGCGGGATAGTTCCTGCGCCACCTCAAACAGGGTCATATATACCCCTGAACCGGTCGGGCACTGGATCTTAAACTCAGCCCCGTAAAAGGCGTACAGGTTTAACAGCGCCCGGATGATCAGTGTATTGATCGGCATCCATACCGGACCGCGCCAGTTGGAGTTCCCACCGAACATACCGGTATTCGATTCACCCGGCAGGTACTCCACGGTATATTCCTGACCGCCTGTCCAGAACGAAAACGGGTTTTCCAGGTGGACCCGCGAAACGGAACGGATCCCATGCGGTCCCAGGAACTCATTCTCGTCAAGCATATAAGCAAGCACCCGTTCGAGTTTTTCCTTATTGAGGATCGCCAGCAGCCGCCGCCCCTGATAGCCGATAAAATCATTATCGATTGGAGCCACCTGGGAAATCAATTCGGGGTGCCGTTTCCGGAACTGGGCGACCATTTCCGCCAGGGCTGGGTAGCGCTCAACCACATCCGCCCTGAAGACTGAGGATGCACACAGCGGGAGCAGACCCACCAGAGAACGTACTTTCAGGCGCACAGCCTGCCCGTCCGGCAGCCGCAGCAGGTCATAGAAGAACCCGTCTTGCTCGTCCCACATCTCGTCCTGATTATCACCAATGCGGTCCATTGCATAGGTGATCCACATAAAATGCTGGATGAACTTGAAGGCAATCTCGTCGTATATCGGGTCATATTCGGTCAGGATCAACGCCATTTCCAGCATGCACTGGCAGTAAAACGCCATCCAGGCTGTCCCGTCAGCCTGCTCCAGCGATCCGCCGGTCGGGAGCTGGGCGCTGCGGTCAAACACGCCAATATTGTCCAGCCCCAGGAAACCGCCGGCGAAGACATTCCGCCCGGCGGGGTCCTTGCGGTTCACCCACCAGTTGAAGTTCAGCATCAACCCCTGGAACGAGCGTTCCAGAAAACGCAGGTCTGCCCTGCCCAGCGTGCGCTCGAATTTATACAGGTAGAGGGTAGCCCAGGCGTGCACCGGGGGATTGACGTCGCTGAAGTTCCATTCGTAGGCCGGGATTTGCCCGTTTGGGTGGAAATAAAGATTGCGCAGCATCATCAAAAGCTGCTCTTTGGCGAAATCGAAATCCACCAGCGCCAGGGCGATGGTATGGAATGCCAGGTCCCAGGCCGCATACCACGGGTATTCCCATTTATCCGGCATCGAAATCACGTCGGCATTCAGCATGTGAAACCACTCCGTGTTGCGCACGTTCTGCTTGGCGGATTCGAGCAGCGGGTGGCTGTGGTGTTCAATCAGCCATTGTTCCAGGTCGAAATAGTAATACTGCTTGCCCCACAGCATCCCCGCCAGCGCCTGGCGGTGCACCCGGCGCTCATCTTCACTGAGCGAGGGCGGGGTGATCAGATTATAGAAATCGTCGGCATCTTTAATACGCTTTTTAAATACCGGATCGAAGTTTTTGAAGGCATCCTCGATTGGGGCGGCCGTGAGCCGCAGGCGGATCGTCTGGCTTCCCCCGCCCGGCACTTCAAGCGTGTAATGGGCGGCGGCTTTTGTCCCAGCCT
>Ga0180438_10011986_pt1 | contig 10381 bp, 8 predicted proteins | sample SS_ome_12_FD_132455 | JGI IMG/M metagenome (GOLD analysis project Ga0180438, IMG submission 132455) | Hypersaline lake sediment archaeal communities from the Salton Sea, California, USA - SS_3_D_2 metaG | ecosystem: Environmental > Aquatic > Non-marine Saline and Alkaline > Hypersaline >... | reverse complement strand
TTACGACGGACGCGACTACAGCCAGGGCAAGAAGATCACCTGGATCGACGGTGTCAAAGCCTTCTACTGCATCATCCGGTACCATCTGACGAACTAAAGCGGAACCCATTCCCAGCCTCCCCGGACCGAGGCCAGCCATTCGACGGGGTCTCGCCCGAGCGTACGCCTTATCGGTCCGTGAGCGCGGCTGCCGATGTTGTGCCGACTAACGAGACATGATTTTGCTGCCGATAACCTCCGTTGGAGTCAGCGACGGTATGCGCCCAGCAATCTATGCCTTTCTGCTGCAGACGGAGAATCCCTCTGCCGACCGCGCGTTGGCGGCCGCACTGGCGGAGGCGGAGGTCACGTTCGCCGAACCGATCGTGCAGACGATCCTTGCCCGCGGCGCGGCTGGGGCGGACGGCCTGATTCATAATTTCCACCGCCTACCATCCGAATTAAAGGACCTCGTGGTCCGCGAGGTGGCGAGGCTGCGCGAGTCGCTGCACCGGGTTGCACGCGCCTCGGACATTCCGGCCCGAAGCAATGTGTACCGGGCGGTGGCTCACGCCAAGTCGATCGACTTGGCCGGGCTGGTGACGGTGGGGCTTCGCGATTCCGCACCGGAGGTACGTTGCGCCGCCGCCCAGGCCCTGCGCGAACTTGCCGACCATTACTTGACGACCATCGAGCAGTCGGCCGGCGAATCGGCACACGACCCGATCCATCCGCTCGCCGGCCAACCTGGCAGCGCTTCGGCCGAACACGGTAAGGAACGCAAGATTCTACTCGCGGCCATTCAGGAGGGTTTGAACAGCCTGGGCGTCCACCGACGTCCGGAGGTGATCGAAGCCGCCATGTGGTTCGCCATGCAGTTGGAGCGAGTACTCCAGGCGCACGTGGCGGCCGCCAGCGATCAACATATCGAGGTCTTTGCCGAACTGCTTCAGCGAGAGACCGGGTCTCGCATGGCAGGCTTCGTATGTCTGGCCTTGGGCTGGTCGCGGGTACGGCAGGTAGCTGCCGACATGATCGCCCAGGCCGTGGACGGACCGTTCCTGCGGAACGTGCTATCCTACAAGGACCGACTGCTCAGGCCGGTAGCCCAGTACGGTCTGGCGGAAGTGCGTCGGCTGGCGTGGTTGGAGCGAGACCCCGGCCTGCTGCGGCGGCTATCATCCGAACAGCAGGTTGCGGCGATGGCAATCATCTCGGCTGCGGCGGTCGATGAGAGGTTCAAACTGCTGATCGCTCAGGATGTTTTGCTGTCGGGGACGCGCGAAGCCCAGCGCGTAGCGGTGGGATGTCTGCTTGCGATCAACAGGGACGAAAGCACCGATACGCTTCGGCGGGTGCTGGCCTGGGACGACGAAGAGTTCTCCGAGGCGGCACTGGTCGAGTTGCTGCGTCGATCCCCCGCCGACCTGCCCGCCCTGGTTGTTCAGCAGCTCACGAGTCGATCCCCACGTGTGCGGCAACTCGCGGCTCAACACGCCGCGTCCTACAGTTTTGAACGGTACTGGCGGGCGTTCGACGACCTCCCGCCCGATGCGAGAGTCTCCGCCGGTCGTGCGGTGCTCAAGCTGGTACCCGACTTTGTCGATCGTCTCGTGCGGCAACTGGAGGAAGGTCGCTCGGATGAGATCCTGCGAGCCATGCAGGCTGCCGACGATCTGAACCTGCTCAAGTCGCTGTCACCAACACTGGTACGTCTGGAGCGCCACCACAGCCAAAGCGTTCGTGCGGCTGCCACCCGAGTCTTGGGCAAGCTCGACGAGCAGCAGCGAGCCCAGGCGGAACAAGAGGAACATGATGCCTCAACCGTTGAGCCTCAGCCGCAAGGAGTGGACGCAGGCTCCTGCCCGGTAGGCCTGCCGGTGCGGGGGTCGCAGAGCAAGCTGACCGAACTGGAGCGAATGCTCAGCGCCCCTGAGACCGAAGCCCGCGCAGATGCCGTTCGCCAACTGCTCCACACACAGATCGTTCCGGCGACAACCCTGCTCATCGATCTATTGACGGACGAAGACGTGTGCCGCCGCCAGTGCGGGCTGGAACTGGTCGAGCAGACGCGCCTGGCGGAAATGATGGCGCGCGTGCTGGGCATGGCTCGCCACGAGCCCGATGCGTCGCTTCGTCAGGGGGCGCAGAACGTCGCCGATACCGTACGCCAGGCTCTCCAGGGCACCATCCCTGCACACCCCCAGCTCGAGGAGCAGCGAGCATGAGCCTCCTTCTCGCTCAATATGGGAACATCGACCGCTACCGCGCGATGCGCAGCGGCATCGAGGAGACGGGCAGCTCGGACCAATGGCTGACACTGCTGCTGATCCTGGTTGGTTTCTTCGCGCTGATTGGGCTGGCGGTGCTGACGTCGTACATCGTGCGCCGCCGTCGGTCGGCGGCCAACAGTCCGGACCGGCTGTTCCGTCAGGCGCTAGCCAGCCTCGACCTGTCGGCGGCGGACGCGCACTACCTCCGGCAACTCAAGCGCAAGACTCGATACGCTCACCCCGCTGTTATCCTCATGAGCCCTCGCCTGCTTGGTCTGGCAGCCAGTCACGCGGCGGCGCCGGACCCGTTGATCGGGCACGAGCGGCAGCGCTGCGATGAGCTGTCGCGCCGCCTCTTCGGCCAGCCACTGCCCGAACTGGTCGAGGACCCGCCGTTCGAAGCCTTCGACGACCGCTGACCCCCCGTCGCGATTACGGTTCGCCGGACCGATCCGACGTATCGGGTGGATGATGTCGGCTGGTCGTGCCGACAGGTATGTAACTGCAATACGGCTCCTCAGCCATATAGTCACGGTGCTGGTAGAACGCTCTGGCTCGACATCCGCCGCAGATGTAGCGGAACTCACAGACGCCGCACCGCCCCTGCAAAAGGTCGGTGTTCCGCAGGCGGGCGAAGACCTCAGAGCTCCGCCAGATGTCGCCGACGCGCTGGCGCGTCACGTCGCCCGCCGAAACAGGCAGATATCCACACGGGAAGACCTGCCCCGTGTGTGAAACGAAACAGACGGCCGTCCCCGCCAGGCATCCGCGCGTCATCGAGTGCAGCTCCTGGTACTTCCGGCTTGCGGGGTGACCGCCCTCGGCGTGATGCCCCCCGCTACCGCCTTGCGGGCGCCGCCGGAGTTGCCGCACGATTCGATAGTAGTGCGGCGCGCAGGTGGCCTTGACCTGCAACGAGCTTTCTCCCTCCAGCTTGGCCAACTGTACAAGCAGCGCCTCCACCTCATCCGCGGGCAACATCTGTTCTTCGGCGATCTGCTCGCCACAACCCACCGGCACGAGAAGGAAGTAATGGACTGCATCGACCGCCATCGCCTCGGCGAGCATCAGCACCGCCTCGATCTGCCCCGCGTTGTGACGGGCTATCGTGCAGTTGATCTGGGTGCTCACGCCAAATTGCTGCACGTGCCTCAAGCCGGCCAGCGCCCGGTCGAACGACCCATCCAACTGCCGGAAGCGATCGTGCGTGGCCGCGTCGGCCCCGTCCAGCGAGACGCTCACTCGAGCGAAGCCCGCCTCACGGATGCGCCGGGCCGCCGCTGCATCGATAAGCGTGCCATTGCTGGCTAGCGCTGTCCGCAGGCCGTGCTTGCGGGCCCAATCTGCCAGAGCAAACAGATCGGATCGCATCAACGGCTCGCCACCAGAGAACACCAGAATGGGTCGAGCGAAGTCGGCCAGGTCGGCGATCATCTGGCGCGCCTGCTCGCTGGTCAGATCGCCTTCGGTAGGCTCGTGCGATACGTCGAGGCGGCGGCAATGGATACAGGCAAGGTTACACGCAGCCGTCGTCTCCCAGAACACGAGACGCAAGGCGGGCGTCGCCTCGCGGGGCGACCCATCTGTTCCGGACTTGTGGCTCTGAGCCATCCTGGGATCCCTCTGCTCGCGGCCTGACCCTTCGCGCGGTTTCGCGCAATCGGGTGTCTATCGGACCGTCTCATCATGATAGGACCGCAGCGTGCTGCCCTCAAATATGCGTGCAACTCGCCCGCACCAGCAGTCGATAAGAACCGCAAATGAGTTACCGGGAAAGCGTGTGCGCCTGGGCGGCTGGCAAGAAGGAGTTGACCGGATGGCAGCGGAGCTAAGCGGAAGAATCGTATTCTCCAGCGGCAAGCGAGGCGACTACGACGTGTGGATGCTCGATCTGGATGCCAGTCGGCTCGTTCAACTCACACACGGCAACTGGTGGAACGACAAGCCTCGCTGGTCACCCGACGGACGTTGGGTGGTGTTCGTCAGCAACGTGCGTGGCACGCCAAACATCTACAAGGCGCCGGCTGCCAGCGGTGATATCGTCCCCCTCGTGGAGGACGACCGCTGGAACGACTTCCCTGCGTTCAGCCCGGACGGCAAACAACTCGGCTACGTGTCGAACCGCGCGGGCAACAACGATCTGTGGATCGCCGACGCCGACGGCGGCAGCCCTCGCCAAGTCACGACCTATGAGGGCGACGACAATTCTTTCGCCTGGATGCCGGACGGCCGATCGGTCCTCTTCAGCAGTGACCGGGGCGGCAACTGTGACATCTGGCGCCTTAACCTGGCCAGCGGCGAGAAACAGCAGCTCACGGTCGATGCGGGCATGGACGTTCATCCCGCTGCCAGCCCCGACGGCCGGCTCATCGCCTTTGTCTCCAACCGACAGGTCGATCCCGGCGCCGAATCTAACGAATGGGCGGACCGGGATCAGGACGTCTGGGTGATGACGGGCTCGGGCAAACACCCTGTGCGCATCACCAGCAATCAGAACTCCGATCGGAGTGTGGCTTGGTCGCCTTGTGGTCGCTTCCTCATCTACGCTTCGATCAACTCCGGCGCGGCCGAGCGGCTGCGAATCGTAGACGTCTCCGACCTGATCGCCGCCTACCAGACGGACGACCACGACTGCATTCAGCGGGCCGCCGGCCGCCTGCGTTCCTTCAGCCTTCAGCTGGACCGCACGGCGCTGGAGGGGGAAATCAACGCGGGCCGCCACCCGTTCTTCCTAACCTCGCTACTGCCCGACTTTCTGGTCAGGCCGTTCTACGGCGAAGAGTACTTCGGCTCCGAGCGGTACCCTGACTGGATCGGCAGCGACGGTCTAAAGACCCAGACCCTCCAGGCGGCAGTCGGTAAAGCAACGTGAATTTCGCCTGCGGCCACGGCGCGCGCTAAGTGCTGGCCCGACAGAGGTTTGCACGAAGCTGCGCTGGTCGTATGCGCCGAGCGGCCAGACTTGTCCAGCGCCGGCGGCGCTGGCAATGGTCGTCACTTCGGGTAAACTACATCGCGGTTTGGGGGCGCATGTACCGGCAGCGCCTACTGGGTTGGGTCAAGGAGGATAGGCGATGGTCGCCTTTGCTATCGCATGCCTGAGCGATGCGGCGGTGCTGGCTGCGCTGCCGTCACTTGCTGGGATCTACGTGGTGTGTCTCGTGGTCGGCGGCGGGCTCCTGTTGGTCTCCACCGCGCTGGGAGGACACGGTCACGCGGACGTCGATGCGGACGGGGTGGCTGGCGTGGACCTCCACATGGACGCCGACGCGGCCGGCTTGGACGTCGACCCCGACGGTCTGCACGCCGATGGAGTCGACGTACACGCAGACGACCTCTCGGCGGGTCACGCCGACGCCGATTCAGCCATGTCGCTGGCGACGTGGTTCTCCCTGCGGTTCGTGATCTACTTCCTCGCTGTTTTTGGGCTGATCGGCACGGTTCTCACCTATATGTCGGGGATGCAAAACGCAGCCGTTCTGGCATGGGCGGTGGTTGCGGGCCTGGTGGTCGGCCAGACCGTCCACCAGACACTTCGCTGCGTCAGTCGCACCAGCGGCGACAGCTCCGTTCAAATTTCGGACTACCTCCACAAGTCCGCGCGCGTGACGATCGCCATCAGGCCGGGCAGTCGCGGCGAGGTGGCGGTACGCGTGCGAGACGGCGAACGCTTCGTACCGGCCGTCGCCAGACACGAGAATGAGCGGTTTGACATCGGACAGACCGTCGTCATCGCATCGTTCAGCGCCGGGACAGCCGATGTCATTTCGCAGAAGGAAGACGAGTTCATGGCCGAGTCAAAAGCGGGAGATAGCGATGGATAACATGGTTCTTGCTCAGGGGACCGATCCGGCCTCGGCGGTGGTCATCGGGCTTGGGATTCTGCTGGTCGTCCTTGCCTTCATCGTGCTCATTTCGAAGCTCATGGTGGTGGGCAACCCCAGTGAGCTGTTGGTCATCAGCGGCCGGCGGACCCGCGCGGGACAGGGCTACCGTACGCTGATCGGCGGACGAACGCTGGTGATACCCATCCTCGAAAAGGCCGCCACGGTGAGCCTGCGCAACATGCAGGTCGGTCTGGAGGTCAAGGCGCAGTCCGGCGGCGGAAAGATGGTGCCCATCACCGTAACGGGCGTGGCCAACGTCAAGGTTTCCTCAGAGCCCGAGGTCCGGGGAAATGCCATCGAGCGTTTCCTCGGACAGCCCCAGGCGGAACTCCAGCGCGTGGCCCGCGAGACACTGGAGGGTGGTCTGCGTGCCGTCATCGGCAAGATGGTGCCCGAGGAGATCGTCGAGGATCGCGACAAGTTCGTAGCCACCGTGATGAAAGAGGTGACCGACGACTTCCGCAAGCTGGGCATGGTGATCGACAGCGTCAACATCCAGAACGTCCATGACGAAGAGGAGTACCTCGTGTCGATCGCGCGCAAGGCGGCTGCCCTGGTGCGTGCCGACGCCCGTCAGTACGAGGCCCAACGAAAGGCCGAGGCCGACGTCAAGGAAGCCGAAGCCGACGCCCAGGCCCGACGGGCCCGCGCCGAGCGCGATGCCGAGGCCAGATCCGCCGAGGCCGCCGGCCATCAGAAGGCCGAGCAGGCACGCCTGTCGGCCGAAAAGGCGATTGCTGAAGCCGACAATGACCTCCGCATCCGCAAGGCCGAACTGGCGCAGCAGGCCGAACTGAAAGAGGCCGAAACCCAGGTCGCGGCCGCCAAGGCCGAGGAGGCACGTCTGCTCGCCACGCAGGTGAAGGCCGCCAACGCCGCACGCGACGTGGCCAAGGCCAAGGCCGAGGGTGACGCCGCCACGATCCTCGAAGAGGGCAGAGCCCGCGCCGCCGCCATCGAGCAGATCGGCCAGGCTATCGAGGATCACCCGGGCGCACTGAAGGTCATGCTTACCGAGATGACGCCTGAGATCGTGCGCGAAATCACCAAGACCGTCGCCAATGTCGAACTCGGCAGCGTCACGGTGATTGACGGTGGAAAAGGCGAAGCCATGTCCGGCGCCGCGCTGGGAAGGGCACGCATGCTCACCGACTCGCTCGCGACGCTCAACAGCGTGCTCGGAGTCGATCTCCGCTCGCTTGCCCAGTCGATCGCCGCCAACGTCACCGGCGACGGCCGAGTGGCTGCGGCGCCTGCCGCCAACCCGGGATCATCGACCGAGACCTGACATCGGCCCCGACGTGACACTACACGTGGCATGGTCTACTATCCGGCAGGAGATCGGCTTCGTGGCGTTAACTGACCGACAGCGACTACAGCATCTTGTCCGCGCCAATCATCCATGCATCGCGATCACCACGCACGAGGAGGACTACGCGCTTCCCCTGGTGGTCGAAGTGGCTGCGGAACTGGGCGAGCCGTTGCAGGCCTGGAGTGTGGTGGGTGGCCTTCGCGACGGCCTGGTGGCCGACAGTCCCCCCTTGCCGGAGACAGAGCATCCGGCTGCGGCGCTGTACAAGCTGGCGCAGGAGCCGGCGGCGCGGCTCTGTGTCATGCTCGACTTGGCCGGGCACCTCAACGACCAGCGGACACTCCGCCTGTTGCGCGACGTGATCCACCACTTCCGCCGGATCGGCGCTACCCTCATTCTGATCGACCATCTCGAGCGATTGCCGCCCGTGATCGCCGCCGAAGCGACCCGCTTCGAGGTCTCGCTGCCCGACGAGAAGGAGCTGGAGTCGATCACGCGAGCCGCCCTCAGCCAGGTGCATCGGCGCTATCCGATCAAGATCGACCTGACCCGCGGCGAGCTGCGCACCATCATCCGGAATCTTCAAGGCCTCACGCGCCGGCAGGCCAAGCAAATCATCATCGATGCGGTGACGGAGGATCGGCGTTTTGCCGCCAAGGACATCAACGCCGTACTCGCCCTGAAGCGCCAGACGGTCCACACGGGCGGGCTGCTCGAATATGTGGAAACGCCGGTCGACCTGAGCGAGATCGGCGGGCTGCGCAACCTGAAGGCGTGGCTGAAGAAGCGCGAGGGTGCGTTAACCGATAGGGGCGAGGCCTTTGGGCTGCGCGCGCCGCGAGGCGTGCTCATGGTCGGCGTGCAGGGCGCGGGCAAGAGCCTGTGCGCCAAGGCCATTGCCGCCGCCTGGCAGCGTCCCCTGCTGCGAATGGATCCGGGCGCCCTGTACGACCGGTATGTGGGTGAGTCGGAACGGCGCCTGCGCGAGGCGCTTCGCCAGGCAGAGATGATGGCGCCGATCGTCCTGTGGATTGACGAGATCGAAAAGGCCTTTGCCTCCGCCGCCAGCCGAAGCACCGACGGAGGCCTGTCGCAGCGCATGTTCGGCACGCTGCTCACCTGGATGCAGGAGCACCAGTCGGGCGTATTCCTCGTGGCGACGGCCAACGAGATCGACGCCCTCCCGCCCGAGCTACTGCGCAAAGGCCGCTTCGATGAGATCTTCTTCGTCGACCTGCCCGACCGCGAAACGCGGAAGGAGATCTTTGCCATCCATCTGGCCAAACGGGATCGCGACCCGGAAAAGTTCGATCTCGACGCTTTGGCTGACGTAGCCCAGGGCTACAGCGGCGCCGAGATCGAGCAGGCCGTCCTCTCGGCGATGCACGACGCTTTCGACGAGGGCGCGGAACTCGACACGCAGCGAGTCGCTGCCGCCGTAGAGGGCTCGCCCCCCCTGTCGGTGACGATGGCCGAACCGGTTGATGCGCTACACCGGTGGGCCAACGGGCGCTGCGTATCCGCCGGGTAGCTGCGATGCGGCAATCGGGGCGGCCTCACGAGAAGCGGCGCGGTCTTGACCTTCCTTCACTCAGGTCGTATATAGCCTGATTCGTGCGATCGTCCTTGGCCGGGATCGGTGCCGACCGAGAAAGGGCTGTCTGAATGGACCTCGACGAACTTCGTCGACAGATTGACGAACTTGATGCCCAGCTTGTCAAGCTGTTGAACCGCCGCGCGGACGTGGTGGTGCAGATTGGCCAGCTCAAGGAATCCGACGGCACGCCCATCTACGCGCCCGACCGTGAAAAGCAGGTGGTGGACCGTATCGTCGAACTCAATGCTGGCCCACTGCTGGACAAGACCCTGGTGGCGATCTGGCGCGAGCTGATGAGCGGCTCGTTCGCTCTGGAGAAACCCCTGCGCATCGCATACCTGGGACCCGAGGGCACCAATTCGCACCTGGTCGCTACGGAGAAGTTCGGCGCCAGTGTGGAGTATGAGCCCGTCAGCACGATCGCCGGTGTCTTCGACGAGGTGGCCCGTGAACACGCCGACTTCGGTATGGTGCCCATCGAGAACAGCATCGGCGGCGGCGTGATCGACACGCTCGACGCTTTTGTCGAGACGGACGTCAAGATTTACGCCGAGATCAACCGGGTCATCCATCACCATCTGCTGGCCAACTGCCCGCTGGAACGGGTTGAGCGCGTCTACTCCAAGCCGGAGGTGTTCGCCCAGTGCCAGCGATGGCTGGTGAGCGTGGGCCTGGCGGACAAAACGATCCCCGTCGCCAGCACCGCCAAGGCCGCCGAGCTGGCCCGCACCGAGAGTTGGACCGCGGCGATCGGCAGCACCCTGGCCGCCGAGCTGAACAACCTCAAAGTTATATGCAGCAACATCGAGGACAATCCCAATAACATCACGCGCTTCTTTGTCGTCGCGCGCCAATGGGCCAAGCGCATCGGAGACGACAAGACGGCGCTGATGTTCACTACTGCCCACCGTGCCGGCGCGCTTGCCCATGTCCTTGATGTGTTCAAGACCGAGGGGATCAACCTTACGTTCATTACCTCGCGGCCGAGCAAGAAACGCAATTGGGAGTACTACTTCTTCGTCGACGCCGAGGGGCACATCGAAGACGAGAATCTGGCTCGCGCGGTCGAGCGATGCAAGGAACATTGCCTGGAACTGCACGTGTTGGGCTCTTTCCCCAGGGCGCCCGAGTCCACGTAGCGGCGCGGGCCGCAGGGATCGCCAATGATCGTCATTCTGAAATCCGATGCCAGTGAACAGGTCGTTCAGCACGTTGCTGATCGCATCACTCAGCTTGGTCTGACCCCTCACATCTCTCGCGGTGAGTTCCGCACTATCATCGGTGCGATCGGCGAGGAAGGAGCCGCCCTCCCCGAGCAACTTGAGCAGATTGC
>Ga0180438_10011982_pt1 | contig 10383 bp, 10 predicted proteins | sample SS_ome_12_FD_132455 | JGI IMG/M metagenome (GOLD analysis project Ga0180438, IMG submission 132455) | Hypersaline lake sediment archaeal communities from the Salton Sea, California, USA - SS_3_D_2 metaG | ecosystem: Environmental > Aquatic > Non-marine Saline and Alkaline > Hypersaline >... | reverse complement strand
TTCAAATCCTGAACCTGAACCTGAACCTGAACCTGAACCTGAACCTGAACCTGAACCTGAACCTGAACCTGAACCTGAACCTGAACCTGAACCTGAACCTGAACCTGAACCTGAACCTGAACCCGATCCTGATGATCATGGTGGTAGAAGACCTGCAGAATGTATAATTTTATAATATATATTTTTGTGATAAATAATATATATTAATATCCTGTATTAAGAAGAACAATAGGATGTCCGTTCTTTGTATTACCTAACTGTTGAGTCACCACGTTAGATGCAGCCTCCTCATCCTCATTGGCAGCAGATAATAATCCTCCTGCAGCCTCAGCTAATTCTGTTCGTGCCGCACTTACAAAAATTACTTGTAAACTATCAATAAACCATATAAATAGAATAAATAGAAATAACATAACAACAGCTATTATTAAAGAATGTAATGTAGATCTAGGGTCCATACCTAGTGTTTGAAACCAGAGGTTCTCCACAAGCCTTTGAAAAACGCTCACGAGTAACCAGCCCCAAACTATTGCAATCACTAACACGAAAAAAGCTGTTTCATTCAAACCACCACTCCCATCCAAGCCTGAAGTAAATATATTATTGATCATATTCCTATTATATTAAAATTTCTTTATTATATATTTATTTTTCAAAAATCAATATAAATATTAATAAAATAATAAATTAAAATGTCGATGAATCTCCAGAAAATCATATTAGGAAAAAGAAAAGAACCTTTATCCGGAATGGAGGTTAAAGATTTATTTAAATCACCAACAACACCTGAATCTATATTAACTATTTATAAGGGTTTAAAATCACAAAAAATTAACCCTAATCAGATTCTTATAGAGGGGATAGGTTCAGCTTCCAAAAAAGAAGATCTTATCCCTATTGCGTTATCTCTTAGATATGGAGCAGATCCAAATGTTTATGTTAAAACAGGAGGAGTCGGTAATATACATGTTTTAGCGTTTACCTATTATAGGCTTTCAGAACCTTCTCAAGATTCCTGTATATTACCTCCTAATCAGATACTTATTAACAGTATTATTATGTTGTTAATCGCATCAGGAAGTAATCCATTAATGCCTATTTTTAAATCTTGTGAACAGACCTTTTCATTAACTGATACAGTTTCTGGTCAGAATGTAATCAGTTGGTTATGTGAAGCAGGTTATAACACAATTCTTGATCAGGTTGATGAATCTTTATCTAATGTTAAACCAGAATCTGTAACTCTGATAGCCACCTTTTTAAATTGTCCAGACATGCTTAAAAGAGACCCTAAAATGGAAGAGGTTATATCCTCTCATGCAGATCAGATCTTAGATAATTTTGCACATTTAGGTAACTTGGAATCCGGTTTATCTATGTCTATTAAATATTTAAATTTACATAGTTTTAAAATATACACTAATTTAGGAGCTAGTTTAGATTATTGGGAGGTGAATAATATTTTGTTGAAAATGAGAGAATATAAGACAAACGGAGATATTTTGTCTTTAGGCGCCTTATTTGAAATGTTATTATATGCTGTAGAAACAGGTACTGTTATTGATTTATATCAATTTAAATTATTAGAATGTATGGATATGGACTTGGCACAAACTTTAGCATGTAAATATTCAGAACCTTATATTAAGAAAGTTTGTAAAGTTTGTAAAGGAAATGTTAGTTCTGAGTTACAATTGATTGCTTACCATCTTAATTTGAATCCTGAATATCCTAAAGAAACAATCTGTTCAGAAATAAGTAAAATGGCCATGACAGATCCTGAAGCATTAAAAAGATCAGCTGTAGCTAGACAAGAAAGAAGAATCTCAGATACCTTATCTCCTATCCAATCATTTATATGTGATCTTCCTCATACCCTATTGAGAAATAAATCTATGGTTGAAAATATTTATGATTATGTGGATTGGGATATTGCTGTATATAGAGATCAACATGGAGTTAATTGGGGATTTTTAAGAACCAAATTTTCAGATCTGTTGGAAAACGATAAGAATCCATTTACACAGCAGAAATTACCAACTAATTTCAAAGATGAAATGGAAATGAAAAGAGAAGCTCATATTCTGTTAGGATTAGATAAACCGGTAAAAGTTTCTGAAACCATTGATAGTTTAACCAAGAAAGATACAATTAGTAATGAGAAAACTCAAAATGCTGTTAAAAGATTTTACAACATGGCCTGTATGGAGGGAGTAAACGATGATTTTATTATGAGATTAAGCAAATCATCTCTAGAAAATGCCTTAAGAAATATGAATATAAGGACTGATTTAACTTCTCTTTCAGATGATTTTGCTCGAATTACTTTTGCTGTTTCAGCTGAATCTAAATTAAGACAGAATAGATATATGGTTACCGATTTCTTTTCAAATTTAAGAATGAATTCTACTGCCCTATTAGGTAGTTTTTAAAAATAATATAACATATTAAAAAATATGTTATATGTAAATGTACGAGTGTAATAACTTGTATGATAAAGTCAGAGATGCCGTTGTATCTATTACAGTAGTAAATAGAGAAACACAAAGAATTAGTACAGGATCTGGAATCATCATTTCAAGAACAGGTTATATAGTGACCGCGGCTCATGTGATTGCTGATAGTAATATCGGACCTGAAGGTATTAAAGGAGATGTTTTTGCTCTAGTTTCTAATTTTAATAGAACAGGTAAAAATTTCAACTTAGAATGTGATATAATAGGTTTAGATGTTGCTGGAGATATAGCTGTTGTTAGAATTAAAAAGAGATACAAAATGAGATGTCAAAAATATCTTAAATGGGGAGATAGTCTATCTTCTCGACCAGGTACAGTATGTTTCGCTTTGGGTGATCCATTTACTGCTGATAATCAATCCATAGCCGGAGGAATTATTAGAGATAATACATACATGTCTGATACAGGATTTTCACCCGTAGAACTTGTATTAACTGATATTTCAGTTTTTTCAGGTAATTCAGGAGGTGCTGTTATAAATCAAGATGGAAGAATTTTAGGAATCATAAGTTTCATTAAAGCTCCCCAGGGAAGTGGTTTTGCAGCAGCTATAAGTCAAAATATTGCAGAATCTGTTGTGGATTGGATTATTAGAAACAAGAAAGATTATTATCTTAAGAGAGGACAATTAGGATTGAGATTTGCTAAACCTTTAAATTCAGGAATAGCAACTTTAGGCGGTTTGTCCGGTAAAGATTTTAATTTTAGAGGCGTCATTGTCACAGAAATATTACCCAATGCTCCAGTTTTATTTGGAACTGATCCTTTACAGGTAGGTGATATTATAACTAAAGTATGTAAATTTACTGTTGGTCAAATGGATGAACAGACAGCTCATACAACAGCCTATTGGACCAGAAAAGAACCCGGAGATAAATTAAAAATCAAATTTATAAGATCTGGTTCATTAGAAGAGAGGAAATCTATAGTAACATTAGGTCCTGTTCAAATCTTTGAAGATGTTATAGGAAATTCATAATAAATATTTGTTTATCTTAACAAATATTTTATTCTTTATATAATTGGTATATGAGATGAGTAGTATCATATAATTCAAACAATTCGTCGTATGGAAAATGACCGGAGAAAAATATAATAACATGAGTGCATTTAGAAAGTAATTTAGAGTAATCTCCAAACTTGGGAAAGGTGGATCGGGGAGATGATTTTCTTGAAAATCGAGGTGAAGGAAATTCCCTAGGTGATGATTCTTCTGATGACATAGATCTAGGAGAAAAGATTCGACTCGCAGACCTTATCAATTTTCTTTTAAGTATTCGTTCTATGGATGACCATTCTTCTCTTTCTACATATGTGTTGGACGGATAACTAGCCCATCCTCTGATATCCTCTAAAAACTCATCAGGTCCCAAGGCTAAAACATTATCAGCTTTTCCATATCTAGTTTTCCACAAGGATAATATATTAGAAGTATAAACCCTATTTAAATCCCAATTATAATTATAACAGATACAACCTAAATTCATCATTATTAGTTTAAAACCTGATTATTATTAATAAAACAATTTTAATCTATAATCAAAGATGGAATTGCATGATTTAATCGAGAATTTGTTAGAGATGAAGAGAATAGATTCTCCGGTCCTATCATCTATATCTGATTTTGATTTTCTCATTAGTTCATTGCGAGAATTAGAAAATATGGTAGAAATGGAAGAGTTGAAATCATCTGTAGTTTCCCAAATCAAATTTTTATTAATCAATGGTTATAAATTGGATGGTCATATGTTACATACTGTAATCTATTCTAAACCAGGAACAGGGAAAACAACGGTAAGTGTGATTTTAGCCAAAATATGGACAGCTATTGGTTTATTTAAAAAATATAATGTTAAGAAACAATCTACTCCTAATACAAAACCACCTCAACAGAAACTATTAAAAAATGAGGAGAAGAAAGAATTAGAATTGCAGATTCAAAGATTAAATAGTAGTGGAAAATTAAAAACGGGTGTAATCGAAAGATTACAAACTCAAATCTCTTTAGTTAAAACTAATATTAACGATTTCAAAACATTATTAGATAGTAACAATTATAATTTAAGGCGATTATTAAGAAATTTAAAAGGTAATAATTTTGATGATAGATTATCCAGGAACCTGATCGATACATGTATACAAAATAATAATAAATTATTTTTTAATATAGATATGGAGGTTAAAACAACAACACCAGACGAACAGATAAGATTCATCACACCTGTTCAATTACCATCACCTCATATAATAGAATATAAACCTATTAAACCCTCCATAGAAGATATACCAGTAAAATATAAAAAATTACCTCCTGAACTAGATAAAAATTTCGAACAGATAAAGATAGTAAGTCGAGAAGATTTTGTAGGAGGATATTTGGGTCAGACCGCTTTGAAAACAGAAAGTTTATTAAAAAGTAATTTAGGTAAAGTATTATTTATAGATGAGGCTTATAGTTTAATTCATGATGAAAAAGATAGTTATGGAATGGAGGCGTTAACCGTCTTAAATAGATATATGTCGGAACATAGTGATGATCTGGTCATTATATTTGCTGGTTATAAAGATTTACTAGAGAATACTATATTTAAATTTCAACCAGGGTTAAAAAGAAGATGTAGTTGGTATTTTGAAATTAAAGATTATTCAGAAAAGGGGTTAGCTAAAATATTTATGAAACAGGTTCATGATTCTGGATGGATTCCTGATAAAGAAGACCTACTTATAGAGTTTTTTAAGGAACATAAAAAGGAATTCCCTTTCTGCGGTGGAGACACACTCAGGTTAGCGTTTTATTGTAAGATATGTTATTCAGAAGATGTTTTTGATAGGAATCTAGAAAATACAAAATATATATCTGTCGATATTATGAATAGAGCATTGCTTTATCTAAAAGAGTATAGAATTAAAGAGAATAATGGAGAAAGTTTACCGCATCCCAATATGTATTTTTAATTAAACATATGTATACCAATCACCTTCCGTTACATAATAAGTATGTGGATAAGCTATTTTCTTATCAGTTAATTGTTTACTTGATAACGATATTTTACTACATAATTTATATCTATTTTCTTGATTTAATGATGCAAAGTGTATACAATAATCATTGTATTTCCAAGGTTCATTAATACTAAACATAGGTTTTATTAAATATTTAAAAATATTATATATATGATAATTTATTTGATGAAAACTTTGCAACACGCCATATGGTAAAACTTCAATAGTTTTTCCATATTTTGGGTTGGAAAAATATAAATATGTATTGATCGATTGTTCATGATTCATTTCATTCTTAAAATGTCCATCAAATAAATTATTCATTCCTCTTAACGTTTCTACCATAAAATCTCTAGAGATTTGTGTATTTTTCATAATATAATTACCAGCGTTAATATAATGATTATAATTATTCCTTATATTGTCTCTAGGCATAAATATATGTTTCTTAGGATTGATCTCCAAAAAATCTTCAACCCTATATTTCATATTAGTCAAATAAATATCATCATCAAACCAAGCTACAACTTTATATCTATAATTTCCAAATCTATCTTTCATATTTAAAACTTTATTTAAAGCTACACATTTTTGCCACATAATTGGATAATTATGATCTATTATCTCCGTAAAATATATCATATCATAATCATACAAACTACAGTATTTTAACATTCTTTCTTTATTAATTTTACTAAAATCTCTCTCTCCTATAGAAACAGTGACAATACATATATCACGTTTATTATAACTAGATGGGTTTTTTCTGGATTTATCTAGAATATCTACACATTCTTTTTTATTATATTTACATGGTTGATATAGATTTAATTTGGCATATTTCTCAAAATAATAACTTTCCCCATTAATTTTGTAATTAATATGTAAAAGTATTAAAATTAATAAAAAACATACAAATATATATATATATATCATTTCATTATGGTTATATAATTTTATAATCAAATATTAAATGAATATATTTGATTATTTACCAGATTTTTGTCGAGAAACATATATGCATTATGAACCATCTCTGAATGGACAATTACAGATAGGATATTTTTGGATTTTTTTAGTTTTATTAATTATATTCGTTCTTATATTTGAAGAATGGACCTCGGATTATGATAAATATATAGAATCTGATAAAATCAATGAGCTTATTAACAAGGTAAGAAGAAATCATATTCAGGATGTAAATTGGAAAAGAGCTCTGGTTGTAGGATTGGTACTTTCAGGGATATTATGTTTTTTTCTATTTTATCCTTTTGAGATTCCTCCAGGGTTTGTTTATTTCTTTCTGACCTTAATTATATTTGGAGCTTATTATTTCTCTACAGCCTGGGAATCTTCTCATTGGTGGAGAATGATAGATTACAAAATAGAGGATAAATTATTAGATTTCAAATATAATCTAAATAAATAAACATCATATTAAAATGGATTTAACAGAATTTACACGAGAACAATATTTAAACATGTCCCTATCGGATTTTAGATTATCTCGTAAATTAGGAACAGGGGCTTTCGGTAAAGTATGGTTAGCAGAATATTCAAAAACTGGAAAATTGTATGCTCTTAAAATAGTTAGACGAAACTTTGCGCCTAAAGATATACGTGTATCTACAGATTTATCTCTAAATTTGGATCATCCTAATCTTATGAAAGTTTATGGTTATTTCTTTGAAAAATTAAGACCTACTAATTCTTTTTCTGGTAAAAGTCATATAATTTTTGTATTAGAATATATTATAGGTACTGACTTATATACAAAAATAAGGAGAGGAGATATTATTAATCTTGATTTATACATTCCTCAGATTTTAGATGGATTAGAATATTTACACGATAATAAAATTATACATAGAGATTTGAAACCTGAAAATATATTAATTACTGAAAAGGGTAAAATTAAGATTATAGATTATGATTTTTTAATTCCTGATCTTTATCCCACTGATAAGGTAGGTACTCCATATTATGCTGCTCCAGATGTATATGGAGAAAATCCTTATAATTGTAGTGTAGATTTGTGGAGTTTAGGTGTTTTGATTTGGTGTTGTATAACTGGTAAGGAACCATATGATGCACCCAATAGAGATAAATTATTTGATAAAATCTTAAAAGAAGAACCTGATTGGAGAGATGTCAAAGATAGTTATTATTATCCTATTTTAAAGGGTTTGATAGTTAAAAACCCAGAAGAAAGATGGAATATAAATAGAATTAGAACATTTCTAAGAACTGGGAAATAAGTTTAAAAGGTAAATATCGAAAGTTAAATATGGAAAGAAAATGGTGGCAAGAAATGTTTATACCTGAAAAGGGTTTAACTGAAGGGATTGTATCTAAGGATAAACCACCTCAATATACAGATGATAAGAAAAAAATCTCTTTACACAGAGGAATTAAAAAGGAAGAATATGATGAAGTATGTGATTTTATCAGGTCTCAAAATAAAATGTCTTCAGGGAATTATACCTTATTAACTAAGGGTGAATTAGACAGATATATACGTTTGGGAGCCCGAATTGTATTGATGAGAGGCGGTAATAAAAATAGTTTACTTGGAACCATATTATCTTTACCTTTACCTATCAAATGTACCTTACCTATGGGAAATATTCAATATAATGATGATGAAAGTGTAGATCTCTTAAAAGATAATATTATCATGCATGGATGTACAACATTTTTAAATGTTCATAAAATGTTAAGAAATAATGGTTTATGTATGTCCTTAATAAGAGAATTGATACAATGGGGGTATGAAGATGGGATCTATTGTGATTATCATATGACCACTCAAAAATTATATGAAAAATCCTTCCAGGTATCTGCCTGGTTCAGACCTTTAAATTTACCCAAATCTATTGGTTTAGGGTTTCTAATTCCTAATTGGAATGTGCCTACTGAATTTGCTAAAAATAGGTTAAAATATAATACAAAACATCCAACTAAATTTAAAACGGTCAGAGTGAGAAATAAAAATCAAGAAAAGGCTTTACATTTTTATCAAGATAACACATCTGATAAGATGTTTGTATTTTGGCCTGATATGGATATTTTTTCGAGATGGATTCAAGAATTCCCAACTTTTATGGTTAAAGAGAAAGATACTAAGAAAATAGTCGGAATATATAGTATTAAACCTTTATTCTGTAGGATGGATGAAATAGTAAATGGTAAATTATGTCTTCCTTTATTTTTTAATTGTTTGGAGGGACATGGACATGAGGTTATGAGATCTCTTATCCATACTGCTAAAGAAAGAGATTTTGATACATTATATGTTTATGAGACTGGAGATGTGACTAGAAAGGTATTAGAATCTGTTAATGCAATAGAAACTAAAGATAAATCTTGGGTATCATTATACAATAATTCTATATCACTGTCTTCCGAAAAAATATCTGTTCCATTAATATAATTTAATCATTAAATGATTTTATATCATTTAATAAAAGTGTCTATGAGTCAATTTGATAGATTACCCAATGATGTGATTGTCTATTTGGCTTTTGATTATGATTTACCTACCATTGTAGCTTTTTGTAGATCTTCTAAAAGATTTAATAAATTAATCTGTCAGAATAATAATTTTTGGTTGAGTAAGATAGGTCGTGATTATGGTTTATCTAGAACTGATATACCTTCTCAATACGATAAAAGATATAGAGAATATTACAAAGATGTGACACAATGGTTACAGAATGATGCATTAACACCGGATCGATTAGATCTTGCAAAGGTCGGTATTTATTTAGGAGAATTAAGCTATTTTGATTTAATAGAAGTATTAAAAAAAGGATATAATGATATAGCTATTTATTTAATCGATAACGGTATTATAAATTCAGAAATGGCAGCAACAATGGTAATTACCAAAATATTGGATTTGATAGATAAAGAATCCGACATAAATAAAAGGGTAAAACTTTTTGAACTATTATATGATAATGTGTTACCTGCCGGTTACAAATATTTAAAACATCCACGATATAAAAAATTTTGGGCTGTGGTTATAAGTAAACTCGAAGATCCTGAAATTCTTCAGTTCCCTACTATAAAAGATATTTATAAGAGAAGATTTGAAGAATTTAATCAGATGACTGGGTAAATCCAAAATGGAGAGTTATTGAAAAAGAAGAAAAATATAATTTTTGGTTAACCGTCATTTACACTATAATTTTCTTTTCAAAAAACACTATTTTTCTCAAAATAGTGTTTGTATGTATCTATATACGTTTAAATAATTTTTTTTAATTGGTCTTAAAGATCATGTTGATTGTAAACATTTTAAATCACAGAAAGGGAGAGCATTGATTCTCCAATCCATATATGGTGTATGCCAATAACAACAATTCTTCAGTTGCCAAGAACTATGTGCAGATATATTTAAACTTCTTAACCATTGAAAAAATTTGAGAAAACATTTATCTTTTATACTGCATCGGGTAGAATTAAAATAATTCCCACAACAATTAGTTAAAAATCTACTAAACGTAGAATCGCTACTCTCTACTCTAATATCTAAAAATCTTACAAAACAAAATATACCGAAACAGAATAACCCAAAACCTATTACCGATCTAATCAAATCCCCAAAGTGGGTCTCTTTAGGTTGATGGGCTGTAGAAATATGTTCCTGTTCTACTGTATTATCATCATCATCATCCAATGTACTGTCCTGTTCCTCATCCAATGTCCTGTCCTCCTGTTCCTGTTCCTGTTCCTGTTCCTGTTCCTGTTCCTCATCCAATGTACTGTCCTCCTGTTCCTGTTCCTGTTCCTCATCATCATTCTCTTCGAAAGAACTAGAAACCGGAAGATCTGGTTTTTCATATAATTCATTAGTCTC
>Ga0180438_10011981_pt1 | contig 10383 bp, 9 predicted proteins | sample SS_ome_12_FD_132455 | JGI IMG/M metagenome (GOLD analysis project Ga0180438, IMG submission 132455) | Hypersaline lake sediment archaeal communities from the Salton Sea, California, USA - SS_3_D_2 metaG | ecosystem: Environmental > Aquatic > Non-marine Saline and Alkaline > Hypersaline >... | reverse complement strand
TTTGGATGAAGCCACCTCGGCCCTCGATCCCGTCACCGAGAAGGAGGTCGTGGAAAACATTGACAAGGCGTACGCAGGCCGCACGCGGATTGTCGTGGCCCATAATCTTCTGAACGCCCGGGACGCCGACCGCATTTATGTGCTGGACGAGGGCTGCGTGGTTCAGGTAGGCACGCACGACGAACTGATCACTGGAGAAGGGCTCTACGCAACGCTGTGGGGAAGCGGCCAGCAGCCAACAGGATAGGGGAACAGCGCTTTCCACATTGTGGGCGAGGAAACGAACTGGCCATGAAGGGCCTTTTGGAGGTCGCGTACCTTGGGTAAAGTTGGATTCAGACGCTGGGTCGAACAGCATTTTGTCGTTGTAGCGGAGGTGATTGGCTACGCGGTGACTGTGGTTCTAGTGAGCTTCCTGGCGTACACGCTGTTTGTCAGTGTCGAAATCACCGTGACCGGCACGGGCACATTGCGGCCTGTTTGTACAGACGTAACCGTCGATGTCGAAGCGCTGCCCGTCGAGTTTCTTGTCTCATCGGGTCAGGAAATCGCCGCGGGCCAAGCGGTGTGCCGGGTGGTTCTGGACCCGAGAACGCAACGCCGCCTGATGGCCTTGGAACGACTCGATGCCGCTTCAGCCCTGCTCGACCTCGATCCCGACGTTCCGCGCGCGACGCTGGAGAACATACGGAACCTGGCAGCCGCTCTGCCAACAGCCGACGGCAAGGCCACCCTCGATGCATCAGAAAGCGGATGGGTCAAGTGGTCAGTGGACGCCGATACCCTCGACCCCGTTCCGCCGGGAGAGCCTTTGGCGCGGATCTACGATCTCACCTGGCTGGTGGTGGAGGCGACAGTCCCCGCGGCGAAGACCAACCGCGTTATTGAGCCGGGCATGAGCGTGCGGGTGAAATTGGAGGACTTTCCCGGGCCCGTTGTCGGAACCGTGGTCACGGTAACGGACGGCGAGGACGACCAGAGAAACGTCACCGCACGGTTTGAAGCAATTCCCGAAGCCTGGCAAGAACATTTCCACGCGTTGGTGTTCGACGAGGGCGCGGACGAATTCCCGCCCGTAACCGTCGAGGTCGTCGTGGGGCATCGCAGCCTGTTTCGGGAGATATTCGGGCGCCGCTGACGGGAAAGCGTGCCCACGGACGCGGCAGACAGCAGCTGCAGAAGTCCCGTTACTCTATCGTCTAATGGAAGACATGGCTTGATGCGGCCCGCCTCTTGTGCTATACGCTGAGATGTGCGCGGCAACGCGTGGGGCGCCGTGTCTGATCCTTGCACAAAGGGAAGGCAACCATCCCGCCCAACAGGAAGGGACACGAGACAGACTACCGGCCGAACAGGAACTTGCCGTGAAGATTGCCGCACGAGCGTGGTCTGGCAGACTTGGCGCGCGGGGACGCGACGTTCACAGCGTGTTTCGTGGCCTTCGTCGACCAAGTGGGAAAACGGCAGAGAATCCGAATTGGCCACTCAGTAATCGCCGGAGGAGATGTCCATGAGACCGATTCGCAACTGGGGAGTCGAACGGAGCGCGCACAAGGATGAGGTAAACGGTAGGCGGGTGTGGCAACTCACCAACCACGAGGCGCCGTCGGCGCATTTCTATTTCACGCGACCAAGCTGGCTCGAGGGTTGGCCCCGGCCGTTTTTCGTGTCGGATCGCGGCAACGTCGCTAACCTTTATACGTTCGACGAAGACTGGTCGGTGTTGCAGCTTACCGATCTGCCCCGTGTGGAGGGTGGCAAGTACTGGACAAGTTACAACGGGAAAACCTCGTTCCGGGCGCAGCAATTCGGCGCCAATTTCATGGCGGCCGAGGCGGATCCGAACGGGGGCGGCATATACTTCTCGAGCGGCTTCGGGGAGCAACACCTGATGCGCTATGACTTCGCCAGTGGCAAAACGGAAAAGCTTTTTGACCATGCTGCGGGGTGCATCACAAGCGACGGCCGGTACTCTTTATTCCAGTCATTTGATGATGACTACGAAAAGAAGCTGCGCCATACAAAGCTGTATCGCATTGACTTGGCGACGGGCGCCCGCGACTTTCTGTATGAGGACGACGGCGATTTTGCCCACATGTTATGCTCGCCTGTCGCCCCGGAACTCGTTATTTGGATCAGCTACCATCGCCGAAAGGGCATGACGATTAACCCGCGCACCGGTGAATTGGGCACCTGGGTTGATTTCGCGGAGGAACCGAAACACCGCGTATACTATCACTACTCGTTTCTGCCGAAGTCGAGTCTGCTGCTCTGCGCCCATCGTGGCGACATCGACTGCACCGTAGCAGGTACCGGTGGCAAGCAAATCGTCTGGGAGATCCGCAGCGCGGACGGCGACGTGGCCGATCAGCTTAAGGCGTGGAACGGCGAAGCGATCGCCCATGCCACCGTCAGCCACGACCACCGCCGGGTCGTAGGCGACACGTGTCGGCACGATCATTTTGTCGAGGACGACCCCGCCAAGAAGAAGAACAACATCTACCTGTTCGACCGCGAATTACGCACGTCGAGTGTGGTGTGCGCGGCGGACTCGTCGTTCTCGGCGCGCGACGAAAAGGGCCGCCAGGTCTACAGCGAGTACCTCCACCCGAGACCCGTGTTCTCTCCCGACGACAAGAAGGTGATTTTCGATAGCGATTTCACATCTGGGATTACCCAAGTGTACATGGTGGGACTGTAACCTGTTGAGGAGGAGTGGGTGATGTTGCAACTGTTGGTTGTTGTCACCGTATGCCCGATGATATCGGCTGGAAGTCCGTATCCGATATTCGAGATCGATCTCGAGGAAGGTTGGACGGAGCAGACCGAAGGCCCGTGGCGAATGCGTTACGACCATCGCGAACTCCTTGTCATGCGCCATCCCTGGGAACCGAGCCATGGAGGCAATTTCGCCTCAGCAACAAAAAAGGTAACCGTTCCGTCCGACTGGCAAGGCCCTACATGGATTCAGTTCTATTGCACAGACGACTACCACACGGACGAGTGGCGGCCCAAAGACAGTCTTCCCGGCTACTTCTCCGCCGAAGGGTTCATCGGACATCGTTTCAAGCGCCTCCTCATCAACGGCGAGGTGCTCTGGGATACGGACATCAGCGATCCCGTTCTTGTCGATGAACGTTGGCCTTGGTATCGGTTCCAGATTCCCGTCGAGTCGGGCGAAGAGTTCGAGATAACCCTGCAGGTCTACGACGCCGTAGATTCATCGGCTGTCCTCGAGGACGACTTCTACCAATCCGGTACATACGCGTCCCGCGATGAGGATCCGGACGCGTTCAATTTCCAGAGCCACGTGTATTGGGGCAACGTGATCCTATTCGAAGATGGGACCAATCCGGCGCCGTACCCGACGTGGCCCAAGTCGCCCACCGACGCCAAAGTACTCGAGATCCACAACAAGCGTCGGCCTCCTCTGAACTTTGGGGATCCGTGGCCGGACGAGACTGTCCAACTGGAATTGTCCGCACCGGCGGGGATGCCGGCAATAGGGTTCCCGGTACAGACCGCCGTCCCTATTCATGCAGCCAAGGTTTTCGAGTTGGACGGACTATCTCTCAAGACGTCCCGTGGAAGACGGATAGGAACACAGAAGACCTGTACCGGAGTTTGGCCGGATGAGTCTATCCGGTGGGTCTTGTTCGATTTCCCTGCGAAACCTGACATGAAAAACTTGGGGCTATCTTTCGCTCGTGACCGCGCAAAGCTCCGCAAAAAGTCCAAGGGACTGAGTATCGAGACCTTGCGGGGCGATGGGGTGATGCGCGTCTCGGACAAGAAGAAGACCTGTGTCGAAAAGGTCGAACTGGGACTCAACGTGAGCGGCACATCCATACCCGGAATAGCCGAGAAGACAACCGTGCTAAGCGACGGCCCATTCCGGAGAAGCGTTCGCATTGATGGGCGATTCGGTGGCGCGGGATCGTTTCGGGCCCGGTGTTCCACATATGCGGGTCTGCCCTATCTCAAACTCTGGATACAATTGTTCAACGATACTCGCGAAGATCTCGCGGTGTCGGCAATGCCTGTCCGTTTTGTCTTGCCGTTGGCGCCTGAGACGCTTCGAGTGCCTTCGGGCGAAGTCAAAGATGGTTTTCGGATGGTGCAGCGTTCGGAGAAGCTCCGCTTACTCGACGGCGAGGAAGTCGATGCTGTCGAACGCATGTTCTTGGCGTGGGACGATGGCGTGATAGCCGTGCGTAGCTTCCGCGAACTCTTCCCGAAAGCGGCTTACGCCAACGGGAGTGTATTGACCGTCGATTTGGTCGCCGCTGGAGACGACCCGGTTGTCTTCACGCCCGGCGAGGCCAAGAGCCATGAAATATGGCTCGCGTTGGGTGGCGATATCGACCCCGCGCAGTTCGCCGCGACCGTGCGCCAACCACCCATCCTTTTCAACTCGGAATACTTCTGCTCGACGGGCGTGATCGGCCCGGCGAAAACAGTCGAGGGAGTCCCTGCCCTTGTGGCTCCATGGTCAGACAAGAACCTCGAGGAACGTCGCAAGTCCATCGGCGAGTTGTATGGCGTACGCCATTTCCCGGATATCCCTCATAGTCATACGGGCGGGTTGCCCGATTGGCGGAACAACTACTATGAGCGGATGCTCAATCTATGGTCGGACTGGTTCATAAGCGGGGATCGCGTGTGGTACGACATGGCCATTGATACGACCCGTCATCTCATGGATGTAGCCATAGTGCATTCAGAGATACCAGGGAAAGACTGGCTGGGCGCCTTGCACGGCCCTGGAAACAACCATGTGGCCGGACCATGGAGCGCAATCCTGCGCACGGGCGGTTTTGATCTCTACCATAAACTCACCGGCGACCCCGATGCCATGGAAGCGTTGATAGGCGTAGGGGATTTTTGCATCCGCTCTCAGACAGGCGTGCCGGGATATTCGGCCCGCGCACAGGCTGGTGCGTTCGACGCGATCTGTACCGCCTATGCCGAAACGGGTGAACTCAAGTATCTCTATGAGGGAACGTCTCGCGTGACTTGGGTGCTGCGGACCACCGATTGGCGGCGGGGGACAAAGCCCGACGAACACGGCACGAAGGTCTACCGTGGCAACATACCGTGGATGGTCGCCCAACTCTCTTGGCCTCTATACCGATGGTATCATCTGAGCGGCGACGTCCGCGCCGCCCAAGCCTTGGTCAAACTTGCCGAGTCGATCATTTGCGAGGACACTGACTGGGACAATCCTGGCCACGTCAGAGGCTACTCCCACAATCCACACTACCCAATGAACGCCTGTTACGACCACATGATCGCGCCGGTGCTGTTCGCCGCGTATGAACTCACCGAGGACCCCTTCTTCCTCGATGCCGCCATCGCCTTATGGGAACGCGGCAAGACTGAAGGGCAGTTCAAAGTCCATTTGCGATGGAACGTCCCCTGGCTCCTCTGGTACCTCAAAACCTACAATGTCGCCCCGGCAACAGAAGGGTCCACGACCGAAGAGCCTGGGTAGCAAAAACAGGGGGTGGCGAAGGAAGAGCCCATGCTGCAACTGCTCGCTCTCATTGCCGCGTGCGCTGTCGGGGCGGACCCGACAATCGCGCTTGATCTTGAGCGTGGCTGAACTCTCGATACACAAGGCGCGTGGCGAATGTGGTACGACCAACTCGATACCCTTCCCGTCCCCATGGCGCGACCCACGAAGCATGGCACAGAACCGAGACAAAAGGCCATGCACGGCATGGAGCGGCGAATATCGTAAGCCCGGAAACGCCCATGTCTATTCGCCAACGGTTGCGGAGACCGGCCGACAGGGTGCGGCGGCTGAAAGGCGCGGACCCCATTTGTCGGTGTTCATCGCATTGTTGGGGGCCTCTTTCAGATTGGCCATCAGATGTTTACCAAGAGTTCTTCTTGCACTCAGAAGATATGGGCGAGAAGTCTGCCATGCTACATTCCTATGTGCCAATGGTTCGCACATCAGCGGCCTCAGAGCTGGATGCGCAGATTACGTGTATGGTGAAACAACGCAGGCGCCGATTAGGGGTGTGCCGGACGCTGCCCGAATCACCACAGACCAGTGCGCACGGGCCTCTCATCGTTTCGCGCGTAGCTCAGCCTGAAGAAGCGTCCTGCAACGGGTGAAGCCTGCCTTCTCAGCAGCCCTTTCGGAAGCTTGATTGGCGGGGCCCGAGTAGTAAGGTATCTCACCTTGGCCCAAACGCTCCATCGCGTACGCTGACGCCAGCTCTGTTGCCAGTCCCCGGTTTCTCCTGTCTTCGAGTACGTGAATAAATTCCACGTCCCAGACATGGTCGATTTCCTTGGCGCACGAAAGGTAACCGGCCAAAGTCCCGTCTTCCTCAATCCCAAAGATTTCCCCCTCGCCGCCTACTACCAACCGCTCGAAAAACTGCGAGCCGCTTTCCCCGGCCCGTTCCCTCTCGTCGGGGTAGTGTACGAAGAGATCCTTGTCGTTGCAGTCAAGTCGCCTACACCGGAGAGAGAAGGGCGGCGCCGCGTCTGAAGACATGCAAACAAGAGACGGATAGCACCGAACCGTGACAGAGCCGAGGACCTTTGTCACGGCCTCCGCCCCAGAGACGGCCTGATCAACGCTACTAAGGGAAAACTCACCGTAGAGAGTACTAAGGTATTCTACGCTTTCCATCGTAAACACGTCGTCGTGTTGGCTGAGAAATGCCCCTGCACCCCAGGGAGCTTCCGAAACCGGCATAACAACGGCTGGGGCCTCTGCGTCGGCAAAGGCCTGCGTTGGCAGAGGCGGAATGTTAAGCTCAAGTTGGATGACTTCGGCAAGATGCTTAACAAGATCTCGCCGTAGGAAACCGGCGGCTGTTTCGTTAGAGATAGAGATCATTCCGTTCAACCTTGTACGGGTTCACATAACGCGGCGGTTAGCTTGCGGGCAACATGCGCGCAGAGAGCGGATGCCACGCATCAGGGAATTGCAGCACGCGCCCAAGCGGCTGCTTCACCTCCGCCGCGAACTCGAACCCCAACCCTTCGCTCTGCTGATTGTAGAAGAAGACGGCATCTCCGAGATCTGTTTCCGCTGCGGCGAGGAACTCCGCTTTCATCGGGACTTCTGTCGATCGATGCGGTCAAAAACCTCCTGTGCCGGAGAGGACTTCATCTCTCCGCGATTGTATGCATCGATTCTTTCCTTGACTTCCTGTGCCCACAAGGAATCGACCTCTTGGCGCGATGGGAAATCGAAGCTCGAGAGGATCTCTTCGACCAGCAGCGCGCGCTCAGTTGGCGGCAACGCCAAGGCGTCTTCAAGTACTCTCTTGCTGTCGCCAGTCACCTTTCCCTCCTCGTGCTCCGAGTATACTACTGCGAACCGAGGCCTGCAAAGGCCATGCCCTTCTTCCTGTTTCTGTCGAACGATCGGACCTCAGCGGCGTTAGTCCGATGGCGCGAGTGGTTCGGCTTTGTTGCCGCGCAAAGCTTGTAGCAATGGTTCGATGGCGAACTCCCAACTGCCAGGTTGCGACCAGTGGGGGAGTCTGAATTGCGGTTCCATCCTCGCACGTCGATCGGCGATCCTCGCCAGATGGTACAGCGTATGGAGCGCCATACGTGCCAGAACCACACGCATCTCTTTCACATCCGGATTGTCCCGCAGCAACTGGGACCAGTCCTGCTCGATTTGGCTAAGTCGCTCCAGCAGTTCCTGGAGAGATGCCTGCTGCCCGTTCGTCCTGTCCATGTGAGCGAACCCCGGATCTATGCCAAACTCGTGCGACCGGAAGAAATGCTCCGCTGCCACCAAATGACCGACCTCCTCAGCGATAGAGAATCCTCTTTCCGGATCCCTTTCTCGCAGGATTTTCTCAGCGATGTTGTCTAATACGGCACGTACCGCGTCTCTTGAGCGTCGATGGAACTCCAGAAGCTGTTGATCACTGATCATAACATTTCGCCCCTACTGCGGTTCGTGGTCTCGCTTCCTTGCCGAACGGTTATGCGGACGAGCGGCGGGCCGTAGGGACATCCGTTCGAGCCGCGTGTTCGGAACGCCGCAGGCGGGCCGGACACAAGGCTCGAGGCGCGGGGCCGTTCAACGGCAACGGTACGCCGTCCGCTGGAACCGGTTGCTAGCTGACCGTTTTCCTGCCGCCCTGCCAGAAGCCCTCGAAGACGTCTATGCTGCAATCAGGCGAGGTCGAAACGGTCAAGGTTCATTACTTTGTTCCACACCGCTACAAAGTCGTGCAGGAACTTTTCCTGGGAGTCCTCACATCCGTAGACTTCCGCCAAGGCCCGGAGCTGGGAATTCGAACCGAAGATTAGGTCGACGCGGGTGCCGGTCCACTTGAGTTCGCCCGTTGCGCGATCACGACGCTCGAACACGTCATCGTCTTCTGAGGTTGCCTTCCACGTCGTGCTCATGTCGAGCAGATTCACGAAGAAGTCATTGGTGAGCGTCTCTGGCCGCTTGGTGAAGACGCCGTGCCGGGACTGTCTGAAGTTAGCATTCAGAACGCGCATGCCGCCAACGAGAACCGTCATCTCAGGAGCGGTCAGCGTCAGCAGTTGCGCACGATCAACCAGGAGTTCCTCTGCCGATACGGCGTATTTGGCTTTGAGGTAGTTGCGGAACCCGTCTGCAGCCGGTTCGAGTACGGCGAACGACTCCACGTCAGTTTGCTCCTGCGACGTATCCGTGCGTCCGGGCGTGAAGGGAACGGTCACATCGTGACCGGCATTCTTCGCAGCTTGCTCTACGCCTGCACATCCACCCAGGACGATCAAGTCGGCGAGCGAAACCTTCTTCCCCCGTGACTGCGCGCTGTTAAACTCCTTCTGGATACCCTCAAGGATCTGTAGTACGGTCTTCAGTTGGGCCGGCTCGTTGACTTCCCAATCCTTCTGCGGCGCAAGACGAATGCGGGCCCCGTTCGCTCCGCCCCGCTTGTCGGAGCCACGGAACGTGGATGCCGACGCCCAGGCGGTCGAGGCCAGTTGGGAGACCGACAGGCCCGAGGTCAGGATCTTGCCCTTGAGGTCTGCGATGTCCTGCGCGTCGATCAGCTCATGATCGACTGCGGGTACCGGGTCTTGCCAGATCAGTTCCTCTGCCGGGACCTCCGGTCCGAGATAGCGCGAGCGGGGGCCCATGTCGCGGTGCGTCAGCTTGAACCACGCCCTGGCGAAGGCGTCCGCGAATTCCTCGGGGTTCTGCTGGTAGCGGCGCGCGATCGGCTCGTAAATCGGGTCGTAGCGAAGGGAGAGGTCCGCCGTGGTCATCATGGGCCGGTGCTTCTTCGACGGGTCGTGCGCATCAACCACCATGTCCTCTTCGGCCACATCCTTGGCCAGCCACTGATGCGCGCCGGCCGGGCTCTTGACGAGCTCCCAGTCGTATTTGAACAACATGTTTAGATAGCCCATGTCCCATTTGGTCGGGTTCGGCTTCCAGGCGCCCTCGAGGCCGCTGCCGATCGTATCGCCGCCTTTGCCGCTGCCGAAACTGCTCTTCCAGCCGAGGCCCTGCTCTTCGATGGGAGCGGCCTCAGGCTCGGGACCGACAAGCGCCGCGTCGCCCGCGCCATGACACTTGCCGAACGTGTGCCCGCCGGCGACGAGTGCGACGGTCTCTTCATCGTTCATCGCCATGCGTGCGAAGGTCTCTCGAACGTCGCGACCGGAGGCGACGGGATCCGGGTTGCCGTTCGGGCCTTCCGGGTTCACGTAGATCAGGCCCATCTGCACGGCGGCAAGAGGATTCTCGAGTTCTCGGTCCCCGGAGTAGCGCTTGTCGCCAAGCCACTCGCTCTCGGTCCCCCAGTAGATGTCCTCTTCCGGCTCCCAAACGTCTTCGCGCCCGCCGCCGAAGCCAAACGTCTTAAAGCCCATCGACTCCAGAGCGCAGTTGCCGGCGAGGATCATCAGGTCGGCCCAGGAGATTTTCTTGCCGTATTTCTGCTTGATCGGCCAAAGCAACCGGCGCGCCTTGTCGAGGTTCACGTTGTCGGGCCAGCTGTTGAGAGGCGCCAGGCGTTGGCTGCCGGACCCCGCGCCCCCGCGGCCGTCCCCCATGCGGTAGGTGCCTGCGCTGTGCCACGCCATCCGGATGAAGAGCGGCCCGTAGTGGCCGTAATCGGCCGGCCACCAGTCCTGCGAGTCGGTCATCAGCGCATAGAGGTCCTTCTTCAGGGCCGCCAGGTCGAGTTTCTTGAATTCCTCAGCGTAGTTGAACCCTTCGCCCATCGGATTGGACAGGGCGGAATGCTGGTGCAGAATACTCAGGTTCAACTGGTTCGGCCACCAGTCCCGGACCGACGTGCCACCGCCGGCAATGGGTTTGCTTGTCCTGCCCGTTACCGGGCACTTCCTATCTTCATTCATCTCTGCTCTCCTTTCAGGTTTGGG
>Ga0180438_10011980_pt1 | contig 10383 bp, 9 predicted proteins | sample SS_ome_12_FD_132455 | JGI IMG/M metagenome (GOLD analysis project Ga0180438, IMG submission 132455) | Hypersaline lake sediment archaeal communities from the Salton Sea, California, USA - SS_3_D_2 metaG | ecosystem: Environmental > Aquatic > Non-marine Saline and Alkaline > Hypersaline >... | reverse complement strand
CTAGAAAGATTCATGCAGTAACCAAAGAAGGCTTTTTGTTAAAACTTGTAGTGTTTATGCTTACATTTTCTTTGAAATTCTTTTTATAGTTCGCTCTTGCTACAGCTTAAATAGATAATCAATTTGGCTTATCCAACGATTCGCCAAGGGAACACCCTTGGCTTCATCGCTGGTTAAGCCATCTTAATTCATCTATTTAAGTTGTAGCAAGGATGTAGGTGGCAAGTTGGGTTTTAATAAGAATCGATTAGCGTCAGAATAAGTAAATGTAAAGTTCATTTTTAGGTGGTTTTCAGGGCAAAGATGACAAGTCTCGAGTTTTTTGGAAGAGCTCCTGAAACTGCCTTGCTACCTCTTCAGCAGATCCTCTTAGTTCGGGGAGAGGATCTGTCATTTGGAGAACAAGAGCAAGAAATTGATCATGGGGTGAGAGTTCTTTTTTTTCTTGTTGAGCCTGCAGGTGGGGTGAGCGAGTTTTTTCTAAAAGAGCAAGGAAAGATGAATATTGGGCTTGTTTATCCTGAAGATGTTTTTTGTAGGGGTGTTTTTTTCGCCAGTGAGGAGGGGTTTCAAAAAAGAGATTCCATAGGACGCATCCAACAGCAAAGATGTCTGTTGCATAGTAGTCAGTTCCTTGCATGGTCTCTCTGAAAATGCCTTCAGGAGCAAGATAGGTTTTATTGCCTTGAACAGGCAAGCCAGCGGCGGTTTCTGCAGGAATGGTACGTCCCATATCGGCGACAACAGCGTCTATGGTTCTTGATGCGCCTTGACCAGTCACATGAACGAAGTAATTGCGAGCTCCAAGGTCTCTATGTACATATCTGTGTGAATGCATGGAGACAAGCCCTTGAGTGACGTCTCGAGCAATTTTTACTTTTTCTTTTAAGGTAAGTTTGAGTCGGCGATTTTTAAGAAAGCTATCAAGAGAATCACCGTTGTAAATTCGAGTAATAATCGTCATAAGTCGTTTTTTAGACGAGGGATCGCGATGCTGAAGAAGACCTTCGGCTTGGATCAGCCCTGGAAGACCATGAAGCGCTTCCATAGCGCGCATTTCCTTGAGAACATTGCACTCAGATACTCCTCGAGCCATGATAATAGGGTGCTTTCTATCGTAGAGAATTGTCTTATACACTTTCTTCTTTCGACCTTCACCGAGAAGAAATTTTTCGCCAGGATGGATGAAGAGGCGGTTTCGTTTTGCATCATATTGCACTTCAATCTTCCCAAACTTCCGAAAGGTTTTGTTTGTTGGGAGAGAAAGTTCAGCAAAAAGGGCGATGGGAAAGAGAGACTCTGGTGAGAAGTCAAATTTTTCAGGGAGGGTTAATATAGCCGAGGTCGCTTGGGCAGCTGTATGTATAGGGGTTTTGCCTTCAAGGTTGGTAAGGTGCGCGAGCGAGATTTCTTGGGCAGCAAGTCCTTCTACGCTCTCTTTGCCAGCCATTTCCCAGTTTTCTTGTTGGAGATACTCAGAAACGGTTTTTAGCCTACGCTGAGTAGGGCCTGTTTGGACCATTCTGTGAAAGGGGAGGATGCAGAGGCGGTATCCTTTGTCAGTAAAAAAAATAGCACTTCCAAGAATACAGAGGAAAAAGATATATGTTTTACGCATAAGTGAGAGACTCGTCTTTAGTCAGTGCATCAAAACCAGCTTTTAATTCTGATGCTTGTTTTCTTTTAGAGGGAATGGGGTCTACCATTTGTAAAACCAAATCAAGATATTTTTTATGAGTTCTATGTAGCAATTTAAGATTCAACTGCTTACATGTTGTTAATATATCTGTGTAGAGTTGGTTGGCCCCTTTTTTCGGATGAAGGATATATTTATTGAACGTTTTCTCTTTACGCCATTTTGGAGGGCTGCCAGTGTAAATCTCCCATAGGACGCAGCCAACAGCAAAGATGTCGGTTGCTAAATAATCTTCATGCGATAATCGATTTCTAAAAAAAGCTTCAGGGGCGAGAAAGCTGGTATTGCCTTGAGCAGATACGCCTTTTGCCTCAGCTATGGGCATTGCTCTTCCGAGATCAGCAATAACGACACGAAAACGGCAGCCCTCAGGAGAGAGAGAGTCATGGGAAATAAAATAATTTCTTGTACTCAAATCTCTATGGGCTATGCCTTGTGAGTGCAGCGAGGCAAGACCAGAGAGAATGTCGCGGGCAAGATGTACTTTTTCGGAAAAACTGAGTTTGAAAGATTTGTTACTGAGCATTTGTTTGAGTGAGCCAAGGTTGTAGATCGGTGTCATGATGGCACGCATTTTTTTGTTTGTTTTGGGATCTCTATGTTTAAGAAACGCCTCTGCTTGCATAACACCTGGCATACCGTGCGTTTTTTTCATGGCGTGGCGTTCTTTTCGCATTTTGGATTCGCTCAGGCCCCGTGCGAGCATTCTGGGTTCTTTTTCGTCATACAGTATTGATCGAGTGACAACTTTATATTTTCCTTTTCCAAGCTTTTTAACTCCATGAGTGCCGAGATGGATAAAAAATTTTTCTGTTTCTTGGTCGTATTGCAATTCTCGTCCAAATTGTTTTTCGGGCCAATAGAATTCGTTCTTTTTGACCGCATTATTGAGAAGGGTTTCTTTAAACAGAGCAATAGGAAAGAGATTTGAAAAGGCAAGACCAGTCTTTTCGGGCAAACTTAATATAGTTTGAGTTGCCTGAAAAGCATGTGCAAAGGGAGAAGCAGGGGCTTGATCAGATAGTTTTATTATATCTTGTTTAGAGATGAAGGATTTGCAAAGTCCTTGAGTGATTGTTTCGTGCACTTTTATCCAGTTCTCTTCTTGAATGAGAGTGTTGAGCTTGTTAAGATATTGTGTATGGCCTAAAGGTCGTATGCCAATGTAATTGAAGACTTGTCTTCTGTATGGTTGAATTTGAGGAATGGTGAAAAAAAGAGCAATGAAGAAAGGAAGTGCGTAAGAAAATTTTTTCATGTTAAATATCCGCAAATTTTCATTTATCGTCGGTATAACTATACAAGAAAATGTTTCTTTTGGGAATGGTTCTCATAAACTCGCATGTAAAATAGCGCTCATAATAAAGGGGAGATAATAGTCTGGGGCTTGTTCCAGTTCTCTGGCAAGTGTTTTAATTGCATCGCTTGTTCCTTGATGGGCAAGAGTTTCAAGTGACTCTATGTAAAGTTTGGCGTATAGAGCAGTTTGTTGTTCTGACGTGCCTTTTGTATTTTGAGCGAGAAATGGAAGCGGCATGCGCCAAGGTTTCATGTCACTATGGCGACAGAAGTCAAGTACTGTTGAAATTGATGAGAATTCTCCTAATTTCACAAGCGATAATGTGGCAAAAGCGCGATTAAAGGGGGCCCCAGGTCGGATAGCTTCACGGTGTAATAGATCTATTGATGCAGCGGATCTCTTATTTTCAAGCAGTTGGCAAAGAGTTGGAAATAGCTCTATATGATTTTTTTCAAAAAGTTCTGAGGCAAGATTGATAAAGGCACGCTCTTCAAGTTCCAAGCATTTTGCAAGCCACGATTCTTGTGTTCGCAGGGCTTCTTCTTTTTTCATTGGCTGCAAAGAAGGGTCAAAAGATGAGGTATGTCGAGGTTGCCAGTAGGAGAGCGTTTGGCCTGGGGATGGAATGGAAACGAGAACCTCATCTTCAGAAAGGGTAAAGAGTGGTTGGAGAAAAGAGAGAAGGTATTTATGCTCCAATGCAACTAGGGCATAATTTAAAAGAGAGGTTCGAGAAGGGTTTTTAGGAGAAGCGAGATTTACGTTGTTGCATTCACAAAGAGCTGCGAGAGCAAAGGGATTATTGTTTTCAGCTAGATTGATTAGGGTTTGAAGGTGTGAGGACTCTCCTAATGCGATGAGAGATAAACAGGCGCGAATTTGGACGTGAGGATCAGAAGTAGCAGCAAGCTTATGTAAATGATTGCGAGATTGGTCGCAATCAAAAATCTGGAGAGCGAAGCTTTTGGCCTCTAAAACAGCTGGAGAGTGAGATTGGAGATCTAGAACTTCATTTTTTAGATCTTGAATATCGTGATTGCCTATAGCATTAAGTGTAGCTGTGATCACATCTTCATCAGCATCATAGAGCAATTGTTTGAGCCTGTGAATTGAATATAAAGAGCCCTCTTGAGCAAAGAGGTCTGGGAAATAGACGCGAAATTCTTCTGGGAGCTTGTGTGAGAGTGCATCGATATGGTAGAAGGCATTTTGAGAACGCATTCTGGCAAGCTGCCAAGCCGCTTCAAGGCGGATTATGAGGAAATCTGAACGAAGTGCTTCGATTAAAATAAAATGGTTTTCCGAGCTATTTCCAAGAGTTTGTACAGCGGCTAATTGAAGCAGCGGGTGGGATGAACGAAGAAGTGAGCGGCATAGTGTTTTGGAAATAGGATGGTGGCAAGATGAGGCTGCGAGGAGGGTCATAATAGCGGTGTCAAGATCTTGAGAAGAGGATAATCGTTGAAAGAGTTGAAAAGAGATTTCCTCAAGAGTTGTGCGATCGGGGTGAGTCGAAGAGAGAAGGCGCTGAATGGAGGTAATGATGGTCCTAGTATCAGTAGCATGGATGGGAATGTTTTGAGTGTCAAAGAGATGAGTGCTTTTTAACTCTTGATGTGGAGCCGAGGGAAGGCCATATTCTTGTTCAATATGGGGAATCGATTGGCACGCAAAGAGAGAAAGGAGTACTGGCAAATATTTTAAATGACAAAATGCCATAGATCGATACCAACGTGTTTTAAAAGCTTTGATAGAAGGATAACGGGTAATCCGATCACATTGTAATAACATCCTTCAATTTGTTCGACAAGAAGAGATCCGTGTCCTTGAATAGCATAGCCTCCAGCCTTGTCTTGCCATTCTTCCAATAAAAGATAGGTGTGAATCTGTTCGTCGGTTAATGGTTGTATGTATACCCGTGTTTTATCTGTGGCGGAATGGACCAAACCACTTTGAAGAACAGCTATACCGGTGACGACACTGTTCCATTTTCCTGAGAGGCTTTTCATCATATTGAAAGCAATATCTTTATTTTTAGGTTTTGTCAAAATTGTTTCGTTTAAGACGACAATCGTGTCAGCGCTGATAATAATTCGATCTGGAAATCGTTGAGCGACATTTCGGCCTTTTTCGACGGCTATTTTTTGAGTGTATTCATGGGCATCGCCATTCCAGGGAATAGTTCGTTCATCAAATCCATGTTCTGCTTGTTCAAAAGGAAGGTTGAACATATTAAGAATTTGTATTCTTCTTGGAGATTGTGAGGCAAGGATTAAAGGTTTCATAATTTTTCAGCACAAAGAAAGGTTAAAAATCCAAAACTATTTTGAACAACTTTTTTGCAATGAAAGCCATTGTTTTGTAGTTGTTCAACAAGATCTTCTGATCGAAGGGAATAGACTGCAGACCCTAAATAGGCATACGCTTTCCATTGCCGCGTTAAGAGACCTCCAATAAGAGGAAGAATGGTATAGAGATAGATTTTTATAAATGGAGATAGCATTGGAAATGGTTTTGTTAATTCAAGAAGGAAAAGCTTTCCTGAAGGCTTGAGAACTCTGGAAATTTCTTCAAAGGCCTTTTCCCTATGGTAGATGTTTTGTATGCTATAGCTGCTAATTATTGTATCATATGTTTCATTTGCAACAGGGAGACAGGTTGCATCTGCTCTTAAGAATCTGATAAGGGCAGATTCGTTAAAGAGCTTTTTTTGTGCTTCCTGAAGCATTTGTGGGCAGAAATCAACACAATCGATAGTAGGAATTGTCAGATGACGTGTTCGCATCTCATCGAGTAACGCTTTAGTGATATTTGCTGTTCCACAGCACAGGTCTAGTACGTTTTGTGGTCTGTGAAGTCCTAATACTATTTCAATAAAGCGTTTATTCCAGTGTGAGTGCGTGCCAAGTGAGGCTATAGCATTGACGAGGTCATATTTATTAGCAATATGAGAAAAAATATCTTTTACAATGCTTTCAGTTGTTTTCATGGTCGAAATGTTGAAAAGTAATCAAGTCCATGGAAATGTTTTGAGAGGAGGCGATATTCTATGGTATTGAAATATTCTCTCATCTCTTTTTCAGTTTTTCCAAGTTCTTGAGAGGTTTCTTGAACAATAATTTCCTGATTTTCTTGCGCCCAGGTGAATGAATTCTGTAATAAACGATGAAATTCGATGATACCTTCTCGGTTTTGTTTAAAAGACGCATTGTTTGTAGCAATGACACCAAAGATAAAACTCTTGTTTGTGGCTTCATGCCAAGCGTGAAGGATATCTAAGGAATTGAAGCCAGAAGTGTTTTGATATTTTAGACACGCATCCCCAATAACCAAAAATGGATATTCTTGGTTAAATAGCGCTTCAGGTGAATGGTCATATTTTTCAAAGATGGGAGTGACATGCCAAAAATAGCGACAAAGTATCTGAAGAAGCTGTGATGATGTAGCGCTATACGAAGGAAGATATACTTTTCTTTGGTGAAGTTGTAGATCTTCTTCTTTGAAGAAAATTCGGTTGCTTACAATTGATTTTGTACCAGCAAGGCCAAGATCAGAAAGCAGAATATAAGAATAACGATCAGCCAGAAATGCAGCGCTACTGATAAGAGCAACATCGAGAAGGCCTTTTTTTAACATGGTATTGTTTTCGACGGGACTTCCAAAATGAATGCGAGCATTATTTGGAATAATTTGACGATGTAGAGCGTAGAAAAAAGGGTAAGCATTGGCGAAATCAATAGTTCCAAATCGGATCATCGTTTTACCTGCATTGGTCTTTTTTTAGGCCTTCGTCCTATAGAGCTGATGATAACTTTCATCATCTCTTCGTCTATTTGTTCATTTCCTGGAGCAACTTGTTCTTCTATGGCTGAAGATCCCATGTCATTTCCTCCATATAAGAGTAACTCTTTTGCCTCATTTACTCCTAGGTAGTTCCAAAGAACTTTAATGTTTTTGACATTATCGAGCATTAGTCTAGATAGAGCGATAATTCGTTTTGGATCTTTTTTTATTTGAAGATGTGAAGAAAGAGCGTTGCGTGATGAAAAATATTTAAGTGGTACAAAACAAGTAAAGCCGCCTGTTTTATCTTGATGAGCTCTAACTTTTTCAAAATGTGTGAGAATATCTTCTATTGTTTCGACGTGATTAAAGAGCATGGAGATATTGGATTTTATACCCATGTTGTGGGCTATTGAATGAATTTCAAGAAATTGGTCGCTTTTGATTTTTTTTGGGGCAATAATATCTCGTATTCGATCATCAAGAATTTCAGCACCACCACTTGAGATGCAGTCAAGTCCTGCTTCTACGAGCAAAGCTAAAGTTTTTTCTATAGATAAAGAGCTATGTTTTGCTAAAAAAACTATTTCAACAGCTGTTAATGCTTTGATAAATATTTTAGGGGCAATTTTTCGAATACTGCGAATGAGTCCGAGATAATAGGGTAGAGAATATGTTCGATTGATGCCACCGGCAATATGTACCTCTTGTATATCATGCGGAAGATATTTTTTTACTTTTTCTGTTAGTTCTTCGATCGTATATTGCCAACTATTTTTTTCTCCTGGTTTCGCGTAGAAACAACACAAAGGGCATTCGATTTCGCAGATATTTGTGGGATAGAGGTGTAGTGATGAAGTGTAGTATACATCGTCGCCAGCTGTTTGTTGGCGAGCATAATCTGCAAGAAGCTGTAGGCTGCTTATATGGGGAGTGGAAAAAAGAAAAAGACCATCCTCTCGACTGAGACGTTTGTTTTCAAACACTTTTTCTGCAACATGACAAAAGCTAGGATGAAGATTTTCTATGATCTTCATCTGCTGTTGCATTTCTTGCATGTCATTCTCCGTACATATGTGCGGTAAAGATGATAACAATGTGGGAAGGAAAAGTCTATAGGTTTAGAACACAATATGGCCATATTGACCATCATAGCCAGCGACTTTTTCAACCTTTTCGTTTTTGATTCTTTGAATTATTGAGAAGAGTTCTTTCCAGTGTGAGAATTCAGATTTTTTTGCATGGTGGAGGATATAGAGTTCGCTGCCAATCTCTTCGAGTAGTTGCTGATATTGGTTGAATACTTTTTTGGTTGTAGACTTGGTATTGTTTATAAGGGCAAGCAGATCAAGCAGGGGGACATGGTATTCATAGTTTTGAGCTTTCCCGTGTTTTCTATTGGCGAGTTCTTCGAGTCTATGTACGACACCCTGTATCAAGGGCTTATGACATTTGGGGCAGAGTGTGCCGTGGGCACACGAAAACTGGCATTTTCTGTGGCCATCAAAAAAGTATTTCCCAGTTTCTGGAAAGATTTCAACTGTTCCACATTGGTTATTTTTCAGTGCTTGTAACATTGAGGTATAGGAGAGATCGCAAGTAAACCATGTAGCTTTTCTCCCTAGTTTTTCTGGAGAGTGGGCATCAGAATTTGAGACGAGTTGAAAGCGGTCAAGAGCTGACAGTCTGCGATTCATGGGAGGATCAGATGAAAGGCCTGTTTCAACAGCAAAAATATGGGGAGTGAGATCTTCATAGCATTCGTCAATAGAGTCAAAACCTGATTTTGATCCTAAAAGACCAAACCATGGCGTCCAAATGTGTGCTGGAATGAGGGTGCCATTATTTTTGAGAACAATATCGAGAAGATTGCGAGAGTCTAATTTGATAATTGGGCGGCCATCTGAATCTAATTTGCCATAAGAAGAGAGATTTTTGTTCAACAGAGAGACGTTTTTAAGAGTCGGCATATAGATGATGTGGTGAATCTTTCTCGTTTTCCCCTTTTTTTTGTAGATGGTACACACTTCTGTTTGAAGCATAAAGAGTGGTAATTTTTGGCACTTTTTTGGCAAATCTTGTACAAGTTTTTGATTTTTTAGTTGAAAGAGCCCGCTTTCAGTAGTTTCTAAGTGGTTTTTAATGTCATGAAGCCATTTTGGGTGGGTAAAATCTCCTGTGCCTAAAACGTGAAGCCCTTTTCGTCCACCCCATAGAGCTAATTGATCGAGGGTATTTCGTTTGCTTGTACTAATGGACCATGGGGAATGGATGTGCAGGTCTGCGTAGAATTTCCTCATTCGGCTTTAGACGATTCCTCTTGAGCGAGAAGGCGTTGCATCCAAAGAGATAAGGCATTATGCGAAAACCCCCACATAAATTCTAGAACAACCATAATTTCATATTCTTGTAAGTTAAGTTTTTCTATATCTGCCCTGATTGTATGTTCATAACTTTCAACATGTGGAACCCGTTCGTTAAATTTTGTTTTGATAAATTCGCTTTCATTTAAACTTTCAATATTAAATGATGAAATTTGTTTCCTCATTTCTTGTATATTTCTATATTGTAATTGCTCGTCAAAATCAGCAAAAAAACTCCTACCAAGTGTTTCTACAGCAAGAGAATCATGACTTTTAAAGATCTCGACAATGCGACCTATGTTGTTGCTAGTGTCTCTAAATTGTTGTTCAAGTCGAGATATATCTGTAATTACTCCCATATTGTTCCTCATTTTTAATGTGTTTAAATAAAAATTGCCAAAACATATGAATAACTAAATTATGGGCAAAGTATAGGGTTGGTCTGTTTATTGTTCAATAGACTATTGTTCTTGATGGTTAAGTAAGCTCTGAAAAACCTCCCTGAAAAGAAAATGAGTAGATTTTTTCTCAAGTTTTTTCCGCGCGACGAGTCAATAGCCTTACGCTATTGGCGAGGAGCAAGGAGAAGACTTGTGGAAAAAGAGACCCGTTTTCTTCCAGGGAACTTTTTCAGAGGTTACTTAAGGCTTGTAGTCAAGGCTTTTCTAATTATCTGCTGCTGAACCTCAAGGGATGGTAGGGATGGTCCAAGGCTCAATAATCCGCCTTCTAAGTTGGCCATTCCTGCATAAGCTTTTGTTAGCCAATAAAGTGCCTGGAAGAGCGTTTTTTTTTGTTTATGATTAAGATGTTGGATATGGGGGTTAAGGAAACAGTTCTTTATTAAGCCATTTTCAAAATATGCTTTAGCGTCTAATCTTCTAATAACTTTTTGAATGAATTCATTTAATGCGCTTTCAATGAGAGTGGCTGATAATTTTGCTTCTTGAATAATTTCCAGGTAAATAGAGACATAATCTTCGATAGCATTTTTTTGATGATCAGTATAGGTAAGGGCTTGTTGTTGAGAAAAGGTGACAGATTGTTCTATTTCTCGTATTGAATCTTCAATATCTGAGCGATCAGAGGGGGTGAGTATTTGGTTTTGAAAAAGGCGGTCTACTGCTTCTCTGCAATCAGAGCCAATAATAGTTACTGTTCCAACAGATTTAGGTCCCCAAACTTTTCTTTGTTCCTGAGCAAATTGTTGATATTCGACCTGTAGGCCATTTAAGATAGCT
>Ga0180438_10011979_pt1 | contig 10383 bp, 15 predicted proteins | sample SS_ome_12_FD_132455 | JGI IMG/M metagenome (GOLD analysis project Ga0180438, IMG submission 132455) | Hypersaline lake sediment archaeal communities from the Salton Sea, California, USA - SS_3_D_2 metaG | ecosystem: Environmental > Aquatic > Non-marine Saline and Alkaline > Hypersaline >... | reverse complement strand
GCTGACAAGCCCTTCCTCCACCAGTTTGAGAAGCTTCCTTTTACTTATAACCGTGTGGGTCAGGTTGAGCCGCGCAAACTCGATCTGCTGAGGATGCGACTCGACCTCGAGCTCGTCGAGAAACCAGTCGTAAAGCGGTCGGTTGTTTTCAAACTCCAGCGTACAGATAGAGTGTGTGATGTGCTCGATAGAGTCTGAGAGACAGTGTGTGAAATCGTACATGGGGTAGATGCACCACGCGTCTCCCGTACGGTGATGATGAACTCTTTTGATCCTGTACATGGTTGGGTCGCGCATGTTCACGTTGGGAGATGCCATGTCGATTTTTGCGCGGAGCACATGTGTGCCGTCCTCGAACTCCCCGTCACGCATTCGCCGGAACAGGTTGATATTCTCTTCCACACTACGATTTCTATGGGGGCTCTGCCTTCCCGGCCTGGTCAATGTGCCCCTGTATGCACGTATCTCCTCTGCGGAGAGGTCGTCCACATAGGCCTTTCCATGCTCAATGAGCTGAATGGCATATGCGTAGAGCTTCTCAAAATAGTCTGAAGCGTAGTACTCGTGCTCTCCCCAATCGAAACCAAGCCAGCGTACGTCCTCCTTGATGGAGTCTATATACTCCACATCCTCTTTCTCGGGATTGGTGTCATCGTATCGAAGATGGCAAACGCCTCCGTACTGTTTTGCGATACCGAAGTTGAGACAGATTGACTTTGCATGCCCTATGTGGAGATAACCGTTCGGTTCTGGAGGGAAGCGGGTGGCTACACGTCCGTCATGCTTGCCCGAGCGCAGGTCATCTTCTATAATCGCTCGGATGAAGTCTCGGGCAGCAGAATCCTCCTTTGAAGTCCTGCCGCCTTCCCCATTCGCTGTACTGGAATCGTTCTTCATACTGCAAATCCTCTGTTATGCATCTTTGAAAAATAAATGTAGATAGATTCAACGCCATAATCAACTCACTTCGCCAATGGTTTCTAAACATCACGAATACCGCACGATACTTGACAAGCCGGGATTTTATGACTACATACACAACATCCATAAAAACGATTCATTGCTTTGGGAGTTTCGGGTGAACACTAGACGCATTGGGTTTTTCCTCTCCATGACAACCGTGTTCATGCTTGCCTTTCACATGGCTCCGGGGGATCCCGTTTGTCCTACCGCCGGCGAATTCTATGAAGGAGGAGTGGTGATACGCTTCCCGGGAGCGGATTTTCTCCTAACCGTACCGGAGTATTATATGGGTTTTATCTCTCCCGATGAAGATGTGTTTGTGATAGAAAGAGAAGGTGAAGAGGGATATATACTCATTATAACCGAAACTGGGATGACATCCGATCAAATGAAAACCCTGCTTTACCAGTTCATTCCCTATGAGAGAGACATACTTCTCATCCCAACTGAGATGCCTGAGATGGATGGTGATCGATATACACTGTCCTATACGGCGGGATCGGGCGAGGGGGCGATCAAGGGCAGGGGTATTGGCATATTGAACCCTGACGGCACAGGGGTGATTATGTTTGCACTCGGTGAAGGAAAGCTCATGGAGCAGTTTGAGGAGATATTAAACAATATCGCCGATTCAGTTGTCTTCACGCCGTGACACCGAATACGTTAGCACAACCTCTTTTTCATGATGTAGTCATCCATGATGAATCCTTCGCCAATATCTACGGCCACGGCTTCTTCAATGAAAAAACCCCTGCTGTGGTACGCGTGAATTGCGCTGCTGTTGTTTTTGTTGACCGCAAGGGTCAATATGTCGAACCCCTGTTTCCTGCATAACTGCTCTAAACAATTCAGTGCACTGTTCCCGAATCCATTCCTCTGATACTGTGGCAGCACATAGAGCTTGTGAAGCTTCATCTCTGCTTCCTTCGCCGATGGTCCGAAGGAACAGAAACCGACATGTCTTTCCTCATCGAGGATAAAATAATACTCAGCCTGACCAGACTCCAGCTCTTGCGAAATAACCCCTGGGCTGTACAATTTCACAAGCATGTAGTCTATCTGTTCATCCGAAATAATTCCCGGGAAATGCTCTCTCCAGATCTTTTCAGCCATCTGTACAATCTCTGTGATGTCTTCCCTTTCAACATGCTGCAGCGTAACCTGAGGACTCTTGTTTCCTGTTTGTGGATTCATAGCTGATGTATTCTTCCTCCCTGTTTCAACCCCGGTGGGAGAATCAGGTTGAAAAGGCAAAAACCTCCGGACGCGCCAACTTCGTATAGTCGCGTACACTCATGATGATTGAATCGGTAAGAGAACCTGCGTTGAATGCTATTCGATCGTTTTCCATAATGGAGATGTCGACGAAGAGATCGATATCGAATATGGGGCGGCCGAATGGAGGTATGGAACCTGGTACCAGTCCCGTGAGATTCAGGAGTTCAGCCTCTGTAGCAAAGCGCAGCCTCTTCACCTTGAAATGGGCCTTCACTCGAGAGGAGTCGAGCTTGCGTGCGGCACTCAATACAAAGAGCTTGAATGTGTTTTCCACCTTCAACACTATGGCTTTGCCGCCGTTTTTAAGCTCCTCCCCACGGACCCGCGCCGACTCCTCCGATGTTCTTGTCGGCTCATGGTGAAGTTCTCTGAAGGAAACACCGTTCTCTCGTAGAAGGGACACTATCCTCTCACGAACTTCATGGCCCATATATCACACTCCCGTCCATGTGCGCTCAGAAGGTAATGGTACTCATCCCCTGCTTGAGATAGCTCGTAAGCGGTTCGCCCATGTACTTCACGTCAATACCGAGCTCCTCCACCTTGCCTGAAACACCATATATATCAGAGAACTTCTTACAGGCTTCGAGCACAATACCAAGTTCATCCATTGTTCGAACCTGTTCCTGCAGCTCCTCGTCCTCTGCCAGCAGCTTTGCCGAGGGCCCCCACACGATGAATATCACCTCTTCCCACCATTCCTTCTTCCTGGCATTCACCGTATACATGAATACCATTTTAAGCGCGACCTCCCGGTCGCCGCTGGACCACAGCACTACCAGTGTGTTCTTTGTATCAGCCATTTGTGTTCTCCTCTAAAAGTCAATCCCGCTATGTCGGGCTCGGCTAAAATATACATGTCCAACAACGTCCTGTTATACTGCCCCGAAGGCCTTCAGCTCTCACCGCAGATAGCGCTCTCTGTTGTTTAGAAAGTCTCTGTATATACGATAGTGGCTCGTTTCTTCATAGTCCACAGACTGAATCGGCTCCTTGTCGAAGCTGAGTATGGTCGCGCCCGGGAGCGCCAGGAGCAGCGGTGAATGGGTTGCAACTATGAACTGGGCGCTGCCTTTCCTGCTCTCTCTTTCAAACAGGTCGAGCAGGTCAAGCTGCGACTGCGGAGACAGCGCATTCTCCGGCTCGTCGAGGAGGTAGAGACCCTTGCGGCTGAATCGACTCTCGAAGAATGCCATGTGACACTGACCGTGTGATTTCGTCACAAGCGAGCTTCCGCCGAAATAATCCAGGGTCCCGGGAGATGCCACAGCCCACTCATCGAGGAATGCCGCAAAGTTTTGAAATATCTCCGAAGCGAAAAATGAACCGGGCACCATGCCATCAGTCCAGCCTACGGTGATGTAACGATAGAGCTCCTCTTCAAGAGGATTGACCACATACCGCAGACCTCCGGGAATTTCCCAGATATGAATATCACAGCGATGCGCAATAGCCCTCAACAGGGTGGATTTTCCCGTGCCGTTTTCCCCCACAAAAAAGGTAACGGGCGTGGTGAACGCGATGCGCTCGGTAGTATGAAAATTTCGCATATTAAAGGGATACAGCTCGTCTGAGGGGTAATCCCTGGACAAGAACTTAAGTTCCTTGATATGCATTGAACAGACCTCACAATCCGGGCAGTGCTTCGCGCCAATTTGGAAGAGAATGAAGCATTGAGAGATACACACAGTTTTTAGGATAGAGCTCGTGCAGCGTTGCCAGGTTTCGCACAGGATCAAAATTGTCCATCCGGTTCGTCATGCTCCCCTTTACACTTTTGAGAAATAATTCAATTCGTGGAGACATCCATGCCTCGAGAATGACGGGTATGTCTTCATCCATGAGGCGGGCGATGACCGAGTCGTCTCCCATTACCGGCTGTGCAACTACATACCGTGCACCCGCAGCCTTCTTCTTCGCCAGCTTTGCCCTTTCAACCGATTCAGGTTTATACTGATTGAAGGCGGCCCCGGTACAAACAGCATCATTGTACCTGATGTTGATGTATCGAAGCAGCTCTATGGAGGTCACCATTTTCACCTCGACCTCGAGGTCACGTGGCTGCAGCTTTGGCAAATCGGGGCTTCCGTCTCCCCTCACCACAAGCATGAAGCGAAGCCCCTTCGAAACCAAGCCTTCGAGAATAAGGTCCAGCTGCTCTTTGGAGTGAAAGGTGTTCAGGTTTATCAGCGTCTTTTCCACTTCAAGTGGAAGGCCAAGATAATCGAAGGTTTCGAGTGCCGTGTATCGAAGATTCCCCAGAGGGTTGTCGGGGATCGAAACCGCGCAGCCCAACGAGATGGCCTGCTCATAGCTGCGCGCGAATCTCTCCATACCCTCCTGTACCGGTCTCTTACCGCCCTTTCTCGGGGTCAATATCTCTATTATGTATGGCGTATCCCAGAGCATGCACCGTGTCCTGTACTAAACTTTTAGAGATTCGATGCCCTTTCCAGGGCTTGGCCTGTCAGACGGTAGATTACCCAGTCATTCAACGCTCGCGCACCCATTCGCTCATAAAACTGCCGAGCCGGGTTCCAGTGAAGCACGGCAAACTCGAGACGACCGCATTTCTCCCGCAGGGCAACCTGTGCACAGTAGCTGAACAGAGCCTTGCCGATGCCCTCCCCTCGTCTGTCAGGATCCACAAAAAGATCCTCTATGTAGAGACCGGGTCGTCCCATGAAGGTTGAATAGTTAAAAAAATACACGGCAAAGCCCACAGGTTGCTTATTTAGTTCCGCAATAACCGCCCGAGCGTTGGAATGCTCGCTCAGCAGTGTTTCACGAAGCAAGTCTTCGGTTACTTCCACTTCATGGGACAACTTCTCATACTCTGCAAGTTCCACGATAAGTGTATGAATAAGAGATGCGTCTTCAACGCCGGCCTCCCGTATTGCTACGCCCATACTACCTCCATACAGTCACGTTTCCTGTTCGGTGATTTAGGTGATGGAGAACCTTCCCATTTTACAGAAGGAGATAAAGTCTGAAACCGTCTCTTCTTCAATGCCATTCTGTTGCACCGCGTCTTCCAGCGCAAAAGCCATGTTCAGAGCATCTGCATAGGTGACAAACTGATACTCCTTGGTCAGATAGGAACCGCGCCAGCTGCTCATAATACTGTTGAGAACGTCCTTGTCATGGCCCCCTTCAGGGTTCCGTGCCCGCTGGCTCAAGAAATCTCTGTTCGGTTCTGTGCCCATGGGCTGCCATCCGTAGCGACGTGCCACCCTGAGTATGTTTCTCCATTCCACGTTTTCAAGCTCATGTTTTGCTCCGCTGTCATTCTGAAGGGCAAAACCCATGGAACATCCTCTACCTGCTTAATGACGCACTACAGCAGCTATGGAATAAAAATCCTCACCCACTGTTAGAGTTTCAACGATGTCGAACCCCCTGCCCGTGACAAGTTGTTCTACAAATGTCTGTTCAAGCCGGTGGTCTTCGGGTGGTCCAAAATCGCTCTTCCTCTTCACCCAGTCGATAAGGACAAACCTCCCCCCAGGGAGGAGAATATCTCTCACCATATCGACAAAACGTTTCGGTTCGTCAACCTCGTGCAGTACATTGCTCATGAATGCAAAGCTTGCACAGTTCCGCTCAATTCCGAAATCGTACTCACCGGTTTTAATCAGGTAAAGTGTGGGCGGCGGCATGGGCCCCATTCTGCTCTTCAATTTGTCGAGCATACGCTGGGATGTATCAAGACCGAACACCTTTCCTCCATGCCCGACGATGTCAATCGCAGGAATGGTAAAATAACCGGTGCCGCACCCGATATCAACGAATATGTCGTTTTCCCGCAATCCCATTCTGACAAGCGTATCCCCTGGTGGGATTGCCTTTCTACGCTCAGGTCTGTCCAGTTTCCATGCATCTTCTGGATTGAACTTGTGTGCCATTTGCTCCATCCACACCTACGGTTTAAATCCGATCTGCCCTTCCTGCGCCGGTTCGACAGAAGGCTTTATCTTACCATACTTCTCTTCGTACTTCGAAATATTTTCCTGCAGTGCGGTTACGATTCTCTTCATGTGGCCCGGGCTGGTTATCACACGGGCGGTCACATCACCTGCGGGTGGTGCAATCATGATGAAGTCGAGCACAAACTCCTCGGGTGTGTGTGTGATGCGCAGGCTGTTCGCATAAACCCCTCCGGCAAGCTCTTTGCGCATCTCTACGCGAATCTGCTTTTCAGCCATATATCTCCTCCCTTGCCCCTACTCAATATCACGCATCCGTGTTTGTTTTCCTCTTCACTCCACCTACCAGTGGTTGCGCCTTATACGCTCTTTGTGAAACTCGTTCTTGAGGCTCTTTTGCTCGTCCGGGTGTCCCACCGCAATAAGGGCAAAGGGAATAATGTTTTCCGGGATGCCGAGAAGCTTGCGGATCCCTTCCACCCTGTCCTCGCGGGGATACACGCCGAGCCAGACCCCGCCCAGTCCCTGGTCCACTATCTCGAGCAGCATGTTTTGCACTGCTGCGGAGCAGTCCTGCGCCCAGTATCCGACATGTTTTTCCAGGTCCAGATCGCCGCACACGAGAATGGCAGCCGGAGCCTGGTGCAGCATCTGAGCATAGGGGTGAATCTTCGTGATTTTTTCGAGCAGAGGCCGCTGGTCAATGATGACAAAGTGCCACGGCTGCTGGTTTCCGGCAGACGGCGCGTTCATACCGGCCTTGACAACAGCCATAAGCACCTCATCCTGTAGAGGCTCTGCGGTGTACTTGCGAATGCTGCGTCTCCTGTAAATCGTGTCCATGGTGCATGGTTCTCCTCATCAAATTGTATCTCTCAACGTACTGAGAATGTGCCAGATCCTGTCAACCCAGTCGAGGTGCTCCGGTTTCATCAGACAGGACCTCAGGCATGTCAGGTTGTTATCATCAATCTCTACTGTGTCCGGAATGGCGTCTATCAAACGTATGGGATAGGAAAAAAGAGCAAGGTGAAGGTCATGCGCAGCCGCTTCCTCGAACAACTTCGCCGACAGCCTGGACATCTCGCTTATCCGAGAAGCCATGGGAGCCCATGTCACGATATCAAGCTCGGGCTCAAGGAAGGTGAAAAAGCGCGAATCATCCTTTATACGATTGTATAGATTCACCGCCGCTTCTCTGCACTTTTCAAGGCCCTTCGCAAAGGCCGCACCCCTTTCCATGGGGAAGAGCTTCTGTGTGGCCCACAGTGCAACAGCCGCGGCGCCTGGTCGCGAACACTCAAGACTGATTTCTCCGAGGTGAAGCTCAGACGAGCTGAAATAGGTGTAGGGCGAATCGTGTTTGTAAAACCGTCCCACGGCAGGATCTTTGAAAATTACACACCCGCATCCGTAGGGCTGTAGTCCGTGCTTGTGGGGATCTATCACAATTGAATCAGCCTCGCCCATGGACGATAGTGCCCCTATGGTCTCCCGACGCAGATTTTCCGCAAGCACATAGTAGCCGCCGTAGGCTGCATCCACATGAAGTCTGAATCCGTAACGCTCTTTCAGTTTCAGAATCGCCGGCAGAGGATCTACGGCACCCGCTCCCGTGCTGCCGGCCGTTGCCACCACCACACCTATGTTTCCCTGCTCGAGCATGGTTTCAAGCTCATGTGTGTCCATGCGGGATTCCCCATCGCACGGCACGGTCTGAAATGGCAGACCCAATACGTCTGTGATGCGTCCATGAGTGTAATGCGCCTGTTCGGAAGCGACAATGGTAAAACCAGGCTTCGTGCGACCTGCAATCCACAGAGCCTCCAGATTGGCCATGGTGCCGCCCGATGTCAGATGTCCGAGATGAGCTTCCCATCCGATCATGTCTGCAATGGCCGCTACCGCCTCTTTTTCCATGGCAGAGCTCGCCTTCCCCCCGTCCAGTGCATGGTTGTTGGGATTGATCCAGAGAGAAAGCATATAGGCGAGCCGTGCCACCGCATGGGGCGGCTTGAGCATCTGTCCCGCATACAGGGGATCGAAATAGGGATAATTGTCCTGCATCCGCAGGGCGGCATCGAGCAGCACCTCGCGCATGGCTTCCATATCAAAATCGCTTGCCGAATCGGACAAGGGGGTAAATCCTCTCTCAAGCTGATCAAGCATCTCATTCAGAATGGAAAGACTGTCTCTCTCGAACTTCACGCACTCTCTCCTCATTTGTAAATAAACTGCATGACCGTCACATCAAGCAGGCGACCGAACTTGAAGCCCACCTCCCTCATTACTCCCACATGCACAAAACCAAACTTCTCTAATATGTGCATGCTCGCTGCATTGCCACTCTCAATACGAGCGAGAACAGCATGAAGCCCGACTTCCCTCCCGGCCCCGAGCAGCTCCCTGGTGAGCTCATTGCCGACACCCTTTCCCCTGAAGCCTTCACGGATGTATACCGAGATCTCAACTGTATCGGCATAGGCACATCGATCGTCGTAGGGATTCAACGACGCCCATCCGATCACCTTCTCTCTATGAAGCGCAACCAGTATGGGATACCTGTCTCTATGGCCGTCAAACCACAGCTTTTGCTCTTTCAGAGACTTCTGCTGTGTATCGAAGGTCGCGACCGTGTGCTCCACGGCATCGTTGTATATCTCCGTAATGGCAGGAATATGTTCTACCCCTGCCTTCACTATCTGCACCTTATCTGTCTCCGAAGAAAACCTGATCATAGAGGGCTGCTTCGTATACGTGAGCAAAGACGGAAGCACTCAGTGTATCGTGATTTCCGTTCGTCCGATTTTTACCACATCCCCCTTGTGAAGCCTTACATACTTTCCCCTGGGGATTTGCTCGTCGTTCACACTTGTTCCATTGGTACTGTCGAGATCTTTTATGTAATACGTGGACTTCACCTTCTGCACCAGAGCATGGTTCCTTGAAGCAAGGTTGTCATTGACGTATATGTTGTTCTTCCTGCTCCTGCCAATGGTGATCTTCGCAGTAATGGCAATGATATTGCCCTGATAGAGAAGCTCTAGGGTTTCGCGCTTTTTCATGCGCTTCAGCCGCTTCCCCACCGTGCTGCTGGTATATATGGTGTCGTCCATGCTTCCCTCATCCCCCATTATAGCAGGATGACTCTAATATACCACAATTCACGCAGTTACATCCAGTGAAGGCTTCAAAGTGAAGGCTTCACTTTGAAGGCTTTCAAAGAGAGCAGTTCTTTACAGAGGAATAGTGATGCGGGGTGTACTGTTGAAGGGAAGCGCTGTGGACAGCCTCCCATCCTATGAGAAGCCTTTTCCTCATCTCCCCCCAGCGATAGTTGCCGATCACGCCTGTATCACGGATGACGCGGTGGCAGGGGATGAGAAGTGCGACGGGGTTTCTTCCCACGGCACCTCCCACTGCGCGTGAGGCCGAAGGAGCTCCTATCTTCGCGGCGATGTCCCCGTAGGAGGCGAGCCGTCCAAAGGGTACTGAAAGCAGGGCCTCCCACACCTTTATCTGAAAGTTGGTTCCCCTGATATGAAGCTGCAGTGAAGCCCCTGTCCCTCCTCCAAAGGGCCCGAACACCCTCTCTGCGAGTGACTTGAGCTGCCCGTCATTCTCCACGCACCGAGCACCATCCCAGTTGTGGAGCATGTCAGTGAGGGCTTCCGGTCCGGTGTTGTCCGAAAGAAAGCTCACCCAGCATATGCCTCTTTCGGTTTTTGCAAGGAGGCAGGTTCCAAAGGGTGAATCGCAGAAGCCATATTCAATGCAAAGCCCCTTTCCCTTCTTTTTGTATTCTCCCGGTGACAAAGCCTCGAAATTGACAAACAGGTCGTGCAGTCTTCCCGGAGAACTCAACCCCACCTCGTAGGTAACGTCCAGTACGCTCTTTGACTCTGCAAGCAGCTTCTTGGCATGACTGACGGTGAGATACTGTATGAACTTTTTTGGGCTTATCCCCGCCCATCGGCTGAAGATGCGCTGAAAATGATACTTGCTCAGGTGCACGTGCTCCGCAACCTCGTCCAGACTGGGCTGCTGAGTGTAGGAGCCCTCGATGAACCTGATTGCCTTTTCAACTATGTCATAGTCGCCCCCGTGTATACTCATGGCACTGTTCCTCCCTGCTGTAGTTCTTCAGTCCGCAGTTCCTCACTCATGATAAGCCATTCATACAAAGTTGGCGACCCGGATCTTGCTCTATAACATG
>Ga0180438_10011978_pt1 | contig 10384 bp, 10 predicted proteins | sample SS_ome_12_FD_132455 | JGI IMG/M metagenome (GOLD analysis project Ga0180438, IMG submission 132455) | Hypersaline lake sediment archaeal communities from the Salton Sea, California, USA - SS_3_D_2 metaG | ecosystem: Environmental > Aquatic > Non-marine Saline and Alkaline > Hypersaline >... | reverse complement strand
TTTCGACGTGCAGGCCAAGGCGTTCGACTTCACCGAGAGCCATCAGCTGGCGGTTGACGTCACCCGGTTCGGCAGGGGTGATGAAGTGGCCCGGATGTTGAAGGACAACAACATCATATTGAACATGAACCTGCTGCCTTTCGAGCCCCTGGAAAACGTGACCAATCCAGCCGGTATTCGGATCGGTGCACAGGAAATGACACGAATGGGCATGAAGGAACCAGAGATGAAGCAGATTGCTTCGTTCTTCAAGCAGTGTCTGATCGACGGGAAGTATGCAGGGGATGATGTTCTCGATTTCCGCAAGTCCTACCAGACGGTCCACTATTCCTATGACGACCGGAGAGCAGCCAGCCAGGGAGACAAGGAGTTGAACGAAGGTCCCCTGAGTGTAACTGCGTGAAGGTGGGGAGTTCAAGTCGAATGTATGCGTTGACCGTTCGGGGGGACTTTTCAGCAGCTCACAGCCTGCCCTCCTCGGGCAGCAAGTGCGAAAGACTTCATGGGCACAACTGGAAGGTTGACGTCCGGGTCTGGGCCGAGGAACTCGATGCGTCCGGCATGGTCATCGATTTCCACGATTTGAAGGCTATGACCTGTGAAGTCCTGGAAGAACTGGACCATCGTTTGCTCAACGAACTGCCTGCCTTCCAGCAACGGAATCCGACCGCGGAAAACCTTGCCCAGTACATTTACGAGAGATTGGCCGAACGACTCCCCGGGGGAAGGGCGAAGCTGGATCGAGTGCGCGTTTGGGAGTCAGAGACCACAGCAGCATCCTACCGCAGCTCCTAAACCCCGCATGTTGCGCGAAACCTCGCGGTAGAAGGCTTCGTGCAATATGCGGGCTAGCCGGGATGCATGGCGTTGCGATACGTCCTGAACGCCTCCCACACCTCCTGTGTTCTTTCGCGTCGAGGATACGGATCCTGATCCACCCGTCCCACCGGAAAGACCTCGACCATGGAGTTCGTCACAAAGATCTCCTCACAGGAACGGAGGTCCTCCGGGGTCAGCTTGACCTCGGAGACGGGTCGGCCCTCCCGGGCCAGGCATTCCATCAGGGCCTGCCGCAAGACGCCCGGAAGCAACCCACAGGAAACTTGAGGGGTTTCCAGTCGACCTTGTCGGTAAACGAAGAGGTTGGACGTCGTACACTCGCAGATCTCGTTGGCCCTGTTGGTGAGGATCGCCTCCTCGAAGCCCTTTTCTTGTGCCCGCGTCCGAACCAAGAGATAGAGAAGGTAGTTCAGGCTCTTGAGCCTGCAAAGGCTTGAAGAGTCGTTTTGAAGGATTTCTCGTTCCAAGGTGACCGAAAGCCCCTCTTCCCAGTCCGCAGGCGTCCGACCCCGATAGGGGTGCACCAGGATGACGGTCGTCGGAGATGAAGGGGCGTACAAATAGAGACTGTCTTGATGCCTTCCCCGGGTGAGGCAGATCTTGACGGAAGCCTCTCCCTGGATTCGATTCTTCTCCCTGAGTGCCTGAACGAGGTTGTAGAAATCCAGCTCTTTGGGGAAGGGGATCCGCAAGAATCGCGCCCCTTCCTGCATCCTTTCGAGGTGCTTCTCCAGGAAATAGATTCGTTTGCCATCCGCCTTGAGTGTTTCGAACAGCCCGTCCCCGTAAAGGAAGCCCCGGTCCAGGGGCGACAAGGAAGCATCTTCTTGGGGCAGGATTCGACCGTTGATTGCCAAGTAAGCCATCTGGCCTTTCTCCTGTAAGCCGAGCGACTCCGAAGGGGTAGCGTTCAGGACGGCTGCCCTGCGTCGGGGAAGCTGGTTGGGGAGATTTCGGACGCGCAGGTGGAGGACAGGGCCTGCCTCATCGAAGCCGCCTTGTGCAGCGTTTCCTCGTACTCTTCTTCCGGGTCCGAGTCATAAACGATCCCACCGCCCACCTGAAAATAGAGGTCCTTGCCCTTGTGGATGAGTGTGCGGATGGCAATGTTCAGATCCATGGAGCCATCGAATCCAAGGTATCCAATCGATCCCGTGTAGACGGACCGAGCCGTCGGCTCGAGCTTGTCGATGATTTCCATGGCTCGGATCTTGGGGCATCCCGTAATCGAGCCTCCGGGAAAGGTGGCCCGAAGAAGGTCCACGAGGTCCTTGCCCGGTGCCAGCCTGCCCGTCACGATGCTTACGAGATGAAAAACGTTGGCGTAACCTTCGAGTCTTGCCGGGTCCTCGACCCGAACCGTTCCGTAAGAGCTGACGCGGCCCAGATCGTTCCGTAAAAGGTCGGTGATCATCGCCAGTTCCGCACGGTTCTTCTCGCTTCGGAGCAACTCTTGGCCGTTGATTCGGTCCTGTTCCGGGGTTGCTCCCCTGGGGAGGGTCCCTTTGATCGGCCTCGTTTCGATCGTATCGCCCCTGACACAGAGGAATCGTTCGGGTGAGGAACTGATCACCTGGAAGGGGCCTGGATTGAGATAGGCGAAGAAAGGGGCGGGATTGATCTGGTAGAGTCTGAGGAGAAGACCGAGAGGATCTCCGTCGTAGGGTGTGTGGAATCTGTGTGAGAGATTCACTTGATAGATATCCCCTTCCTCGATGTACCGGAGAATGCGAAGGATAGAACGGATGTATTCGGGCTGGGAGAAATGGGACTTGAGTGACAAGGGCAGGGTGCTTTCCCGCCAGGCCTGTTTCCGCCCTGCCCGTTGTTCACCCCCCTCTATCCGAGTGCGTATTCTCTTGAGGCGCGATTGTTCTTCCCCGGGGAACGGGAGAGTGAAGAGGGTGTACCCGGATCGAACAGGGTCGTAAGAAAGGATGGATCGATAGAGAACGAAATAGAACTCCGGCAATCCGAGGTCGTCTGCTGTCGTGGATGGCAGCCTTTCGATGTGTCTCCCCAGTTCGTAGCTGAAGTAACCCATGCCTCCCGACCAGAGTGGTGGAAGGTCTGTCCTCGGTTCCTGCCTGTAAGTTCTGAGAAGATCCCGGAGGATATCGAAGGGATCTGCGAAGAGCGTGTGGCGTTGTCCCCCGGGAAGGCTATCCAGGTGGACCCTCTTGCCGTAGGCAACCGCAACCAGGAAGGGGTCCAGACCGATGAAAGAGTACCGGCTGAGGGGGTGGCTTCCGCCGCTGAGGAGCAAAGCCTCATGGGGTTGGGGATCCAGGCAGGGAAAGAGAAGCTCAGGGGGGGGGGAGGAACCGGCCACCTCGGTGACCCGAAACTCAGATGTGGGCCTGGGAAGTCGGGCTGATCGTAGCAGGTCGCTCAACAGCACGTCCTCCAGGCTAGAAGTTGCCTTCCAGGAAATGCTCGAGGATTCGCTCGCCAGGTTCTGTCAAGAAAGACTCCGGATGAAACTGGACCCCGACGATCGGGTGCGAAACGTGTCGAATCCCCATGGGGACCCCGTCCTCTGCCCAGGCTTCCAGTCGAAGACATTCCCGGATTTGATCCGCGACGAGCGAGTGATACCTGGCACCGTGGAAGGGGTTGGGAACATCCTCGTAGAGGCCTCTGCCGTTGTGGTGTACGGCAGAGGTCTTGCCGTGCACACAGACAGGAGCTTTGACGGTCCGGCCCCCGAAGACCTCGTTGATGCACTGCATCCCGAGGCACACCCCGAGCAACGGGACCCGCGGACCGAAGCGTTCAATGATCTGACACGACATGCCGGCATCCTCCGGCCTTTTCGGGCCAGGGGAGATGACGATCCGATCGGGACAAAGCCGATCGATCTCTGGGAGGGAGAGGCTGTCGTTGCGGCACACCTGCACTTCCGTGCCCATCTTGGCGAGCGCCTGCACGAGATTGAACGTGAAGGAATCATAGTTGTCGACAAACAAGGTCTTCATGGAGCACAGATATTAGAGTATTTCAGGACGCCTGTAAACGACTCGATAAAATCGTTTGCCATCTCGAGGGATCTGGTCTATATTTTAGTACTTCGGAGGAAATGACGTTCACAGAGGATCGGAGTGCCGTGGCTCGAAGACCCCTTTTCCGCAGACGATATCCGAAGAAAGAAGGCCTTGAACCCGTGGGCCTTCCGGCCTCGATCGCCTGGAGCACGATTGCAGCGTTGATCTTTCTCGGCACGATCCAGGAATTGGGGAGGTTTCAACGCCCGCTGGACACCGAGTTCGGGTTGACCTTCATCGGCCTGCTCCTTTGCGGTCTTGTTCTGTCGATTGGCGTCTTCGTCCTGGGTCGAAGAAAGAACGGAAGTGCTCCGCCTGTGAAGGAAACCAAGAAACAGGAGCGAATTCTCGAAGGGGAGATCGAGGCTTGGTGGATGTCCGTGATCGCCCCCCTGGAAAACTATCTCGCGCGAAAACGTTTCAACCCGAACTACGTCACCGCCCTTTCCTTCTGCTTCAACGCTGCCGGCTGCGTCCTCTTCTATGTGGGATGGATCTTCTTGGCGGGCTGGGTCATCCTTCTCGCGGGTACCCTGGACATCCTCGACGGCCGTATCGCTCGCAAGATCGGCCGGGCATCCAAGAGGGGCGCCTTCTTTGATTCGATGCTCGACCGGTACGGTGAAATCCTCATCTTCTTGGGGTTGGCGGCTCATTTCCGCGATACCATACTCTTTCCCATCATCCTTCTCGCCATGGCCGGATCGTTGATGGTGAGCTACACGCGTGCCCGTGCGGAAGGGCTCGGCGTGACGTGCAAGGTAGGCGTGATGCAAAGGCCGGAGCGGATCGTGATGCTCGGGTTCGGGGCGATCATCAGTTCGATCCTCTACTTGCTCCGCGGCAGCCTGGGGGGCGTCAACGCGGGACCGTATTTCATGGGATTTGTCCTGGTCGTCATCGCGATCTTTGCCAATTACACGGCCCTGTCCCGGATGACCCATGTCATGCGTGAGCTCAAGAAGGAGGAAGGGGACCAACCGCCTTCCAACCCATAGCCCTCATATTGCACGAAGCCTTCTACTGCGAGCGGCGCCAAGCACGGAATCTTCGGGTCGATTCTTGCGGTTCGGACCCGAATGTACGTAACTACGATCCGACCCCAAACCTCAAGAATCAACTTCGCCCTCCGGGCCCGAACCTTCCGCACTTCCACCGCTCTCGCGACGAAGTTTCGTGCAATATGAGGGCTAGAGACCACCCGCTTCATTCTTCCTTTTGCCCCTTCGATCTTTCTTTCACGAATTCACTGGATGTGACAGATCGTTTACGGACAGGGTGTCGAACCTGCTCCTGGGACGAGGGTGTCGGTTGGCCTCCTGATCCCGGGGCGGGAGGCCTCGAGTCTGTGAAAGGCCTTATCCGTTCGACGGGAGGCTCGCTGGGCAGAGAACGAAAAAAGAATATAAAGTATTACATTATATATGAGCTATAACTAACTATAAATATTGTATTTAAGTTACTCTAGACCTTCCTGCCCTGCCTTCCCCTCTACCTCGGCACAACGGTTGCCTCGGTACAATCCCAACGACGGGAGAGTGAAGCAAAGTCGCTCAAAAACCAAACGAGGGAGGGATGAAAAGATGGAAAGACGAATGAGATGGACCTGTTTCCTGGTTGCCTGCCTTCTCCTGGTCTGGCTGAGCCCGGTGGGTTATGCCGACCCAGGACCGACAGGGAAAGACAGCCGCATCAACATCAACAAGGCCTCTGTGGAAGAACTCGAGCAACTGCCTCGTGTCGGACAGGCAGTGGCCAAGCGAATCGTGGACTATCGAGAGAAAAACGGTTCATTCAAGAAGGTGGAAGATTTGAAATCTGTACGAGGGATCGGGGACAAGGTCCTCGATCAAATTCGTCCTAGTATCTGCGTAGACTGAGGGGAGGGCAAGGAAAACATTAAGGACTCTTCTGTCGAAGTCCTGTGGGACAAGAGCAAGGGAACTTCCCTTGCTTTTTTTTATCTATTGTCTTATTCCTTTCGAGGGCTGTGTTCATTCTCAAAGACTCGGGGGATTGCCCCTCCAAGATGGGCGTGATTTCTTCACAAATTGAGGGCTGCCCTTCGCGGTCTCACCGCGGCAGGGTAGGGCATTCGGAAAGGATCCATGAAATCCCACCATCTGATCCTGGGGTTGGCGATAGCCTGCCTCGCCCTTTTTCTCACCTTCCGGAACGTCTCCTTCCATGCGATCTATGAGTCGATTAGAGGACTGGAGGTTCAGTACATACCGGTTGCGGTTGTCCTGTTTTTCGTGAGTTTTGTCGTCAGGGTCTACCGCTGGCATTATCTGTGCCGAGCCGTGAAGTCGATCCCTCCGCGACGACTCTACTCGCCGATGATGATCGGATTCATGGGGAACCTGCTTCCTCTGCGAGCCGGGGAGTTCATCCGTGCCTACCTTCTGGGCAAGAGAGAGGACATCGGTTTTTCCGCATCCTTTGCCACGATCGTGGTGGAGCGTATCTTCGATATGATCTCGATTCTGTTGCTCTTTGCCGGGCTGCTCGTGTTCAATCCGTTGGTTTTCGTGCCCCACGGTGGAACCAGCGATCCGAGGATCGCCGCGGCTGTCCGGTCCTTCGGTGTCATGAGCCTGGCCCTTTGCATGGGGCTGATCGCCTTCTGCTATTTCCTGTTGCATCAGAAGGAAAGGACCGTCCGCCTGGTTCACTTCTTCACTCGTGTTCTGCCCCAGAGGGTACAGCAACGCATCGACGGAATTCTCCAGTCCTTCACGGAAGGGTTGGGTGTTCTGCGAGATCCGAAGGGGATCCTCTTCGTCGTTCTGTTCTCCGCCCTTGTGTGGGCGGTCATCGTTGTGGCGAACTATCCCCTGTACTATGCTTACAGGATCGAATCGTTCGTGCCACCGAGTTCTCTCGTAACCCTGCTGGTTCTTACTTGTGCGGCCGTCATGATCCCTACCCCGGGGTTCATCGGGCCCTTTCAACTTGCGGTCACCTTTGTATTGGCAGACCTTTATGGTGTGGACAGGGCAGAGGCGGCCAGCTTTTCCCTGGTCATCTGGTTTCTCCAGATGTCAGTGATCTGCATGGCCGGGACCTTCTTCCTCCTGCGGGACAACATTTCCTTCTTTGAGCTTTCTCGCACAGCCATGCATCACAAGGAGTGAAAGGATGCGGTACTCCAGGCTCTTCCTTCCAACGCTGAAGGATGTTCCTTCGGAAGCAGAGGTGTTAAGCCACCAGTACATGCTTCGGGCGGGCATGATCCGCAAACTGGCCAGCGGGATCTATTCCTTCTTGCCCATAGGGCTTCGGGCACTGCGAAAGGTGGAAAACGCGATCCGGGAGGAGATGGACCGGGCCGGCGCGCAGGAAGTCTTCCTTCCGAGTGTTCAGCCTGCGGAGCTCTGGGAAGAGACCGGCCGGTGGGCGTTGATGGGGGACGAACTCCTCCGGTTCAAGGACCGACATCAGCGGGATTTCTGCTACGGTCCGACCCACGAAGAGGTGATCACGGACCTGGTCAGGCGGGAGGTCCGGTCGTACCGCGATCTACCGATGAATCTGTACCAGATCCAGACGAAGTTCCGTGATGAGATACGACCGCGGTTTGGCCTGATGCGGGGCAGGGAGTTCGGGATGAAGGATGCGTACAGCTTTGACCAGGACGAGGAAGGGGCGGAGAAGAGCTACTGGATCATGTTCGAGGCTTACAAGCGGATCTTCGAGAGGATGGACCTGGATTTCCGGCCTGTGGAGGCAGAGACCGGGAACATCGGAGGGGCTTTTTCGCATGAATTCATGGTCCTCGCGGAGAGTGGAGAGGACAGTATCGTTTTCTGTACATCCTGCGACTACGCAGCCAACGTGGAGAAGGCGGAGATCTCCCTTCCGCCGGAGAGCCATCGAAAGCGGCACAAGGAAGGGGAAAAGGAGGCCTTGCAACAGGTTGAGACCAGGGGAATGCGGACCGTTGCGGAGGTGACCCGATTCCTCAAGGTGGATCCCTCCCGACTGATCAAGTCCCTCGTCTATCGTACCGAAAAGGGCGATTTCGCCGTTCTGGTAAAGGGAAACCGGGAGGCGAACGAGTACAAGATCAAGAAGGTATTGGATGTGGACACAGCCGTCCTGGCAAGCCCGGACGAGGTAGAGGGGATTCTGGGCGTGCCAGCGGGCTATGTGGGGCCGGTGGGCATGCCCCTTCCCATCCTTGCAGATCACGAGATACGGACCATGGAGGACGCGGTCGTGGGAGCGAACGTCGTGGACCACCATTGTCTTCACCTCGACCCGGACCGGGACCTCAAGAACGTGCAGTTTGCCGACCTGAGATTCGCCGGTGAAGGAGACCTCTGCCCCCGGTGTGGAAGGACCATGGAAGAGAGGCGGGGGATCGAGGTGGGTCACGTCTTCATGCTGGGCACCAAGTACAGTGAAACCTTGCGGGCAACCTACCTGGACCAGGGAGGCAAAGAGAGACCGATCTGGATGGGATGCTATGGCATCGGGGTGGGCAGGACCCTGGCGGCGGCCATCGAGCAGAATCACGACCGTGACGGAATCCGCTTTCCCTTTCCGATCGCTCCTTTCTCGGTGATCCCCGCGGCATTGAATCCGAAGGACCCGAAGATTCAGACCATCAGTGAAGGACTGTATGCGGCCCTGCAGCAGAAGGGTGTGGAAGTGCTGCTCGATGATCGGGATGAACGTCCCGGGAAGAAGTTCAAGGATGCGGATCTCATCGGCATTCCGCTCCGGGTGACGATCGGCCCCAGGCAGTTGCAGGAGGGGAAGATCGAAATGAAGCTTAGAAAAGAAGCTGAGGGAACCACGGTGCCCGTCGAAGGGGCGGTGGATCGTATCTTCGGTCTCCTACAGGACCATGACAAAACGCACAGACCGTCCTCCTAGCCGGGCGTCTTGCTCGAGGCAAGACCCTGCTCCACGATGGATCTATGGGGTTCAGCCCGTCCTCGAGGTGTTGAAGGGAAAGGGAAGGCGCACCGAGAAGGTCTGGGTCGCCTTCGGACGATCCGGCACCGCAGTCCAGCGCATCCTCGAGCAGGCCCGGCGACACAAGATTCCGGTCTCCTTCAAGGACCGGGCTTCCCTCGATGCCAAGGCAGGAACCTCGAAACACCAGGGCGTCCTTGCCCTCCTGTCCGAGACCGAAACACTCGAGTTGGAGCCTTTCCTGCGGCAACTCCCCGCGGAAAGGCATCGCTTCCTTGCCCTCCTGGACGAGGTGCAAGACCCCCACAATCTGGGAGCCATCATCCGCGCTGCGTGTGCGGCCAACGTCGAAGGGATCCTCTTGCCAAAACACCGAACCAGCCCGTTGACACCGGCCGCAGTGAAGACATCTGCCGGGGCAGTCGAGTGGATGCCACTCGTCCGCGTAGGCAACGCAGCACAGGCGCTGAGGCGGATCCGTGAGGAGGGCGTTCTTCTGCTGGGTGCGGATCCGGCAGGTGGCAGCGAGATCTACGACATGGACCTTTGCCAGGATGTCTGTCTGGTCATCGGCGGGGAGGGAAGGGGCCTTCGGCCTGTGGTGAAGAAACAGTGCGATGAGCTCGTTTCCATCCCGATGATCGGGCCGATCGATTCGATGAATGCCTCGGTGGCAGCCGGCATCCTCTTTTACGAGGTGGTACGCCAGCGCAGAGAGGGAGCCTGCAAGGGGCAATAGGTGAGGATTCCCGAAACCGGGACAAGTGAGCCGGACGAAGCATCCTGGCTACTACAGCGTAGCCTTTCCTTGGTTCTCCCAGACGCCCGGGTCGGGCGCTGCATCCCTGCTACTACAATTTGTCCCTTCCCCGGTTTTCCCAGACGCCCGGGATGGTCTGTCCGCACTTCTCGCACTTGCCCCCCCGCAGGGCTTCCACCCGGACGTTGTACCCCGTCCGGTGGATGAGACGGATCCTGCATTCAGGGCAGTATGTGCTCTCACCAGGGTGTCCGGGCACGTTCCCGATGTAGACGAACCGAAGGCCCTCTGAACGTGCGATTCGCCAAAGCTTCTCGAGCGTGTCCACCGGGGTGGGGGGCAGATTCTTCATCAGGTACGTTGGATGGAACCGCGAGAAATGGATCGGCACATCCGGGCCGAGTTCCTTCCTTATCCATTTGGAGAGGGCCTGGATCTCTTCCGGGCTATCGTTCAAGGTGGGCAGGACCAAGTAGACGATCTCGAGCCAGACACCCTGTTCCCGGATGATCTTCAACGTGCGCAACACCGGCTCGAGTCTTCCTCGACAGACCTGATGATAAAAGGTGTCCGAGAAGGCCTTCAAATCGATCTTGATGGCGTCCGTCAGGGGCAAGAGATCGCGCAAGGGCTTCTCCTCCACAAAGCCCGCAGAAATGATTACGTTCTTGATCCCAGCCTTCCTTGCCTGTTCCGAGATGTCGTGCATGTATTCCCAGAAGATGACAGGCTCGGTATACGTGTAGGCAATCGAAAGGCAGTTGAGATTCCGGGCCTGCCTTGTACAGTCCTGGGGGGTCAACGAGAAACTGCG
>Ga0180438_10011976_pt1 | contig 10385 bp, 8 predicted proteins | sample SS_ome_12_FD_132455 | JGI IMG/M metagenome (GOLD analysis project Ga0180438, IMG submission 132455) | Hypersaline lake sediment archaeal communities from the Salton Sea, California, USA - SS_3_D_2 metaG | ecosystem: Environmental > Aquatic > Non-marine Saline and Alkaline > Hypersaline >... | reverse complement strand
ATTTCCACGTTTATAACATAATAATTTAGATTTTCCTGTTAATTTTAATAAATTTTTCATATTCTTATCCTGTATAAATTTTACATATAAACCTTTATTTAATATCTCTGGTAATTTATTTTTATAATTTTCATCTATTATTATATGCGTTGGCCTTATCTGTCTATGTTTTAATTTACCTGATTTAGATCCAGCAGCTCTTGCTAAATAAGGATTTTTAGAAATATTTGTATTTGAATCTAATGAAAATTGATTATAAAATGATGGAAAACCATGTTTAAATTTTGAACCTTGAATATAGTGTTCTAATGTTTTCCATCTTTTACCATCTATTAATAATTCATCTCCTTCCCAAAAATTTGATAATTTTTTCCTCCAATTTTTTATACTAGCTAATTTACTTAAATTAATTAAATCTTTATCTAATATTTTTTCTCCTCTACCTTTACCTGGTAATGCATCTAATGATCTATTATAAAATTTAATTTGAATACTATCATTATATAAAGTATTTGTAGGATCATTATCTATAATTATACCTCCTCCTTCTAATTCACGAACATCTTGTTCAACATTTTGTAATTTAAAATTTACTATATCAGGTATTATATTATAAGGTCCTTGACCTTCTAAACATATTTCTGATATTAAATCTTTTACTTTATAAGGTAATTGTTTAAATGTAAATGCACCACGTTTTTTATATGTTAATAATTGATAATGTATTCCATCGTAATCAGTCATTATATAATAAGATGGTTCAAAATTTCCTCTTTCTTCTAAAATTTTATCATTTAATTGACCACATAATATTATATTTAAATTATCAGTTGTTATATTTTTTTTAGGAGTTTTTAGTAATTCACTATTGTAATGTTGAAAAGAAAATATTATTAATTTAATATTTAATAATCTCTCTAATGTTGATATTGCCCATGTATCTGCCCAAAAATCACATTTTTGTATTAATTCTTTAAATGATTCTAATGTTTTAATATTTTTCATAAATTTCCATTCATCTAATAAATCTTTTTGAAATTTTAATTCTTCTTTTACTCTTTCAAAATTTTCTTTTACAAGTGCCGCTTCTTTAATTATTCTTTTATGTTCTGTTCTATCACTAGTACTAGATAATTCTATTTTTAATTGTTTATTTTTTTTAATTAATTCTTGAACCTCATCATTTGTTACATCTAATGCACTTTTAAACATATCATATTTTTCTTTATAATTTTGAAAAATTTCCTCATTTGCTTCTTGTGATAATTTAATTCTCATTTCTTTTATTGTCATTTTTTTACCGATAGTTTCTAATCCATCTCTTATTACAGCAAATAAACATTCACCTCCTCCTTCATTATTTATTCTATCAAAATTATTATTTTTAAAATATTTTTCTACCCATTTTGTATCTTTTGTTACTATAAAATCATCTTGTTCTTTTTCAAATAATTTTTTATCATCTAATTTTTCTTTATCGCTTTCTTCTAATGCTTGCTTATATTGTTCATCCTCCAATTCTTCTCCATATTCTTCATAATCATCATCATCACCTTCATCACTATCCTTAACTTTTTTTGATGTTTTAACTTTTTTAACACCCTCCTCACCCTCCTCACCCTCCTCACCCTCCTCGTCCTCCTCACTTTCCTCACCTTCCTCACCTTCCTCACCTTCCTCACCTTCCTCACCTTCCTCACCTTCCTCACCTTCTCTACTTTCCTCACCCTCCTCACTTCCTTCGTCTTTTTCTTTTAAAACTTGTTTAGATTTTTTAAATACTTTTTCTTGGTCTTTAACTTGTTGTTCTTCTTCACTAACTTCTTCTTCTATTTTAGATAATTTTCTCTCTACATCTTCCTCAAGATCACTATTATTATTTGTTAATAAAGATAAATTAGATTTAACAAAAGCATAAATTAATGGAGAATCTACTAAAGTTAAATCTAAATCACCATTTTTATCAAGAACATTTGGTAAATTATTATTTAATATTTCATATAAACCTATTTGTAAAATTACTTTACTATTTCCAATTAAATATATTGGAAAATAAAGAATATTAGCTTGTTCTTGAAAATTACTATTTATTTGTCCCAACGCTATAATTATAGGTTTTTTAAATAATATAATTGAATATATAGGAGCCTTAAATCCTATATCTACTTTATCTATATATCTTATTTCAGGAAAATTAATAGTAGGATTTAATCTAGATTGAACCATTATATATCTAATTTAGATATTAATCTCATCCTTTAAATCCATAAATTTAAAAATTGATTTATTTGATATACTTAATCTATTATTAGCTTTCATATTTGAAATATAAATTATATTATTTTCTATATCTTCCCATGATTCATCATTTTTAATTATATTAAATGATTTATTAATTAAAATAAATAATATTTCAGATAACTCATCTACATGCATTTTTTTATCTGGTAAATTTGTTAATTCAAAAAATAAATTTATTAATGTATTTATAAAATTAATAATTATATTTTTATCTATTACATCATTAATTAATAAATTAACAAATAATAAAGCCATACCCTTATTTTTATCAAAATTTTTATTCATCATAGATACTTCATCAAATGATAACTTATCCTTATATTCTTTATTTTTATTTTCATTATATATATCTAAAAATTTATCAAGATTTAATTGTAAAGTATTTTTTATAAAATTATAATTGTATAAATCTTTTATTAAAATTGAATAAATATTAGAAAACAATAAATTAGTAAAGAACATATTAAATAATTGATCTGCTAATATATTACATTCTTCAAATGAATATGATTCAGATATTGTATTTATTTTTTCTTTAATTGTATTACTAATAGTTTTATATTGATTTTCAGTTAATTTATTTATTAAAATTCTTATAGAATCAATTTCTTTTTGAATTCCAATTTTTTTATTTATAATAGTTCTTGAAATAGATAAATTATCAATATCATATGTATCATTACGTTTTTTTTTATATTTATCTTTATTTATAAATTCTGGTGTTCTATTATATTCAGGAGAACCAACAAGTTCACTTAATTCATTTATAGTCTCTAAAATATTTAAAGGTAATACATTATTTACAATACTTTTTCTATTTTTAAAAAAATCAATTTGATATACTTTCATTATAAAATATTAATTATAAAATATTTATATCTATTTTATTTAATTTATTGAAAATAAAAATTTATATTAATTTATCAATATAGACTTAAATGTTATTAATATATTAATATTATGATTTCTAGTGAAATTAATGAAAATATAAAAGATTTTAATATATCAAAATGGGAAGATTTAGAAGATTGCCCTATAAATTTAATTAGGGGAATATACTCATATGGGTTTGAAAAACCTAGTCCTATTCAACAAAAAGCAATTAAACCACTAATCGAAAAAAATGATATTATTGCACAAGCTCAATCAGGAACTGGAAAAACAGGATGTTTTACTATTTCTAGTTTATATTTAATTGATTATAATAAAGAAGACACTCAAATAATTATTATGGCACCTACAAGAGAATTAGCAGAACAAATTAATAAAGTAGTTTTAAATATTAGCCAATATTTATCAAATTTTTCATGTGAATTACTTATTGGAGGTACATCTATTGAAGAAAATATTAAAAAATTAAAAAAAAATCCAAAAATGGTAATAGGTTGCCCAGGAAGAATTTATGATATGATACACCGTAAATACTTATCTACAGATAATATTAAAACAATAATTATTGATGAAGCAGATGAAATGTTATCATCAGGATTTAAAGAACAGGTATATAATATATTTCAAAAATTACCAAGTAATGTACAAGTTGCTTTATTTAGTGCAACTTTACCACAAGAAATTCATAATTTAACAAATAAATTTATGAGAAATCCAATAGAAATTTTAGTTAAAAGTGAACAATTAACATTAGAAGGTATTGATCAATATTATGTTAATTTAAATGATGATCAAGAAAAATTTGAAACATTAAAAGATATATTTTCTAATATTTCTGTTTCACAATGTATTATCTATTGTAATAGTATTTATAGAGTTAATGAATTATATGATTCAATGATTAATGATAATTTTCCAGTTTGCAAAATTCATAGTAATATGAATAAAGAAGAGAGACAAAAAAATTATAAAGATTTTTTACAAGGTGCATATAGAGTATTAATTTCTTCAAACATTACTGCTCGTGGTATTGATATTCAACAAGTTAGCACTGTTATTAATTTTGATATACCAAATTGTGTTCATATATATTTACATAGAATTGGTAGAAGTGGTAGATTTGGAAGAAAAGGTTTAGGAATTAATTTTATTACTAAGAGAGATATAAAAAAAATGAAAGAAATAGAAGATTTTTATAGTACATCAATAAAAGAACTGCCTGAAAATTTTTAAAACACGTTATATTTATTTTAAATAATTATAAAATAAATATAAATGTCTTTAGAAGAATTTAAACTTCCTATAAAATATCAAAATAAAACTAATAAATTAAATAATAATGTTATTACAGATCTAGAATTAAAAGAAACGGAAAATAACCCATCCATTTATGAATACATTTTTGAACCAAAAACTATATTTGGAAAAAATACCAGTGAACAATGGTATTCTACATTTAGTTATGATAATAATTTTTTAAAAGAATCAAAAAAATTAATTAAAAATCAAGAAGATTTTACTATTCCAGATGATATTTCATTTAATGAAATAAATGATATTTATAATGAAATAAATAATAACAAATATTTTAATAATAAATATCTTTATATTAATATTGATTTTTTAAAACATCTTAATCAAAATGAATTAATACTTCAAGCATGTAGTTTATATAATATTGGATCGCCTCTTTTTTCTTTACTTACACCTCTAATTTTAATTTTAGTTCCATTTTTTTTAATTAAATTACAAGGACATCCTGTTACTTTTGAAAATTATTTTATTTTTTTAAAACAAACATTAAGTCAACATACATTAGGTAGTCTTTTTACAGATTTTGACAGCGTAGATACTCAGAAAAAAATATATATAATTTTTTCTTTAATATTTTATGTCTATCAAATTTATCAAAATATTTTATCTTGTATAGAATATTTTACAAATCTATCTAATATTCATAATTATTTATTTAAATTAAAAAGATATTTAGAATTTTCTACAGAAAAAATGAATACTTTTTATAATTTATGTTCATCATTTAAAAGTTATAAAAAATTTAATAAAAATTTAATAAATCATAAAGAATTTCTAGAAAATTTTAAAAATCAATTAGAAAAAATCACTCCATATGCTTTTAATTTTAATAAAATTAAAGAATTAGGATACATACTAAAAATATTTTATAATCTTAAAAATGATAAATTATATCTTAAATCATTAAAATATAGTTTTGATTTTAATGGATATCTTGAAAATCTCTCTCAAATTAAATATAATATTGATCATAAATTTATGAATTTTTCAAATTATACTAAAAAAGTAGAATTTACTAATGCATATTATCCACCTCTTAAATATAATAATCCTATTAAAAATTCTTATTGTCTAGATAAACATATTATTATTACCGGCCCAAATGCTTCTGGTAAAAGTACTATTCTTAAAACTACTGCTATTAATATTATTTTAAATCAACAAATAGGATGTGGATTTTATCAAAATGCTAATCTTAAACTTTATGAATATATACATTCATATATTAATATTCCTGATACATCAGGTAGAGATAGTCTATTTCAAGCCGAAGCTAGAAGATGTAAAGAAATTATTGATATTATTGATGAAAATCCTAAAAATAAAAATCATTTATGTATTTTTGATGAATTATATTCTGGAACAAATCCATATGAAGCTATAAGTAGTGCTATTAGTTTATTAAAATATTTAAACAATAATAATAATATTAATTTTATTTTAACTACTCATTACACCGATTTATGTGATAAATTAAAAAATACTAAAAATATCAATAATTTTAAGATGAATGTTATAAATAATAAAAATAATAATTCATTTGATTATACTTACAAATTAATAGAAGGTATTTCATATATTAAAGGTGGATCAAAAGTATTAAAAGAACTTAATTATCCAAAAACAATAGTCAATAATGTTTTAAATGATATTACTATCTAATACGTTAAATTTAATAGTTTTATATCTTATTTAAATTTAAAAATGGAAGGATTATCATTAAATTTTGATTTATCTTTTTTTATTACTTTAGGAATTATTTTATTAGTCGGAGCTGGAATATTTTATTATTGTTATACACGATTAAATGTTTTAGAAGATAGTGTTATTAATCAAGGAAAAATACTACAAACATTTTTAATAAATCAACAAAATAATACTCTTACACCTAATAATAATACTTTATCTTCTAATGAAAAACTTGATATTCCTGATGACACAATATTAAATTCTACTAATAATGATAGTGATAGTGAAGATAGTGAAGAAGATAGTGATAGTGAAGAAGAGAGAGAAGAAAGAGAAGATAGTGAAGAAGATAGTGATAGTGAAGATGATGAAGTTAAAGAAGATAGTAATAAAAACAAAGATGATAAAATTAAAGTTGCTGATGAATCTATATTAAATGAAATAGGTATAGTTAATATCAATTCTAATTTAGAAAATGCAACAGGACTAATATTTAGTCAAATGTTAGATGTTAATAGTTTAGTACCAAAATTAGAAGTTGAAGAACCTAATATAACAGAAATAAAAAATTTAGATCTAGATAATAAAAATATTAAAGTTGTTGATATTGAAAATAAACAAGATGATATTGAAGATGAAACACTAGATAATGAAGATACTAAAAAAAAACAAAAATCTATTAACAAAATGAATGCTCAAGAATTAAAAGATTTAGTTTTACAAAAAGGATTAGCAACTAATGATGATATTACAAAACTTAAAAAAAGTGAACTTTTAGAAATGCTCCAAAATAATAAATAGATATTTAAATAAAAATATTTATATAATTTATATTATGAGTTGGGGAACATGTTATTCAGGATCTAATAATATATATTATTCACTACCACCACTAATGAGTGATGGAAGAAATTTTGCAAATTGGCAACCTGGCACAGAAATTGATAATATACTTAAAAAAGAAGCTAATATTAAAAGTAATAGCCAATATAGACAATATTTAATACAAAATGCTGATAAAATTGTTGAATTAAATCAATTAGAAGCATGTAATAAATGTGGTTGTTGTCCTTACTATAATAATAATAAAAATACATCAAATAGTCCTTATTTATTTGATTCATGTTTAAAAAAAAATAAACCTTTTGGTTATGAAACAAGTGATTTAAAAAATTTATATTTATCAAGAGAACAATTAGCAGCAATTAAAAGTACACCTATAGTATTTAAACTTAAATAAATTATTTATTTTATATTAAATATAAAATAAATTATTAATATATGAAAATATTAAGTATTGATGTGGGTATAAAAAATTTAGCTTTATGTATTTTAGAAGCAGAAAATAATAATTATAAAATTATTTATTGGGATATAATTAATCTTTGTTCTGATTTAAATAAAATATGTAGTAAATGTTCCAAAAATGCCAAATTTAATAAAAATAATATATTTTTATGTAATCAACATGCTAAAAAAGATATCTATAAAATACCTACATCCAATGATAATATTAATAAAATTAAAAAATTAAATATTAATCAATTAAAAGAAAAAGCAATTGAATATGATCTAAGCTTTAATAAACCTATTTTAAAAGATGAATTAATTAATATAATAAACAATCATTTAGAAAAAGAATATTTTGAAAATATTATAGAAGAAAAAGCTGATGATTTTAATATTATTGAACTAGGAATTAGTATTAAAAAAAATCTTAATAATATTTTTGAAAAATTTTTAAAATTAGATTATATTATTATTGAAAATCAAATTAGTCCTATTGCTAATAGAATGAAAAGTATTCAAGGAATGTTAGCTCAATATTTTATTATGCATAACTATAATAATATAGAATTTATATCTGCACAAAATAAATTAAAATATTTTTCTAATACTAAAAATACTAGTTATAATGAAAGAAAAAAATTATCTATTGATATATGTAAAAATTATTTAATTAAAAATAATGATTTATATAGTGAATTTTTTATTAAACATAATAAAAAAGATGATTTAGCTGATAGTTTTTTACAAGGAATTTTTTTTTTAACTAAAAAAAATATTTTAAATATTTAATTACGTATTACTTAAAATTAAAAGTTCTTATATAATCATAATGACAGAATTAATCCCCGAAGTAATTGATATTAACAAAGTAAATTCTATTGATATTGTTGAAATTAATAAAGAACCTGAAACAAAACCTTCAATCAATTTTGGTGGTGGTATAGAATTATTAATGAATGATAAACGCAAAGAGAATAAAACTCCTACTTCTGATATTGATTTAGAAGATATTTCAAAATTAGAAAGTGAACTTAATGAATTAAGTGATAGTATTCCAAAATCTACTTCACAAGTTAAAAAATCAGATTTATTTAAACCAATTAGTGAATTAAATAATAATATTGTTATTGATAAAGAGGATACTAAAATAGAAAATAAAGAAGAAAATAAAGAAATTGATAATAAAAATTTACATGTTAATTTTGGTAATATCGAAAAAATAAATAATGAAAATAAAGATAAAACATGGGATGGATTTAGTAATTTTAATAATATTCCTAATAATCCTGATATCCCTGCAACTCCTAAACTTTCTAGAGAAGAATTACTAAAAGAAAAATTTAAAATATTAAGAAAACTTGAAGCTTTAGAAAAAAAAGGTGTCTCTTTAACCAAAAAATATAATATGGAATCAGATTTAGATGAAATGCAGGGCGAATATGAAATGATTATGTCTGAAAAAGAAAAAAGTAATAGTATTAAATTTCAAGGTCGTATGTTAATGGCTTGTCTAACTGGTATTGAATTTTTAAATAATAAATTTGATCCATTTGATATAAAACTCGATGGATGGAGTGAACAAGTTCATGAAAATATTGATGATTATGATGAAATATTTGCTGAATTACATGATAAATATAAATCTAAAGCTCAAATGGCTCCTGAAATTAAATTATTATTTCAACTAGGTGGTTCTGCATTAATGATTCATATGACTAATACTATGTTTAAATCTGCTATGCCAGGTATGGATGATATTATGAAACAAAATCCTGAACTTATGAAACAATTTACACAAGCTGCTGCCAATACTATGAGTGATAATAATCCTGGATTTAGTGGATTTATGAACAATTTTATGGGCAGAGATGATGAAACTCCACCTAATGTTGGTCCTCCACCTCCACCTGTTGAAACCCAAATTTATAAAAGTCAAAAACCTACTCAAGCCAATAATAAACCTGAAATAAAAACCAATAATAACTCTGGTATATCATTAGAAAATTCTTTTTCAACTATTAATAAAGATAATTCTACATCTAATAACAACACTCGTCCTGAAATGAAAGGCCCTAGTGATTTAACTTCTATTTTATCTGGACTTAAAACTAAACAAGTTAATATACAAGAAAAAGATGATAGCACTATTAGTATTAAAGATCTTAAAGAAATGAACCAAAATCAATCATCTAGAGGTAAACGAAAACAAAAAAGTGACAAAAATACTATTAGTTTAGATATGTAAATTATTCAAGAAAAATCATTATATTTTAAATGTTTCTGATAATATAATATATCATCTATAGTAATATTTTTATCTGCTTCCTTTATAGAATATTTATTATTACTATCTAATAAATATTTTTTACAATATTCTTTATCTAATTTTTGTGTCATTAAAATACTTTTTAATGATACTTGAGCATTTTCAGTTATAAATTTAAGTTCTTCAATTGAATATTTTCTACCTTCAAACATTTTAAAATGATCTGCTGTCCAATTTGTTATTATTTCTTTGTTAAAATTCATTTTATCTCTATTATTAATAAAAGTATTTTAATACTTCAATTTTTTTAAATATTTTATTTTATTATATGACAGATATTAATTGCAATTTAGAAAATAATTTTATATTTTTTGGTTGTTGGAATGAATCATATTGTAATCCAGATAAACCTACTTTATCTGGATCTAGTCAAATTATTAATTACTTATTAAAAAAAAATACTAATCCTTTATTTTACATCGTTGCTGGTGATAATTATTATCCTAAAAAAGATAAAGAACGCAATTACAAAGAATTTAGTGATGTTAATTTTAATTCTGGCTTTAAATGTCTTGAATTATTACAAAATAAATGTTCATCATTAACTAATATTTATATGCTTATGGGCAATCAT